>Ga0247742_10000053_pt1 | contig 101570 bp, 91 predicted proteins | sample UWRJL208509C2_FD_180944 | JGI IMG/M metagenome (GOLD analysis project Ga0247742, IMG submission 180944) | Plant litter microbial communities from Arlington Agricultural Research Station in Wisconsin, United States - UWRJ-L208-509C-2 | ecosystem: Environmental > Terrestrial > Plant litter >...
CGGCAAAGCCAAATAGCATCAATGCCGGAAGTAATATTTTTTTCATCAATTTAAGGAGTTAAGCATGGCAGCAATTGCCGGTAAGTTCTTGATTTAAGGCGCAGCTTATGCGCAATATTTCAAATATACCAGGTCAATGTTTATTAAATGTTAACTATTAGCGCTTAACATTAGGCTGATCGCCATCCTCATCCTTTTTCTCATTTTGCGATGGTGCTATACCATCCTCAAAGTTTAAAGTAAAGGCCGATTCTGATGCCCGGCTCGCGGCTTCTAAGGCAGAAATATTAGGTTCATCGGCATCAAGCAGTTGGTTGCCGGTATCTCCTTCGCCTTGTTCAAATTCATTACCGGGATCTTTTTCGTCCTGAGCATCATCAAGATTTGGATTTTCTGGGTTTGTCATGGTCTTTTTCAGTTAGTTATCATATAACCCTAAAGTTATCAGGTTGTTTGCCTGTTTTTTAAGCTGATCATTATCGTTTTTTCCTTTCATGCTTTAAATGTATTTTTGCCTGAGTATGCCAGTCCGTAACAAACTTTACTTTGCATCTGATTTTCATTTAGGTACCGGAGGCTTTGCCGATAGTCGCAAACGCGAAGACAGGATAGTGCGCTGGCTTGACAGCATTAAAGCAGATGCCGCCGAGTTGTTTTTAATGGGCGATGTTTTTGATTTCTGGTTTGAATACAAAACGGTAGTTCCCAAAGGCTACATCCGGTTTTTAGGTAAACTTGCCGAGCTTACCGACGCCGGCGTAAAGCTTTACCTTTTTAAAGGCAACCACGATATGTGGATGTTTGATTACTTTGTAAAAGAACTGGGAGCAACCATCATTAGCGATGACTTAAAGATAGAACGCGGCGGCAAAAAGTTCTTTCTGCACCATGGCGACGGGCTTGGGCCTGGCGATGGATTTTACAAAGTATTAAAAAACTTTTTCCGCAGCGGCTTTTGTCAATGGCTTTTTGCAAGGGTACATCCTAACCTTGGGGTAGGCATAGCCAATTACTGGTCGACCAATAGCCGCCTTAGTAACCAAAAAAAGGAAAACCCAAAACCGGGCGAACAGGAATGGCTGGTAACTTTTTGCCGGGAAGAACTGCAAACAAACTTTTACGATTTCCTTGTTTTTGGCCATCGCCACTTACCGCTTGATATTCAGTTAAACCCCAACAGCCGTTATATAAACCTGGGCGAATGGGTAAACTACAATACCTACGCCGAGTTTGATGGAACAACGCTTTCGTTAAAGACTTTTGAATCAGAAAAATAGATTTAAAACCAGCTTTGTAAGTGTTCAAAACCAGCCCCTATATAACTTACAATAGGGTGAACTAAATATAGCCAAAAATGTGTACTTTTGTGCACTTTTTGCAGTAAAGGCATAGCCTACCTTACGTAGATTATCTTATAGCCGGATATCATTATAATACACTGCAAATAGCTATTGAATATAGTATATGTTAGAGAAATTAGAACTGATATTTCAACGCTGGAAAAACGTAGAGGCGGAACTGAGCAATCCTGAAGTAATGCAGGACATGAAACGTTACGCTCAATTAAATAAAGAATATAAAGACCTTGCCAAAATTGTTGACGAGTATAACATTTACCGCAACATCATGAGCAATATTGATAGCAATAAAGAAATTCTGGCTACTGAAAAAGATGAGGAATTTCGCGAAATGGCAAAATCTGAGCTGGATGAGCTTTTAACTCAGCAGGAAGAAATGGAAGAAGCCATCCGTTTGATGCTGATACCTAAAGATCCGGAAGACAGCAAAAACGCCATGGTTGAGATTCGCGGTGGTACCGGTGGCGATGAGGCAGCCCTGTTTGCCGGCGACCTTTACCGCATGTACATACGCTATTGCGAAAAACGCGGCTGGAAAACCGAACTGGTTGATTATACCGAAGGCACAAGCGGTGGTTACAAGGAAATTGTATTCAACGTTATAGCCGAAGACGCCTACGGAACTTTAAAATATGAATCGGGCGTGCATCGTGTACAACGCGTACCGGATACTGAAACACAGGGCAGGGTACATACATCTGCCGCTTCGGTTGTGGTATTGCCAGAGGTTGATGAGTTTGATATTGACCTGCAGGTAAGCGACATCCGTAAAGATCTTTTCTGTGCCTCGGGGCCAGGCGGTCAGTCGGTAAATACTACCTACTCAGCAGTAAGGTTAACCCACATCCCTACTGGTATTGTGGCTCAGTGCCAGGATCAGAAATCGCAATTAAAAAACTACGATAAGGCTTTACAGGTATTACGTTCAAGGGTTTATGAAATGGAGTTACAAAAACACCTCGAAGAAACCTCTAAAAAACGTAAAACAATGGTATCAACCGGCGACAGGTCGGCCAAGGTACGTACCTACAATTATCCGCAAGGCCGCTTAACAGAACACCGCATAGGGCTTACCATTTACAACCTACCCGGCGTACTGAACGGCGATATACAGGAAATACTGGAGTCGTTACAATTTGCAGAAAACGCGGAAAAACTAAAAGAAGGAACCGTAGTTTAAAAAACATAGAATTTTAAATGAAAAATGCCGGACTTGTTTCGGCATTTTTCATTTAAAGCAGGCTATACCGCTTTTAGCTCTAATTAACTGTAATCCAATTGTTAAAAAATGCTAAAACTACGGCATTAAGGTAATTGCAATCCCTTTTTCATCTTATTTTCATATAAGCCCAGTACTTTAGTTTTTGTAGTGTAATGCTGTAGCATTTTAACAAATATTTTCGTAATGCCTTTAATGCTTTACATTACTGTTTACTTTTTTTGACAATAATTAAATTTTACCTATGCTGGCTATAAAAACTTTAACCAATAATTTAACCACTTTCAGGCGTACTGTACGTTTAATGGGTGATAAATTTGAAATTAGTGTAGTTGGGAACGATCCCTTACTGGCAGACGAACAGATTGATATTGCCATCAATGAAATTAACCGGGTTGACAGGCTGCTATCTACTTTTAGTGAAGATAGTAACCTTAACCGCATCAACCGTAACGCAGGCATTGAGCCGGTAAAGGTTAGTTCTGAAGTTTTCAGATTGATTGACCGGGCTTTACAAATATCAGACCTTACTCATGGAGCGTTTGATATTACTTACTTTGCCGGCACCGGTTACACGGGCGACGATGCCGCCCTTGCTACCAATGCCGATGTTAAAATTGCACCTTCGCCGGTAATGCTTACTAACTATAAAAGCGTAGTAACCGATGCTGCGAAACAAACCATATTTTTAAAGGAAAAAGGAATGCGTATTGGCTTTGGTGCCAATAGCAGAGGCTACGCTGCCGACAGGGCAAAATATATGCTGCAAATGAACGGTGTTAGCAGTGGTGTTATCAATGCAGGTGGCGATCTGCTTACCTGGGGCACCCAACCTAACTTAAAACCGTGGACCGTTGCCGCCGCCGATCCTGAAAAAAGAGATCAACCATTTGCTCATTTGAACATCAGCAACATGGCCTTTGCCACATCGGTAAATACAGAAAAATACACCAGCATCAGCGATAAAAAATTCGTTAACGTAGTAACTGCAAAAAAGGGATTCCCGGTAAGCGAAATTACAAGCGTAAGCATTGTTAGCCCAACTGCCGAACTTTCTGACGCAATGGCCTCTCCTATTATTAACATAGGTGTTAACGCGGGTTTATACTTAATTAATCAACTAAACCAGATAGCTTGTATCATTATTGACGATCAAAACCGCATCTACACATCAAAAGATGTTAGTATCTGATCCGGAGCTATTTTACACATATAATTATACTGGCCAACCTACAAATCAATGTTCATTTACTTTGGTATTTTATTCTATAAATACTGAGGTAAATGATACTTTTATAAACGGTATACCTACTCCTGGATATAACTGTTTAAATTGACCAATATTTGAAAATAATTTTAAGCTTTTCTTCCTCTCAATGATAAAGTGGTTTGCGTATATTGTTCTATTATTAATATTTGCACCAAGTTTATTATTAGCCGGCGTTAAAAACAGCGGGGCCGAGTCTGTTCATAACAAAAGCAGTATCACCCGCGTATATACCTACAATACGGCTTCCACAGATACCGTATTTGCAAAAAACACCAAACAGCGCGAGCAGGATGAAAAAAATAAAATTAAAGAGGTAGCTAAGCCTAAAAGACAGGCTAAGCCTGAAAAGGTTGATGATTCAGGGGTTCCGGTTATACCCAAGCCAAAACCCAAAAGACAACGCCGGCCTGAGGGCTTGGAACGCCCACCGGAAATACCCAGGAGAAATGGCAATTAAACAAGTTGATAAACAATTTACTAATTATTGATGAAGTACTTTTGCTTGCTTTTTTTTATTACCGTTAGTAATACGCTGTGTGCTGCAGGTATCAGCCGGAACTTTTTTGCCGATACCGGTAAAAAAGCTCCGGCTGATACTGACACTGTAATCAGGAAAAGATCGGTTTCTGTAGGGGTAAGTTATGGCAGCGATGCCTTGTTTTTTGGCCGTACCGGGCCAATTAAGTACCCCTTTCTTACGGGCGATGCCATATACAATTCCAAATCGGGCGTGTTTGTTTACGGCTCGGTATTAAAGGTTTTAGGCTACGCCCCGGTTGATGAAGTTGACCTGGGTGGTGGGTATTTTTATAAACTATCAAAATCATTTTCTGGCGCGGCCAGTTATACCCGGTTCATTTTCAACAAAAATGCCAATGTTATTAAATCGGCATCATCAAATGATATCAACCTAAAAAATGCTTATGATTGGGGGTTGCTTAAAACAAGTGTAGTGCTTGATTATCTGTTCGGCAAATCAAACGATTTTTTTACTACCATAAGCAATTCAAAATACTTTGAAACAAACTGGAGCATATTTGACGATAAGGATTACCTTTCCTTTACACCCTCTTTTAACATGATTCTGGGTACCCAGAACTTTGTACAGCGTTACGAAACAGACCACCATTATCAATATGTATTGCCCCCAAGCGTTATAGAACACCTTGACCTGGCAGCGGCCAGAAGAAACAGGCGTTTTAATATGTTGAATTACAGTCTTAAGATTCCGGTGGCTTATAACAGGCCGCATTACACGCTTGAAGCTTCATGGCGGTACTCCATACCGGTTAACGTTGAGGGCACGCTTGAAAACAGGCGCGAATCGTTCTTTAATTTTACATTTTACTACCTTTTTTATTAACAGCGTATGAACGTGTTGATCATTGAAGACGAAAAAGCACTTGCACAGGAACTGGAAATATTCCTTACCAATTACAATTACATCTGCGATGTTTGTTTTGACGGTGTATCCGCTTCAGAAAAAATAGCTGTTAATTTATACGATTTTATTTTGATAGACCTTGGCCTGCCCGATTATGAAGGGCTCGACCTGTTAAAGGAAGCTAAAAAAATGGACTCGGAAGCAGCCTGCATCATACTAACGGCACGTGCGGAGATCACCGATAGAATTAAAGGCCTTGACTTGGGAGCCGACGATTATTTGTCGAAACCATTTTCATTGCTGGAGCTGCAAAGCCGCATGCAGGCCATTATACGCCGCAAATTTGGGGTAAAAAACAACATCATTGAGCTGGGCGGTTTTTTAATAGATTTAACCAATCGTACTATATCCTACTATAACGACGTTGTAAATACCATCACCAAAAAAGAATTTGACCTGATAGCATATCTAATTTTACACAAGAACAGAACATTAACACGCATGCAATTGAGCGAGCATATTTGGGGCAGCGTTGTGAATAACGACTATGACTCTAACTACATTGATGCTCACATTAAAAATATACGAAAAAAACTAAACGCCTTTGCCCCGCCCGATTGGCTCGAAACCGTGAGGGGGCTTGGCTACAAAATAAAGATCAACGCTTAAGTATTGAGACTCAGAACAAAACTTACGCTTTTTAACGCCATATCAAAACTGGTAATTGTGGTACTGTTTGTATTGCTGGTACCTGTATTGATCAGAAATATAAGCAGCAATTATGTCGACAGCAAGCTGATCAAACAAAAAAACAAGCTGCTGCAAATAGTAAAAAGCCGAGGTATTGAAACTTATATTGAAAACGGCGAAGGCTACGGCAGCTACCTGCCGCTCAAAGAAGAATACATCAGTTTGGAAGATGTTGATCCCAATTACTTTTCAGATACCATTAAACGCGGCAAACGATCGTTTAGCGAAGGTGATACATTGGAATACCGGATATTAAGCCACACTTTTAAGGTTAAAAATAAAAACTACCTGCTGGAGATAGGCAAAAGTGTAGATACGCTTGATGAAACCAGTATCCCGCTGCAAAATATTGCCTTTCAGGTACTGCTGGGCATGATCCTGCTCACCATTCTGGCCGATCAGTTTTACTCCAACTATGTGCTTAAACCGCTGCGGCTTATTATCAAAACAAAGCTGGTAGGCCAAAAATTTCCAAATTTCAGCTCCTATCGTAAAGTACAAACAACCACTACCGACTTTGAGTACCTAGATATCAGCATACACAAAATGGTGGAAACCATTGCCGATAAGTTTCAAAAAGAACGCGAATTTATTTCAAACGCATCGCATGAGTTGATGACGCCTATATCTATCCTTCAATCAAAAATTGAAAATATGTTTGAGGAAGAGGATATTAGCGACGAGCTAAAAGGCAGGCTGATTGAGATGCAAAAGATCCTGAACCGCCTGAAAAGTATAACCAAAACCCTGCTGCTTATATCTCAAATTGAAAACGAACAATTTTTAAAGGAAGATAAAGTTTCGGTTTTCGACCTGCTGCAGGATGTATATGACGAAATTTCCATACGCCTGCAAGACAAAAATATAAGCTATGATATTGACGTACCTAATAACTGGCAGTTTATCAATGTAAATAAGTTCTTGCTTTTCAACCTGTTTTTTAACCTGATAAACAACGCCATCAAGTATAATAACGAGGGTGGGTATATTAAAATAACCGCCACTGCAAGTCATGATAAATTTATAATAAACATAACCGATAACGGCATTGGCATAACTGCCGAAGCGCTGCCATTTATATTTAACCGCTTTAAAAAATTCAGGCAATCCTTACAACAGGATAGCTTTGGCCTGGGCTTGCCCATTGTTAAATCAATAGCGGCCTTTCACGATATTGAGATTGAAGTAACCTCAGAAAAAGACAAAGGCAGCACCTTTAAACTCATTTTCCCGGCTACCTTAATTGTAGTTGCCTAAGCAAACAGCTGCCATTTGTAGCGACAATTTTACATTCTTGTACTAAAATTAAGGCAGTTTTTAATTCCCGCACAAAACAGCTTAAGTTTGTTTGAAAATTACTTTCCTAAATATTAAAAAAATAAAGCTGTAAGGGCCATTTACGAGCTTTAGTAAACAATAACCTTTTTACATTGTTTTTGGCATTTTCTTTGCAATCGCTAATTAAACTATATCATAATTCATATATGAAAACTCTTAAAATTAAGATAGCCACTATGAGTCTGGCTTTAGCCACTGCAGGCATTTTGGGCTCGGGCTGTAATTCATTAACTAAAACACAAAAAGGTGCTGCAATTGGTGCCGGTGCCGGTGGTACCGTTGGTGCTTTTATTGGCAAAGCTGCCGGTAATACAGCCCTGGGTGCTATAATTGGTGGTGCCGTTGGTGGTACTGCGGGCGCATTTATAGGCCGTAATATGGACAGGCAAGCTGCCGAAATTAAACAAACGGTTCCGGGAGCAACCGTAACACGCGAGGGTGAAGGCATTTTAGTTAAGTTTGATTCGGGTATACTATTTGACACCGATAAGGCTGATCTTAAACCTGCGGCACAAGCAAACCTGCAAAACCTGGCAAAGTCACTACAAAACAATCAAAACACCAATATTTTAATAGTTGGTCATACTGACGATACCGGTTCCGACTCGCATAATCAGGAACTGTCAGTACGCAGGGCCGAATCTGTAAAATCATACATTGTTGCTGATAACGTAAGCGGATCGCGCTTAACCACCAGCGGCAAAGGCGAAAGCGAACCAATTGCTGATAATACAACAACTGCTGGCCGGGCTCAAAACCGCAGGGTTGAGATAGTAATTGTTGCAAATGACCAAATGAAACAACAGGCTAAACAAGCAGCCCAATAATAAACATATATAATAAGATCAAGTTAAAGAAAAACCTGGCCGCGAGGGCCGGGTTTTTTTATTGGTTACTTTTAACCTTCCTTAACATCAATTTTCATAAAACTATTTGTAATCAATAGGTTAAAGCACTATTTTTGTTTTAATGAAAAGATCAGGAGCATTATTATTAACCTTGCTATATACCGTTACGGTATTAGGTTTTGCTCTTAATTTACATTATTGCGGTACCCAATTGGCTTCAATTAAAATTGATTCGCCTGCGGAGAGTTGCAAAATGGCGCAAGAATGCGGCAAAATGAAATGCTGTAAAGACAAACAACTACAGATCAAAGTTAAGGACGCGCATCAGGCAGAGCCTTTCTCTATCATTTCAAAGCTTTTTGGCCTGGATCTTCCCCGCCTCTCCTACAATGGGGCTTATGCACCTTCAAGGCTGGCCTGCATGGATGCATCTTTAGAACGCGGACCACCCGACGGGCCCATGTTAAACATTATTACCATTATTAAAAATTGCATTTTCCGCATTTGATAAACATTAATTGCCCCTGTAATACCCGGTAAATTACCGGTAGTTTATTTTCAACAATTAATTAAAAATCAAATGAAAACCATCAAAATATTTATAGCACTATTTGTTCTTACCATCACTGCGGCAAAAGCCCAGTTCACCAAAGCCGAACTACAGGTTAGCGGCCTTACCTGCGCGTTATGTGCCAAGTCAACAGAAAAAGCCTTACGTAGCCTTCCTTTTGTAAGTGAGATTAAAACCGATCTGATGCATAATTTATATCTCATCACTTTTAAAAATGACGTGCCTGTAAATTTCGAGCAGATCAGTAAAAAGGTGCAGGGATCAGGATTTTCTGTAAACAGCCTGAAAGCCACATTTAATTTCGATAATACCAAGATTGCCGATAACCATTTCAGCTACGGGGGCGATACTTTCAGGCTGCTTAACGCGGGCGATAAAACCTTCAGTGGTGAAATTAGCCTTACCATAGTTGATAATGGCTTTGCTCCAAAATCGGTTTCTAAAAAGTACCTGAGCCAGGTTACTGATACAACCCAACCGGCAAGTGGCCGTCTTTATCATTTAGCTATATAACTCTTCCTCAAAACTATTATCATGAAGAAGATATTATTGGCTTTTTGCCTCATGGCAATGCTACGCCCTGCATTTTCGCAAGAGCTATATGTAAATACCGAACCCGCCAGCAATATGGCCACAGGCTCATTAGGATTGCGTGTGGAGAACCAGGGATTTTTTAAACCCGATTATAAAAACCGCAGCACCTTTGAAGCCATGTACGGCCTCAGCCGGACGGTAATGGTGCATGGCTCATTATACACCTCCAACTATTATAGCAATGGTCAGCATTTTGAAGGCGGAAGTGTATATGCCAAATACCGCTTTTTATCAATAGACACAGTGCAGAAGCATTTCCGCGGAGCCTTTTTTGCAAAGGCATCAAGCATCAGCAACCCACTACCCAACCAGGAAATCACCTTAGAAGGCGACAATTCGGGTATTCAAAGCGGTGTAGTATTTACCCAGCTTTTGCACAAACTGGCTATTTCGGGTTCGGCCAGCTACCTGCGTGCTTTTAATAATCGCGGAGGTTATGATCTGCCCGCTTCACAAGCCAGGAATGCTGCTGCTTATACGCTGTCTGCCGGTTACTTGCTCTTCCCAAAAAACTACCGTGATTATCAGCAAACAAACGTAAACCTTTATGTGGAGCTGCTGGGCAAAACCAACCCGGGCCATAGCCAAAGCTATCTGGATGCCGCTCCGGCCGTGCAGTTTATTTTTAACAGTGTTTGCCGGCTCGATCTGTCGTACCGTACCCCCATTTATAATAATATGGTACGCAATACCAAAAACATGTACCTGATTAGGCTGGAGTATAATTTTTTTAACCTGTAATCGGTTTTTAAGCCCCGGCAGAAAAGACGTACGAAGTTTTGAAAACTTCATAAATCTCCAAATTAAAAGCCCCGTGCTGCAACTTGCAACACGGGGCTTATTATTATATACTGCGTGTATAAGCTTATTTAAGCGTAAAGCCTGTTTTACCCATGGTACCCCCGTCTGCATAAAGCAATACGGTATAAGTACCTTTCTGGAAAGGCAAGTTAGGGTTAACCCAGTCAATGGTATACTGTACACCATCATCTTTAAAGTCTACAGATGTTTTGTAAGTATATTGCAGATCCTGGCTATCGGCACTGAAAGTTCCGCCATCCGCAGGAGTGATCAGGTTACCGGTTGGGTCAATGATACGTACATAAATGTCATGCAAGCCTTTTATAGCTAAAGTGTTACTGGCAACTGTAAAATTAATTTTGATTTTTTTAGCTGGGTTAGCGCGTGTAACATCTACTTCTTTACCACTGCCTCTAATTTTATAGGCCACTACATTTGCTGTGGCCAGCTTGAGCGCCTGTGCCACCTTAACCTTGGCGTCCAAATCCTGGTTTTGCTTGGTGAGCGTATCAGCCTTTTTGGCCACCGTAGCCAGGTTGGTTTTTAAGGTATCCCTTTCTGTAGTGAGGGTTTGATTTTGTTTTTTGAGCTCTTCAATGTCGGCAGTATATTTCGTTACAAAATACCTCAACTGTTTCACATCTTCCTGGGCCTTTACCAATTCGGCTTTGGTTAATTTACCTTTGGCCAACTGAGTTCTTAATACTTTGATCTTTGCTCTTAACGAATCATTCTTGGCCTGCATTTCTGTAGACATCTTAGCTTTGCCAGCATTTACCTGCTCTATTTGCGATTCCAGGCTATCAAGCTCAGTTTGCAGACGCGTTTGTTCATCATGCTGGTACACTATTTTAGTATCAGATTTGTTTTTCTGCAAATACAAATACACATCAGTGCCCAATAAAGCCAATACCACCACAATGAGGAAATAAATGACGTTTGAGTTTTTCTTAGATGGTTGACCGGATTGATTTTCCATAGCAATTAAATGTTTAATGTTTTAATACAGTTAAAAAGCAAAGCTGTTTTAAAAATTTGCAGCAATTTAACTATCTGGTTTAATTTACAATTGTATCAATATAAAACTGACACTACTCTTTTACCTGTATTTTACAAGCCATCAGCATTTTAATGCTGCAACGGTATTAAACGTTGAAACACTAAAAATATGATTTAAAATAGAATTACTAATACTAATTTAAGCTTTATAACGGTTAAAAGTAAACGCAATATGCTTAAATCATAATAAACCTCCAAATTTTATACTTCATGTAAAACTGCTACGTTATGAGTTTTATATCTTTGCAGCTTTTAATTTAATTCCTATTGATGCATATATTCCGCCATATCATATTCCTGATCATACCCCTGTTTACATTTGTAACCGTTAACGCACAGCCTGCAGAACCAACTGCCGAGCCTGTTATTGTTAAAATGCAGCCCAAACGCGAGTTCAGGGGCGTATGGATAGCTACAGTGGTAAATATTGACTGGCCTACAAGCACTAAGTTTACAGCCGACAAGCAAAAGCAGGAATTAGTGGATATACTAAACTCGCACCAGGAAACCGGCATCAACGCCATAATGCTGCAGGTAAGGCCCGCTGCCGATGCCTTTTATGCCAAAAGCCGCGAGCCATGGTCAAAATATTTAACCGGTAAACAAGGCCAGGGACCAACCCCTGCCTATGACCCTCTGGAGTTTGCCATCACAGAAGCCCACAAACGCGGTATGGAACTGCATGCCTGGTTTAACCCCTACCGTGCTACCTTTGATGGTAATTTTGCGGCCCTGAGCCCTCAGCACATCACCAAAATAAAACCCGAATGGTTTTTTACCTACGGAGGTATCAAAACTTTTAACCCCGGCCTGCCCGAAGTACGCGAATATATAGTACAGGTGATACTGGATGTGGTTGATAACTATGATATAGATGGCGTACATATGGACGATTATTTTTACCCATACCCTATTGCCGGCCAAAAAATAAATGATGAAGCCACCTTTAAACAATATGGCGAAGGTTATGATAATATTAAAGACTGGCGCCGCCACAATGTTGACCTGCTGATAAAAATGATTGGCGACAGCGTGCATGCCCATAATCCGGATATTAAGTTTGGCGTTAGCCCATTCGGTATTTGGGCTAACAAGGCTCAAAATGATGAGGGCTCTGAAACCAGCGGCGGATCATCATATTATGAAAACTATGCCGACTCGCGCAAATGGATAAAAGAGGGCTGGGTAGATTATATAAACCCACAACTCTACTGGCCAATAGGAAACCGCAGCGCCGATTTTGAAAAACTGCTTAATTGGTGGAGTGATAACACATTTGGCAGGCACTTGTACATTGGGCAGGCACCCTACCGCATTAATGAACGTAAAACTGTTGCCTTCAAAAACCCTAAACAACTGCCTGATCAAATTAATCTGATACGTGACAACCCTCGTGTACAGGGCAGCGTTTACTTTAGCTCCAACTCGCTTACCAGCAACCCCCTTGGCTTTACCGACTCGCTTCGTGAAAATTATTACCGCTCCCCGGCCCTGCCGCCGGTTATGCTTTGGCTTGACTCTATTGCGCCAAACGTTCCGCGTGAGTTAACTGCCAGATCGGTACAGAGCCGTGTTCAATTAAAATGGACTGCACCTACACTGGCTAAAGATGAGCAGGCCGTTTATGGTTATGTAATATACCGCTTTAACGATGGTGATAAGATCAATATAGACGACCCTAAAAACATTCTGCGGATACAGTACAATACCAATCTTGGTTTCGAGGATACCACCGTTCAAAAGGGCAAAACCTATTTATATGTAATAACCGCCATTGACCGGCTCAAGAACGAGAGCGACCGATCCCCAACCATTGCCGTCACGGTGCGTTGATTTAACGTAATTAGCTATTCATCACCGAGCCACAGTTAATATCGATGGCTTGTCCGGTTATTGACCGCTGGCTTAGCAGGTATGACACCAGCCCGGCTATTTCTTCGGGTTGGCTCATGCGCCTGAGCGGTACGCTTTGCATCGCTATTTCGTAAAACTCCTGCTTGCTGATGCCAATACCATCGGCAATACCCTGCAAACCCTCCTGCGACATTCTGTATCAACCCAACCGGGGCAAATGGCATTAACCAGTATATTTTCCGGCGCAAACTGCACAGCCCATGAGCGCATCAAACCCAACAAACCGGCTTTTGAGGCACAGTAGGCCGAGTAATTGGCCACTCCCAAACGCGCCAACACCGATGAGGTGATCAGGACATGCTTTTCACCCGCCGACTTTTGCAGGGCTGGTAAAAACGTATTAACAAAATTGTAAGTACCCGTAAGGTTGGTGTTAATAATGTCGGCCCAGCGATCATCATCTCCCCAGTAATTTTCACCACCGATACCGGAATTGGCTACCAATCCGTTTACAGCTACATTGTCCAATTGCCGATACACATCTGCAAGACTTTCCTTATCCCTGATATCTGCCACCAACAGGCTATGACCTTCTCCGGGTAAAGCTGCAAGGGTTTCCTGTAGCTTAACTTCATTGCGACCCATCAAAATGCAGGTATTACCATCCTGAGCCAGTTTTTGTGCAATAGCTTTGCCTATGCCGCTTCCTGCACCGCTTATAATGTAAGTATTGGTCATTTGTTAAATATTAATGAGTTTCTTTTCCTTCAACTTATCGAGGTAAATATCTACCTCACTGTCGCCCATGCCAAATATGGATTCTGTTTTCCAGAAAGCCACGAATATGGCATGGCGGGTTTTAATGCCGCTGTTATAAATGTCAAGTAATTTTTGTTCAACATAATTTAAGCCGGCCTCATTAGTTTGCAACCGCTTTAAATGAGCTTTTAAAGCAGGTTTAAGCAAGGGTACACCTCCCCAGAAAGAGTTATCATCAATCCACTTTTGCAATTCGGCAGCATTGCCGTTAATGTATAATTTCCAGGCCTCGTCGGCCAGTTCAAACTCCCATTCATTTAGCCTTTCCCGGCCATCGTACAGCTCTTCAAACTGTTCGCCGTTAAGTTCGCCCAGGCCTTTGGCATTGTCAAATTGTATGCAATCGGCCAGGCAAATGAGGTAAATGGCCGGTGCCGACATATCCGTTTTGTGGCTCAGCATCTGTAATACCCCCAGCAGGTTCACCTGGCAATGCAGGTCGAACTCAAACCAGAGGTTTATTTCAGTGTAGGCGCTGTTTAGCTTTCCCAACTCATCAACCACTTTATGCTGATAAGTGTCCGGATCTTCTTTAAAAGTTTCGGTGATCCATTTTTTGCGGGTGCTCCAGAAACTGCCCGATAGTATATTCTCCTGCAACGGGCCCTCAGAAAGCACCTCCCGCCATACCATTACATCTCCGTCTAAACCGGTTTGGTTAAAGCCATCCAGGGCGGCGTCACCATTTAAAATATGCAATATGTTTTCCATCGGCCTAAAAATTACAATAGCAAAGCAACGGGTTTAAATGTTGAATGAATATCAATTGTGAAAATATTTTTGAGTGCCGGTTACTGCCCCTTTTTTATGACCCATAACTTCTTAAAATTTTATTTTAACATTTTTTGATATCAAAACTGATTAGGAATTGCCCAAAAACTGGCAAAAAAGAGCAAAAATTGCTTCAAATTATTCATTTCAACACGTTTTGATGCTGTTTTTTTCGCTTTAAAAACCACTAACTAATTGATATTGAGGTAATATATAAAAATAAACACAATTCCCGCTCTTTCAAAACTTAACAAAACAGCCCGGCTTTCTTGCAAAAAGAGAGCCGGGCTGTTAACTATATAAAGATACGAAAAATCGTCCGTTTATTCCCTACTTGGTTTTGGCTGCGATATCGCTCCTGAACTTTTGCCCGCTTGCTTTAATGTATACGCTGACGTCATAATCGGTCATTTTTTTGAGCTGATCTATCGCGGGGCGGTACTTATCCATAAAGTTCAGGAGCGAATCATCTTTTAGCCCGGTAAGCTCGGTCACCAGGTAATCGCCGAAACGGCTATCGATGTAGCGATTTTGCTCATCCCTGATCAGCACTTTTTTAAACTTATACTCCCGGCTATGTTTATAAGTGATGGCCCTTATCAGCTGTGAAGGCACAATGGTAACCCCGGCAACGGGGATTGGCCCGAGATTGGCGGCTACCACTACTATATCCTTAAACTTAGGTGCCGATGAATTAAACTCTTTAGCAAACATTTTACGGTTGTTGATAGAATCCTTCACCCTGTCGCGTTTGCCGGTTACATGCACCTCGTTCAGTTCAATAACGGCCCGCTGTAGGATTATGATCATGTTTTTATTTGCCGATGGATCAATTGGGAGCACATAAGGTTTATAACCCTGCATTTTTACACGAATGGTATCTATGGAGGCATTAGTTTTGATCAAAAATTCACCCTGCAAACCGCTGGTAGTAGCGGCCCTTGCCGAGGTGACCCATGCCCCGCTGATACGCTGACCAGTTTGGCCATCGGTAACTATGCCGCTGATGGTTTGCGCCATCGTGTTCAGGTTTATGCCGATGATAAGCAAGAGTAACAGGCAACGCATAGGTTTAAATTGATTTTCAGATCTTTACAAACTTAGGCGGTGGATGTGGTTTATAAAATTGGTTTAACGTTTTTTAACGCTGTTTGTAACTGTATTGCTTCGAGATGATACCAATAATATTTTGTCATCCTGAGGAACGAAGGATCTATTAGCGAACCTTGTATGCTACAAAATAGATCCTTCGCTACGCTCAGGACGACAGCGTAAAAGAGTTGTTACGCTAATCTCAAGATAGCGATTTTCTCTTCCCTCTTAATAGCGGCGCAATGGACAGTGCTGCTACAGGGGTGTTTATTCCCTTGTTTGTTAATATTATTGTTTAACCTTGTTAACAGCTCCCCACAGTGAACCAGGGTTCACGTAATCCGGATATCGCTCAAGCATTGCCGAGTAAAGTTCAGCGGCAGTGTGTGTTTCGTTTTCAAGCGTGTTAAAAGTTTCCAGGTATTCACGGGTCTTTCTGATAACAGCCGGATCATCAGGAAATTCCGGCACCTTGTGTCCTACAATCACCGCCTCTGCGCCTAATTGTTCCAGCTGCCGCAAGGTATTGATCCATTGCATTCTACTCTCCCTTGTTGTTTCTCCGAGATAGGAATGTATCCCGTTATATACCACATCGCCCGCGAGCAATAACCTGGCAGACGGAACCCACAAACACGTTGAATCAATGATATCCGTATGGCCAGTCCTAATAATTTGCAGTTCATGGCCTTCCAGCTCTATAACATCACCAGATACGGGTTCTACTGCGGCCAGTTCAGTGGGTATCTGCCCCGGGAACAGCGTCTTCCAGAAAGTTTCAATAGCTGGCGATAACAATTGCTCTTTTGTTGAGGCAGCAACTTCCGCTGTACCCAATAATTTCACTTCCGGGAAATGTTTCCTGATCTGGCCAAGGCCGAAGAAATGGTCGCCATGAGCATGGGTTACATATATGGCGGTAAGCCTCTTTTGGTGGCTCTTGATCCATTCAATGAGCTTATCATTTTGTTCTATCGTCAGAAAGGTATCTACCAGGATAGCCTCATCATCACCGTAAATCAGTGTTGAAGTATTGGCAACCCACATCAGGTCCTCGTTACCGTTTGGAATGTTCCGGGTGAGTCCCGGGCGTTTTATGGTAAGGCTATCCCATTTTAGTGCACTTTTCATATTCCTGTTTTTCTATAAAAGTACTTACACCAAAGCACATTTTTTTAATTATCCGGTCACAAAATATAACCTAACTTATTCACCTTTTGGCACTAAGTGCTGCACCAATATTGGGTACGCAAAAAGGGTAAGTAAAAACTTGTCATTGCGGACGAAGACAATCTGTTTTATATTATTTTGTCATTCTGTGCGATAGCGAAGAATCTGTTCGCGCGTATGAACAGTTCTACAATAGATCCTTCGCTATCGGAATGACCATTGTGTTGAGTAATTGCTGTAGAGGTACGTTATTCCCGCTCTCCACCCCGCTCAAGAGGGGAATTGCACTATCAAAAGACATAATCATTGAAATTGCATAGCGTATAATTGACTCACCCGGTCTACGCTTCGCTGGACCACCCTCTCTTCGCCTGCGGCGGAAAGAGGGTAGGGAAAAGGAAATTTTGTCATTGCAAGGAGGAACGACGAAGCAAGAGCCTCACCCAACCCTCTCCAAAGGAGAGGGCTTTAAAATGCTTTTAAAAGTCTCTCTTGGGGGAGATTTAGAGGGGGCTTATTGCCGCGCTACGCTCGCAATGACAAAATTGTTTTTACCCTCTTTCCAGCGAAGCTGAAGAGAGGTCGACAAGCGTAGCGATGTCGGGGTGAGTCGACAAACAGCTTGATTCGATGATCCTGCCGTTTCATGGGCTATTGCTCTCAAGAAGGGAATCGCACTGGCCTTGGCCTTGCTATAATTTGCATTAATGGAGATTGAGCAGGCTTCAAAAACCCTCTCCTTTGGAGAGGGTAGGGTGAGGTCCCCCCCCACAAAAAAAGCCCCGCTTTGCAGCGGAGCTTACACATTAACTATTTATAACTGAACAAAAACTCGCAGATCAGGAGCAACCCATAGAGTTGCCGCAGTTGAGGCATTTATAGCAGGTGCCCGAACGTATGGTGGTATGCCCACATACGTTACAACTTGGGGCATCGCTTTGTACACCCATGCTTAAATCAACCGAAAGGCCCTGGCGTTTGCCATGGTTAAAATTATTGGCAGCTGGTTGGTTTACCGGCTGGTACACGTTAGTTTCGTCGGTATTAAAATCTTCATCGCCCATTTGCGGGTTACCCAATATACCATTTTTATCGGTTATGATGTGTACCAGATCGGTACGGTCCTGGTATTCGTAACCCAGCATCCTGAAAATATAGTCGATAATACTGGTGGCGCTTTTAATATTGGCGTGGCCAGATACCATGCCGGCAGGTTCAAAACGGGTAAAGGTAAATTTCTCTACGTATTCTTCCAGCGGTACGCCATATTGCAAACCAACCGAAACGGCAATAGCAAAGCAGTTCATGAGCGAGCGGAAGGTTGCCCCCTCCTTGTGCATATCTACAAATATTTCACCCAGGGTACCGTCCTCATATTCGCCGGTGCGTACAAAAACATTTTGCCCGTCAATGGTTGCTTTTTGCGTAAAGCCGCGGCGTTTAAAAGGCAGGCTCTTTTTTTGTACCACGCGCGACAACTGGCGCATAAAATTGGTATCCTTGGATTTTTCCATGATGGCCATGGCGGCTTCTATTACTTGTTCAGAAGTAAGATCGCTCAACTTAACGTTGGCCGCTTCGCCCAGCACTTCCTCTACGGTTTCCAGCTTCTCGTCGGCTTCTTCCTTAACGTCAGATTTGGTTGATAATGGTTGGCTCAGCTTGCAGCCGTCGCGGTACAGTGCATTGGCCTTTAAGCCCAGTGCCCATGACAGCTGGTAGCAATCCTTAATTTCATCAACGGTAGCCTCGTTAGGCAGGTTAATGGTTTTTGATATAGCGCCCGAAAGGAAAGGTTGAGCGGCACTCATCATTTTAATGTGCCCGTGTGCATGTATATAACGCTCGCCTTTAGCACCGCATTTATTGGCGCAATCAAATATGGGGTAATGGGCTTCTTTCAAATAAGGTGCACCCTCAATGGTCATGGTTCCGCAGATGTATTCGTTGGCTTCGGCAATTTGTTTTTTGCTAAAACCCAGGGCACGCAGCACGTTAAATCGGGCGCGTTGTATTGCTCGGCAGTCATGCCCAGCCGTTTCAGACATTCCTCGCCTAACGACCATATATTGAACGCGAAACTGATCTCAAAGGCCGACACCAGCCCTTTATCCAGTTTTTCCAGTTCATCATCGGTAAACCCTTTGACTTTTAAACTATCGGTGTTAATGTGTGGTGCACCTTTCAGGCTGGCCGAACCTTTGGCGTAGTTTACAATGGCGTTAACCTCATGCTCGCGGTAGCCCAGGTTACGCAGCGCTTCGGGCACTGCCTGGTTAATGATCTTGAAGTAGCCCCCGCCCGATAGTTTTTTGAATTTTACCAATGCAAAATCGGGTTCAATGCCGGTGGTGTCGCAATCCATCACCAGGCCAATAGTACCGGTTGGGGCAATAACGGTGGTTTGAGCATTGCGATAGCCATATTTTTCGCCCATTTCAACCGCTTTATCCCAGGCATTGCAGGCAGCCGAAAGCAGGTAGTCGGGGCAGTACTGCGGATTGATACCCGGAGGGGTTATCTCTAAGCTTTCGTAATTTTCGGTAGAATTGTAGGCAGCGTAACGGTGGTTACGCATTACCCGCAACATATGCTGTTTATTATCATTGTACTTACGGAAAGTACCTAATTCGCGGGCCATCTCGGCCGATGTGGCATAGGCCGTTCCGGTCATGATGGCGGTAATGGCACCTCCAATGGCGCGGGCCTTATCGCTATCATAAGGAATACCGTTTACCATCAGGGCCGAACCCAGGTTCGCATAGCCCAAACCCAGGGTGCGGTAATCATACGATAGTTGTGCCACCTCTTTTGACGGGAACTGCGCCATCAGTACGGATATTTCAAGTACGATAGTCCACATGCGGCAGGTATGTTCAAAGCCCTTTACATCAAATACGCGGGTTTGCGGGTCAAAGAAATGGGCCAGGTTAACCGAAGCCAGGTTGCAGGCCGTATTGTCCAAAAACATATACTCCGAACACGGGTTGGAGGCATTGATACGGCCACCCTCGGGGCAGGTATGCCACTCGTTTATGGTGGTATCAAACTGCACACCCGGATCGGCACAGGCCCAGGCAGCAAAGGCTATATCGTCCCACAGTTTTTGTGCGGGGATGGTTTTGGTAGTTTTACCGGTGATGCGGCTGGTTAAATCCCAGGGCGAACCGCCTTTTAAGGCATGGAAAAAGCTGTTGGGGATACGTACCGAATTATTGGAGTTTTGGCCCGATACCGTGCGGTAGGCTTCGCCCTCATAATCTGACGAATAACCGGCGGCAATGAGTGCCGCTACCTTTTTTTCTTCCTCTACCTTCCAGTTCACAAAACCTTCAATCTCGGGGTGATCCAAATCAAGGCAAACCATTTTGGCAGCCCTGCGGGTAGTACCGCCCGATTTAATGGCCCCGGCTGCCCTGTCGCCAATTTTCAGGAACGACATCAGGCCCGACGAATACCCCCCACCTGCCAGTTTCTCTGTTTCGCCCCTGATCTTGGAGAAGTTAGTACCCACACCCGAGCCGTATTTAAATATCCGGGCTTCGCGTACCCAAAGGTCCATAATGCCGCCCTCGTTCACCAGGTCGTCATCAACCGAAAGGATGAAACAGGCATGCGGTTGCGGGCGCTCATAGGCCGAGGTTGATTTGCTTAGTTCTTCTGTTTTAGGGTCAACAAAATAGTGGCCCTGCGGCTTGCCTGTAATATTATAAGAGCTATGCAGGCCGGTATTGAACCACTGCGGCGAGTTTGGCGCGGCCAGCTGACCAACAATGGTATAGGCTATTTCATCATAAAATATATCGGCATCTTTTGGGGTAGCAAAATAGCCGTAGCGCATTCCCCAGTCTTTCCAGCAATTGGCCATGCGGTGGGCCACCTGTTTAATGCTTTTTTCTGAACCCCGGCTGCCGTCGGGCTGGGGCACGCCTGCCTTGCGGAAATATTTCTGTGCCAGTATATCGGTGGCCACCTGGCTCCAGGTTGCCGGTACTTCCACATCATTCATTTCAAATACGGCATCGCCCGATGGGTTACGGATAACCGACGATCGCTTTTCGTACCTGAACAAATCAAATATATTTATGCCTTCCTTACTGAAATAACGGGTTGTTTTAAGTCCCTTTCCACTTTTTGCAGCTGATGTTTTTGGGGTTATGTTTTTACTCATAGCACGATAGTTTGAGGAGGTGATAAAGTACAGTTCAAAACACGAAGGGTGTTTTAATCAAAGCTATTAGTATCACTATTATCTTGCATTTCAGAGTTTTCCACATGTGTCAGTTAATAGCCCTCTACGTGATATATTGATTTATAATTATCTTATTATTAATTAATTACACGTGTTAATAACTAAGAACGAAGCGCTTTAGAGATTGCCTGAACCACGATTACGACTCACCCCGACATCGCTGCGCTTGTCGGCCCTCTCTTCAGCTTCGCTGGAAAGAGGGCTGGGGAAATACATCTTTTTCCATATGCCAACACTTGCTTCAGAATGGGATTTTTAATTCCCTCCCCCGGGAGGGGTGCGATGGAATTGTGTGGTAGCAGGGAGGGGTTTATGCAGTATTTCAAACGGATAGGTTAGCGGATGAAACCCCTCCCTGCACCCTCCCAGGGGAGGGAATCGCACTGCCCCTGGCGCAAGTATGAAGCAACGGCTGTAGCGGGTGATTACTTGTGCCTTTTGAGCTGAGGCACTTTCCTGGCGCAAGTATGAAGCGATGACCGTAGCGGGTGGTTACTTGTGCCTCTTGAGCTGAGGCACAAGTAGCATTTACGCTTTTACCCCTGCTTCATACTTGCGCCAAAATAGAGGCCTCAGCGGGCGGAATTAAAAAGATTGTCATTTCGACCGTAGGGAGAAATCTTATACAAGGAATAAGCTTAACGTATAAGATTTCTCGTCGTTCCTCCTCGAAATGACAATCATTTTTTAACCTCACTAAAAATGCAATATCACCTTAAAGCTTAAATTACGGCCCATATTGTAAATACCGGTATGCCCGTTGGGTGATGATTTAAAATATTCAAAATATTTAAGCCGGTTTAAATTGGCCTGATAAGCGGTATCAAATAAATTATCTGCCTGTACAAAAAACTCGTAAAAAGCAGCCTTTGCTTTGGCCGGTTTAATAGTGAAGCCTAACCCGGCATTAAACAGGGTATAACCCTTGGTGAAAGTTTCTGTATTGTCGAGCGCGTAAAAATGATCCTGATCGGCATAGCTATCGGCCTCAAACCGCGCGTTGAGTTTGGTAAATGATCCGTAAGTGCCCGGCAAAGTGACCTTCAAAGCCGAGCGGATATGCAGCGGCGGTATAAAAGGCAGATATTTGGCGGCATTGCCATATTGGGCTATCAGCTGTGGGTTTTTGTTGATGCCGGTTACCCAGGCCACGCTGTTATCCATAGCCAGCCATTTAATGCTTCGCGGGTGCAGGTTGAGGGTAAGTTCGGCACCATAAAGGCGTGCTTTTGATTGCTGATACTGATAGGTGCTGTTGCCGGGCACTATCACAACCGGGTTGCCTTCGGCATCATTTACCCTGGCCTGGTATATATAGTTATCAATGTTGTTGTTAAATATTTCGGCCACAATATCCATATCGGGCAGGTAAGCTATAAAGCCAATATCCTGCTGCAGACTAAACTCGGGGTTAAAGCTGCGGTTGCCCAGGTAAACAATATGTGCACCCGGATCAAGGCCGTTTGAGCCAATCTCGGTGATATTGGGCGCACGATAGCCGCGGGCAATGTTAGCTTTAAGCAGGAGGCGGTCGCTCAGGTTGTAGGTAAGCCCCAAACTACCCGAAACGCCCTGGTAAGTATGCCTGAACGATGGGAACTGCAGGCTGGCCCCCGAGGTATCTGGCAGGCGCACCTGTTTACCGAAGCCTGTTTGCGCATCGGTGCCTACATAAAAGTTGTTCCAGCTGATGTGGCGGTTATCGTACCGCAAGCCACCTGAAACATCAACCTTACCAAAGCTCTTTTTGGCGAAGATAAATCCTCCGGCATCAAACAGGTTATAATCGGGAATGGGGAAATCAGTTGCGGCCTTGCTGCGGTTGGTTTGATAAATGCCGTTTACCCCTACTGTGGTTTCCACTCCGCCCATAGCAGGCAGGTTGTACCGTACATCGTAATTAATGGTATTGAGCACTACATACAAACCAGCCTGTTCCGGAACAGTAGGGTGGTTATATTCCCTGCGCACGCTTTGCTGAAAACCCAGCGAAGTATTGATGCTCCCCTCTCCTGTTTTAAAAGAATTACTGGTGTACAGGCGGTAATGCTGTATACGCTGGTGCAGCGGCGCTATGCGGTATGATCGCAGCTCGTCCGGCGAAACTATGGGGCGGTTCTTAATATCATCCTCCCCGGCCTCGTGTATTTGTTTGGTGAATTGGCGGCTGAGCGAATCGCGGCTGCCATCAGGTATTTCCTGCCGGTTATCATACAGTGTTGCGCCAATTTGAGAGTAGCCCCACTTTTTATCAACCCGGGCTATTCCCGAAAGGTTAAACTCGCGGAAACCGGTATTATAAACAAAGCCATCTATCTTGTTTTGGTAATCATGCGCGGTTTTGGCGGTAGCCCGGAAAGCGTATTTCCAGTTATTTTGTTTGTATGACAGGCCGATGGATGTACCCGCCATGCCGTTATTGGTATGGTAATCGGTTATAAAATCGCCATTGAGTTTGCCGTCTTCGCCATTAGGGATGTAGGGGATCAGGTTGATTACCCCGGCGAGGGCATCGGAGCCATAGGTTAAACTTGCCGGACCTTTTACTACCTCGGCACGGCCAATGCCGTATTGATCAATCTCAATGCCGTGTTCATCGCCCCATTGCTGGCCTTCCTGACGTATGCCATCATACAGGGTTAAAACCCGGTTATAGCCCAAGCCGCGGATAAACGGTTTGGAGATGTTGGGGCCGGTAGTAACCGCGCTTACCCCCGGCACCCCTTTTATAATGGCATCAATAATATTGTTGTTTACGTGCTGCTCTATCTCTTTTTTACCCATTACAGTTATAGGCACGGGGTTACTGCGCAGCTGGGTGGCCCGGGATACGCCGGTAACCACCACCTCGTTCAGTTTGGATGGTTTTTCTTTCAGGTTGATGTTGTGTACAACCGGTTCATTGGTATTAATGGTAATGCTGATGGTTTCGGCCTCGTAGCCTATGCTGGTAATGGTAAGTCCGTAAGTGCCCTGAGGGATATTTTTAATTTCAAAATAGCCTTTGGTATTGGTACTTGCCCCCCGGCCTGTGCCTTTAACATTTACCGACGCGTATGATAACGGCTCGTTATTTCCGGTAACCCGCCCCTTGATAACTCCCGTTTGTGCCATTAACACCTTGCCAGTAAACAATATAAAAAGTAAAAACAGTATCCGCATATGAATTTTAATTTGTACAAACTTATTCAAATAATTTGACAAACTAAATTAAAATAATTAGACAAGACTAATTTCATAATTACGGGATGTTTTTGTTTATGTTTGTGTGTAATCATACAGCTTATGTATACCCTATCGGAAGAGAATTATTTAAAGTCTATTTACCGGCTTGCGCAGCAAAGCGGGTCAAAAATAACACCTACTGCCATTGCAGAATCGCTGGGCAACAATCCGGCATCGGTAGTGGACATGATCCGTAAGCTTACTGAAAAACAGGTGATAGCCTATGATAAAAAGAAGGGCGTTGAACTCACCCCGCAGGGTTTAAAAGATGCCGTACTGATTGTTCGCCGGCACCGGCTTTGGGAAGTTTTTTTACTGGAGAAATTAGGTTACCACTGGGACGAGATACACGATATTGCCGAGGAGCTTGAACATATCAGCGATGCCACCCTGGCCGACAGGCTGGATAAGTTCCTGGGCTTCCCCGAGTATGACCCTCACGGCGACCCTATACCCAAGGCTAACGGCAAAGTACCCAAACCCTATTCCGTAACCCTTACCGACCTAAAAACCGGCGACGTTTGCCGCGTAGCTGCCGTGCGCGATACCAGCAGCTCGTTTTTACAATACCTGCAAAAGCTGAACATAGGCATAGGCACCAACATACAACTGCTTGAAAAAATCCCTTTTGATAATTCGCTGGTGATCAGCATCAGCGGCAGGGAAAGTACTACCGTATCGCAAAAGTTTGGGGAGAATATTTTGGTAGATTAGAACGCTCAGTTGCCGCTATGGCTGTTACTTTGTAGCCGCAAAAGGAACTATGCTTTCCCCCCACGCGTCATTGCGAGGTACGAAGCAATCTCTACGAAGGCAGGTTAAGCATTTATAGTGGCTCTGTAAAGATTAGAGATTGCTTCGTACCTCGCAATGACGCGTGGAGAAAGCGATGACCGGGTGAGTCCATTATATGCCGAATTATCCTCCTGAACATCCCCTTTTTCTCCTTATCTTTAATAGTGTAAAACCTGACAGCCATGGAAGAATCAGAAAAACTGAACCGCATTATTGAGGCCCGGATGAAACTGAAGGCCCGCTTTGAGGAAAAAATGAAGCTCACCCCTTCCGTTGCCGACGATACGCCGCGCGGAACCGGAAAAACCAACCGGCATGGTATGCCAGCCATACCTATAGGTCAAACGGCAACCCTAAAATGGCCGGTTCTTGATTTGGGCTATCAACCCAATGTGCCCACCGAAAGGTGGCGGCTCACCATTGATGGCGCTGTTGAAAACCCGGTAAAGCTCAGCTGGAAAGAGTTTATGGATCTGCCGCAAACCAAGGATACTTCCGATTTTCACTGCGTTACCACCTGGTCAAAATTAAATATGCCATGGAAAGGCGTTAGCTTGCTTGACCTGGCAGCACTGGTTCACCCGCAGGAAAACGCCACCCATATTATGTGCTACGGGTATGATACCTACAGCACCAACCTATCGCTCGAAGAAGCCTTAAAACCCGATGTGCTGCTGGTACACACTTTTGAAGGCCAGCCCCTGCCAATAGAACATGGCGGACCGGTACGGATGATCACCCCGCAGCTGTATGCCTGGAAAGGCTCCAAATGGATAAAACGCATTGAGTTTTTAACCGAAAACAAATTAGGCTTTTGGGAAGACCGTGGCTACTCCAACACCGCTTACCCATGGCGTAACGACAGGTACAGCGATTAAGCTTATAGAATTAGTATTATATTATTTAGTTTTTACGATACTGTCTGTTTCGGGTGTTTGCCAAAATGTAGTTGGGTTGTTTGTTTTATATCTAATAAAAGTAGTACCGTTCTGCTTATTGGTATTTTCAGTTTTATCGGGGCTTTGTTTAAAATAGTCAAGCGGTAAAAGTGCTATGTAGCTTATTTTTTTACCTTGCTCCCTTGTTTCCATATCATACTCGCTGTTAACCGGGCACTCCAGCATATACAGGTTTTTGGCCATGTAGCTATACAAATAATTCTGTATCAGGGTAGATTGCCTGCGGTTCCAGTTGGCATCAGGGTTAACTATCAGAGGTTTTCCGTTGATGATCCTTTCCCTTACCTCATCAATACCCAGCAGCTCACCTTTTTCATTCATTACATAAGCATCGTTGGTAGGGTCAATCCAAATCCATTTCTTTAATGAATTTACGTATACCATATTGATTACGTGACAATCAAAGTCAATACCCAAACTATCTTTAGGTAAACAGGTAACAAAACGTGATTTAATACCTAATGATAAATAACACTCATTTAATACGGTTGCCAGCCCTCTGCAATTAAGCCCCCTGCTGTCTTTTTTACAAAGCGCTATCATGCTCATGGCATTCATTACTTCGGGGTTGGCATGATTGCCATCGTGTGGAATTAAGTAATGTACCCAGTGCAACAGATTTATTATTTTCGACACCTCGGTACCGGTACCCGCAATTGAATCGAGGTTAAAAGCTTTCCTCAACGATACCAGGTGCGGGTTATTACTTGCCTGATAGGTGAATTTTGGCACTTCGCGCTGATCGTCCGGATTGTATTTAGCGCCTTTCCGTAAAATATAAGGGTAATCGCTAATCTCACGAGATATTTGAAGCTGCGTTTTAAAGCGCTCTTCATTGCGAATATTATCCAGGTCAGTATCAGTTAGCAGGTGTGCATAATCATAAAAGCCAGCCTTTATACTTTTTTCCAAATAATCTAATGCGGGTTGTTTTTTATTTAATAAAGAATAAGTACAGCACAAATTGTAATATGCCCCGCTATAATAACCACTAAATGTTTTCTGCTGATCGGCAGGCAGCTTATTATACCTGGTTGTAAACCCGGCAAGCAGCATTTCATAAGTTTTTGAATCGCGATTTTTGTAAGCTTTCATCCACAAGCTGTCTTGCGTATGTGCAAAGCGAGCAAATTCTTTGTCGGCTTTTGTTTGTGCTTTTAGGTTACTGGCACAAAAAAATATAATACATAAACTGATAAGGCGGAGCTTCATAACTTGAAATTTAATCAGTTAACGATTAATATTAAAAGAAAATTACACCCTGCAATAAACTTAATATACGAGATAATAAACTTAATAATTTATAAATAGCGCAAGCGATAATACTTTTACTGTTTCCCGCTTATTTTGGCCGATTCTTCCAGTTCGTTATCAACCTGGTCATCAAAATAAAGGCGGTATATTACCCAGTCGTTTTTAGGTTTGTAAAACATAAAGGTAAACCTAACCGGTGAGTTCTGGTGTTTTACCAGGTAGCTGTACAACACCAGGCTGTTAGAGGCCTTACGTTGAACAATAAGCTCTTTACCAATATACATACCAATTAAACCACGGGTGGTATCAATTTTTGCTATCAAACCTCTCAGGCTGGTTGAATCAACCTGCGGATTGGTTTTAAAAATATTGATGATAGCACGTGAGGTACCGTCTTTTTCGTAACTTTTAAAAAACTTATCAATATAGCCAGTTACACCGGCAACAGGTGCCGCGGCAACAGCTTTAGGTGCGGTAGCTGCCGGGGTTTGCGCATAGGCAGTGCCGCAAAAAATGCAGGCAAACACCACAAAAAATAAAGGTCGTATTGCTTTAAAGCCGAAGTATTGCATGTTCATATTTTAAGAGGCCTAAAGTAATTAATTTATATACAAACTACTTCACAAAGGCCGTAAGTTATAAAAATGTGATTTTATTTTGATATTGAAAAACCTGGGTATCATCCTGCTATAAAATTTAATGTTTTTATTTAAAATAAGTTATAATACTTATATTGAACTACTAATTACTTTATCACTATTTAAACTCAAATGAAAAAACAGTTACCCGTTTTATTACTGTTTGTATTAGCTATTGCCGGCGTCAGCGTATTTGGCCAGGCTAAAACCGATTACCAACTTGCCGGCGATTCCCTATACCAAAAGAAAGATTATAAAGGCGCTATAGATAACTATACCCAAGCCATCAATATCAATAAGCAAAATAAAATAGAACTGGCCATATTGCTGGATAAGCGAGCCCAGGCTGAAATTGACCTTGATGAATACCAAAAAGCCATAGCAGATGAAACCGCTGCTTTGGCAGCCAACCCCAATAATTCAGATGCTTACTGGAACCGGGGGATAGCCTACGGAAGTAGTGATGAGTATCAGTTGGCTATTAATGATTATACCAAGGCTATGCTTTTTTGTAAGGATAATAATAAAAGCCTGTCTACATTGTATGACAACCGGGGCATAAATGAACGAAAACTAAAGCTATACCAAAAGGCTATTGACGACCATACGCAGGCTATCACCTTAAATAGTAAAAACGGTGATGCTTATTGGCACAGGGGTATTGCCTATAATAATAATCATCAGTACCAACTTGCTATTGATGATTATACAACCGCAATGTTTTATAACCAGGAAGATCTTGAAGACCTCGCTACATTATATAATAACCGTGCCGTGAATAAAAGATTTTTAAAGCAATATAAAGAGGCTATAAATGATTTTAATACCGCGTTGCAACTGAACCCTAAAAACGGAAGTATTTACTGGGACAGGGGCCTTACCTATCAATATAACAGTGATTATCAATTAGCCATTAATGATTTTAACTCCGCCTTATTTTATTATCCGAACAATAAAAACGACCAGGCCATCCTGTATAATAATATGGCCATCAATGCAATGTCATTACATCAGCCCGCTAAAGCCCTTGATTATGTAAGCAAAGCCATTGAGCTGAACTCCCAAAACGGCTATTTTTACTGGAGTAGAGGTGGGATTTACAGCCAAACCGGCGAAAGCAAAAAAGCTATCGACGATTTTAATAAAGCAATGGATTTTTATAAAGACAATAAAAGGATTCTTGCAGCATTACACAGCGAAAATGCTACCAACTTTTATATACTTAAACAAAACCAACAGGTTATTGATGAATGTAATGCCGCCATTGCTTTTTACCCCAAAAATATTGATCCCTATTTTACAAGGGGCAAAATTTATTTAAAAAGAATTGTTAATAAAGAAAAAGCCTTTCAGGATTTCAATAAGGTAATTGAACTTGACACAACCAAGGCAACTGTAAGCTACATTTTTTCGCAGCTCTATATTGGCAACTCTGATATGGCCATGCAAAAATTACAGGAACAGGTGTTAAAAACAGTTAGCCCTGATGATGTGCTTAACCACTACTACAACATTGCCTGTATGTTCTCGATCATGAATAAACCTGATGAAGCCAATACCTATCTGAAAAAAGCCATTGAAGCGGGTTATTCAAAGGAGTTTGCGGCCAATGATGAAGATTTTGACAACATCCGCAAAACACCGGATTATATAGCGCTGATGGCCGCAGGCAGTTCAAAATAAGAAGCTCAACCTTTACAATCAAAAGCATAAAAAAAGCCTGCTACAAGAGCAGGCTTTTTCATTATCGTTATATACAGCGTTATTATTTAGTAACGTACATTACTTCTTTAACCGCTTTAACAACCCTTTCAGGGTTTGGCAGGTATTCCTGTATTAAAGTAGGTGCGTAAGGCAATGGAACGTCGCCGCCCATGATGCGTTGTATTGGAGCATCAAGGTAATCAAACGCGTCTTTTTGTACTTTAAAGGCAACCTCGGTAGCAATTGAACCTAAAGGCCAGCTTTCTTCAATAATTACCAAACGGTTTGTTTTTTTAACCGATTCAATAACGGTAGCGTAATCAATTGGGCGTACAGTACGCAGGTCGATCACTTCGGCGTTGATACCTTCTTTTTCCAGTTCGGCAGCAGCAGCTATAACCACTTTCATGATTTTGCCAAAGCCAACTAAAGTAACATCGGTACCTTCTTTAACAACTTTTGCTTTACCCAGAGGTATGTAGTAAGTTTCTTCAGGTACTTCGCCTTTATCACCGTACATTAATTCTGATTCCATGAAAATAACAGGATCAGGATCAAGTATAGCTGATTTTAATAGTCCTTTTGCATCATATGGGTTTGATGGAACAACCACCTTTAAACCCGGGCAGTTGGCATACCAGTTTTCAAAGCACTGGCTGTGCTGAGAGCTTAACATACCCGCGTTACCGGTTGGGCCACGGAAAACGATTGGAACCGAGAACTGGCCACCGCTCATTGACATGATTTTGGCAGCGCCGTTAATGATCTGGTCAATAGCCACTAACGAAAAGTTAAAGGTCATGAACTCGATAACCGGGCGCAATCCATTCATGGCCGAGCCAATGCCTATACCGGCAAAGCCTAATTCAGAGATGGGCGTATCAATAACGCGTTTGGCACCAAATTCATCTAACATACCCTGACTTACTTTGTAGGCACCGTTGTATTCAGCCACCTCTTCACCCATCAGGTATATTTTATCGTCGTTGCGCATCTCTTCGGACATTGCCTCTCTTAGCGCTTCTCTGAATTGTATTTCTCTCATTATATTTATATAAAATGATGTTTTTTGCGATCGCAAATATAAACACTAATGTGTAAAATGCAATGGTCATAAAGTAGTTACAGGGTTAACTTTACACAACGTTATTTAGTTTGCTTTTGACGATTTTAGCATAGCCAAACATAATGTGGCAATAGCCTGTTAAACAGCAAGTAAAATAAAGATATTCAGCCCAGTGCCATTATTAATTTTGTTTTCAGCAAAAGGCCTATATGTGTATCTGTACAGTAATAAAATTTTGTAAAAGGCTTGTTGTTCATTTAAACAGGCGCCGGTATTGCTCATAAGCGATATTTATCAAATACAAATTCGGTATATTGGCTAAAGTAAACCTTGCGCACAATGAAATTCCCTTCATTAAAAAACCTTGCCGAAAGTACAACCGATGCCATTAAAAGGCACCCCTTTGAAATGTTGTTTGCTTTTGCGGGTACCATTGCCGCTACCATTGAAATTGAACTGCGCCACCTGAACCGCGTAAACGAGGGTTGGTGTATCAGGGTTATGATGATAGCCAACCTGGGGCTGTTGCTCAGTTTATCGGCAACGTTGTACACCCGGAGTGTAGGCATGGCGCGGGGCAAAGGGCTTGTTATAAAGTTAATTGCGGCTTTGTTTGCAGCTGTACTGATATTTATTATTGACCCGGCTGTTCGCAATGCCGACTATACGCGCTTTTTCCTGATGAGCCTGGCATTTCACCTGTTGGTGGCCTTTGCCGCTTTTACGGGGAAGGGACAGCTGCAGGGTTTCTGGCAATTTAACAGGATATTGTTTTTGCGCTTTTTACTCAGTGTACAATTTGGCGTTGCTTTGTTTTTGGGAATCGCAGCTGCTATAGGCGCTACTAACTTTTTATTTAATTTTAATTTTGAGTGGGATACTTATGCCATTTTATGGGCTTGGATAGCAGGCGTGTTTGTCACGATTGTTTTTTTGGCCGGCGCTCCTATGGAAACCCGCCTGCTTGATGAAGATCAAAGTTACCCCAAGGGGCTTAAAATATTCACACAATATGTGCTGATACCGCTGGCAACCGTTTATGTGATCATTTTGCTGGCTTATGAAATTAAGATCCTGGTAGAGTGGAACCTCCCAAAAGGCCTGGTGTCCAATCTTATTTTAGGTTACTCGGTGTTTGGCATCCTCTCGTTGTTACTGGTGTACCCCGTTCGTGAACACGACGAAAACAAGTGGATCAAAACATTTTCGCGCAGTTTTTATTTTTTGCTGATCCCGCTGCTGGGGTTGCTGTTTGTGGCCGTAGGTGCCCGGGTATTCAAATACGGAATTACCGAGCTGAGGTATTTTTTGATCTTACTGGCATGCTGGCTGCTATTTATCTCCGTATATTTTTTACTGTTTAAAAAGCAAAACATTAAACTGATTCCGGTTTCATTATGTATTTTAACGTTGCTGTCTATTTACGGGCCCCAGAGTGCTTTTTCGGTGAGTATGTATTCGCAAAGGCGCATTATTATCCGCTTTTTTGAAAAAAATAATGCCTTTAAAAATGGAAAGTTAATGCCGGTTGACAGCAATAAAATAAGCCGTTCAGAGGGTGGACTGCTGGCTGGCAGGCTTGATTATTTTATAACTCAATATGACCTTTTGCCGTTGCAGCCTTATTTTAACCGGGATTTAAGCTATGTGGTCGATTCATTGGGCAAAAAATATGGCCCGTTTAATGAAAAGAAGCTTACAGACAGGTACGAGTTAAGAAATAAAAAATATGAATGGGCAAAAAATGAGCTGGAGCTGCGAAAATTTAATGCATATAATAGAAGATACGATAATATAGAAAGCAAGGGCAATGACCTTGTTTATTATCATATTAATAAACAAGGAACAGTACTTGATACCAGGGGCTATGATTTTATGATAGACCCTGGACAGCTAAAAGATACCACAAATGAAAAATTTAACGGATTCCCTATTCAGCATATTATCCTGAAAAACAAGGCCACCATTTTAAAAATAAATAATGAAACTATCTCTTTTGATCCATCAGACATTATCAGGAAAATATTGGCTGACAATACTGCATTAAAGAGCTTTAATGAGAAAAACGATGACCCTTCATATGATCACCAATATGCCATACCTGCTGAGCGGATGTCGGTTACTGCCGAAAGCAAAAGTTTCCAGATAAAGCTTATCATAGATGATCTGAATTTTGGAACATCCGGGAATAAAATTGATATTACCTATGTGAGGTATCTGTATCTGATAAAGCGGAAATAGGTATTCATCAGCCTCGTCATCCTGAACTTGTTTCAGGACCTCTCGTGATGAGTTAACACCATATGCACAACTTGTCCTGTGGGATGCCGAACAAGTTCGGCATGACGGTGGTATAAAAAAGTTTACATGCCATCCAGCATGCTCATATCAAATTTGGGTTTGAGGGTGTAGGTTAGCTGCACCAGGCCGCTGCTGAATTGTTCGCTTTTAAGGAGTATCAAATCGGTGCGTTCCTTAATATCTGTAAACAAGGGTTTACCTGCACCTAAAATAGTGGGATGTACAGATAGCACAAGCTCGTTGATCTGGTTATGCGCTATAAAGGCCGATACCAGTTCGGCACCGCCATACAACCATATATTGGCGCCCGGCTGGTTTCTAATCTCATACACCCGTTGCTTAAAATCATCACGGGTAATAATTTCGTTGTTTCCTTCAACATGGGTAAGCGTATCTGAGAAAACATACATTTTTAACGCCGCAAACATTTCGGGATAAGCAGCCATGAGCATTTCATAACTTTTACGGCCCAGGAAAATAGTATCGGTACTACCCAAAAACTCTGTCATACCATAATCCTGATCGGCAAGGCACCAGTCGTACTCGCCATTGGGGCCTTCAATATATCCGTCGAGGCTCATGGCCAGGTTCAAAATTATTTTGCGCATGTTTGGGTTCAGATTGTAATGGAAGGGTTATTCTTCTGTGCTGCGGTTTTTTTCCTGCCACTGTTTGCTGAATGATTTTTCGGCAACGTTAGGCATCTCCCGCAACTGTCCCCACGATTTCTTAAAGAAAGTTTTAAGCAAAAAGTTTTTCATTTTGCCGCCAAAAAAATCGGTGAGCTTGCGTTTAAGCATGCCTTTTGTCCACACGCTCCAGCCCCAGCGTTCCTTATTGGTCACCAGGTGCTCATTTACCGCATCGCGACGGTTGAGGAGCAGCATTTTGTGGATATCTATTTTAACCGGGCACACTTCGGTACACCTGCCGCACAGGCTTGAGGCGTAGCTCAGATGTTTAAATTCGGCCATGCCCCTTTCATGAGGAGTAATAATAGAACCTATGGGGCCGCTGTATGTAGTATTGTAAGCATGGCCTCCAATGTTTTTATAAACAGGGCAGGCGTTTAAGCAAGCTCCGCAACGGATGCAGTACAGGCCCTGCCGCTGCTCTTTTTGCGCCAGCAGGTTGGTACGGCCGTTATCCAGCAATATCACATACATTTCATCGGGGCCGTCGGTTTCGTCGGGCTGGCGGGGGCCGCTTAAAATGCTGTTGTAAACAGTAAGGTTTTGGCCGGTTCCATGCGTAGAAAGCATGGGCCAGAACAGGTCAAGATCGGTAATAGAGGGTATCACCTTTTCTATACCCACAATAGCAATATGAATTTTAGGAAAGGTGGTGCATAAGCGCGCATTCCCCTCATTTTCACTAATGGCTATGCTGCCGGTATCTGCCAGTAAAAAATTAGCTCCGGTGATGCCTATGTCGGCCTGTAAATATTTGTCGCGCAGCAGTTCGCGCGCTTTCAGGGTAAGTTGTTCGGGAGTGGCATCAATAGGGGTACCAAAACGCTCATGAAAAAGTTTGGCAATATCCTCCTTGCTGAGGTGCATGGCCGGGGTAACTATATGGTACGGCTTTTGGCCCAGCAGCTGCACAATATATTCGCCCAGGTCGGTTTCCAATGATTCAACATTGTTACTTTCCAGGAACTCATTTAAATGAATTTCCTCGGTAACCATTGATTTTGACTTGACAACCGTTTTGGCGTTTGCCTTTTTAATAATGCTCAGGATTTCGCGGTTGGCCTCTTCGGCATCATTGGCCCAGATCACTTTGCCCCCGCGCTTTTGGAAATTGGCCTCAAACTCGGGTAAAAACTTATCCAGGTTTTCCATCACCTTCCATTTGATCACATGCCCCTTGCGTTTGGCATTATCAAGGTTGATGATACGGGAAAGACCACGCGTTACCGCAGTGCTGTATTTATCAATATTGTTATTAATAATACGGCGGTGATCAACATCAAACGCCTTTTCTTCTGAGGCTACCAAAAACTCTTCCGCAGTGCTTCCCATATATGCGAAAATAAGATTTTTTCAGTTAAATTGTTTTCGCAGAGACGCATAATTGCGTCTTATACATCTTCTTTAAACAAAAGAGACGCATATAATGCGTCTCTACTATAATTATTCTGATGTTTTACCGTCAACCAGGGGGCGTTTATCGCGGTTGGCAAGTTCCCAGCCGGTATAAAACACCAGTTGAGCGCGTTTAGCCAGCAGCGGGAAGTTAATTTTGCCTACTTCATCGCTGGGTTGGTGATAATCGTCATGCACGCCGTTAAAGTAAAATATAATAGGTACACCGTGTTTGGCAAAGTTGTAATGATCGCTGCGATAGTAAAACCTATTTGGGTCGTTAGGATCATCATATTTATAATCCAAATGCAGCTTAGTATAGGTGTTGTTGGCCTGCTCACCAATAGCGTGCAGCTCCTTGCTTAACATGGATGAGCCTATGGCATACACATAATTAGCAGAATCGGGCTTGCCGATATACTCATACCCTACCCGGCCTATCATATCAATGTTCAGGTCGGTAATGGTATTGGCCAGAGGGAAAACCGGGTGCTCAGAATAATACTCAGAACCCAGCAACCCTTTTTCTTCGCCCACATTACCTAAAAACAGGATACTGCGGCGCGGGCCATGCCCGTCTTTTTTAGCCTGCGAAAACGCGCGGGCAATTTCCAGTATACCTGTAGTGCCCGAGCCATCATCATCGGCCCCGTTATTCACTTTGTCTTTGGCAGACGCATTGGGGTTTAAGCCAATATGGTCATAATGTGCCGAAAAAATCAGCACCTCGTCTTTCAGGTCTGTACCGGGCATAAAGCCAAGCACGTCAGCTGCCTTTACATCAGTTTTGGAAGTAGCATAGCTGATAGCTACTGTACTTTTCACCGTTACCGCAGCGGTAACTGCCGCTACCGAAGCTGCTTTTAACTCATCATAACTTTTGCCGGCCGGTTTTACCAGTTCGTTGGCCAAAGTGGTGGTAATGTTAAACAACGGGGCATTTGCATTTGCAGGTTTAGCGGCAGCATCTTTAACGGTTAAGCGCGGACTGGCCACGCTCCTGCCCATACGCCCAAGCGTTTCGGCAATGCCCGGGTTAGCAGCAAGTATAGCCGCCACACCTTTACCTTGCAAAAATTTAATAGTTTTGGTACGATTAGCCGATAAACGGTAGTTGATATTGGTTTTTACACCGGCCTCGGGCTTATCCTCATTTATCCAAAGTACTATTTTGCCGGTAAGGTCTGTTGCACCTACTTCACTTTCGGTTCCGTAGCCTACAAATACTACATCATTTACGTTGATGCTGTTATCGGGATACGCGCCGTTTAAAAAGAAATCTTTTCCGTATTCAAAGGTTTTGCCGTTAACCGTAAAAGCTGTTACCTTCAAGGCATTTTGGGTTAGCAGTACATCTAAAAAATACGATCCGTTTACCGGGGCCTGCAAACCTAATTTTTTAAACTCGGCTGCTATATAGTTTGCAGCCATTTCGGCGCCACGGGTACCGGTTTCCCTGCCCTCAAACGCGTCAGAAGCTAAAATACTGAGGTGCTTCCGGGCATCATCGGCAGTAATAAGTCCACCGTATTTTACAGCGGTTGGATTTTGCTGGGCACAGGCATTTAATGCAAATGCTGTTGATAGCGCCCATAGTGATATTTTTTTCATTTATAGTGTTGTTGTTTTGTTCAAGTGTTTAGCAGGCAATTTTACCTACCCGGGTAGCGTGGCGGCCGCCTTCAAAATCAGTACTTAAAAAGGTATCCACAATTTTACGTGCTTCATCAATAGTGATAAAACGCGCCGGGATGCATACAATATTGGCATTATTGTGCATACGGGCGAGCTGTGCCAGTTCCTCGTTCCAGCATATGGCCGCACGGATGCCCTGGTGCTTATTGGCTGTTATGGCCACGCCATTAGCGCTGCCGCAAACCAGTATGCCCAGATCACACTCGCCGCTTTCAACTGCCGAGGCTACAGGGTGTGCAAAGTCGGGATAATCAGCCGATGTATTTGAGTACGTGCCAAAATCCCTTATCTCACCGGCCGGAAAGGCCTCCTGTAAAGCTTGTTTGTAATCAAACCCGGCGTGGTCGGCGCCAATGGCAATCTTTAACCCTTGTTTCATATCCCTTGTACTATAATTATAATTAAAGGGCTAAAAGTAAATAATTTGTTGGAAATGGGATAAATGGTTTTAGGAAGAATCAGGTTGGATCAATTGGCAGATTTGGCTAAAGCCTTATCGATTTCATTCGCCACCCGTTGGCTTTAGCCAACGGCAATGAAAGTTATAAAGTAAAAAGTAATTTAAATGATTTCCATTCATTGCCGCCCCATTTATGGGACGGATCAGGAAGCTGAAGATCGGCTTTAGCCAAAACGCTAATCGTTCCTACGAAACTGAGATTAACGGCAAAATACAACGCAACAAAAAAGGGTTTCTTTGCAGAAACCCTTTTTCCATTAAAAGTATATTAAATAAGGTTATTCAACAATGCTTACTTTAAGCATATTGGTTTTGCCTTGTTTAATAATAGGAACGGCCGCAGTATTAATTACTACATCACCGGCTTTAATTAAATCTTCAGATTTAAGTATACCGTTAACATCGGCAATGGTTTGGTCGGTACTTTCCAACTGGTCGTAGTAGAAAGAACGTACGCCCCAAACTAAACTCAATGCATTTAGCAACTGCTTGTTTGATGTAAATATATAGGTGCTTGCCTTAGGCCTGTGGCTTGATATTTGGAAAGCGGTGTAGCCAGATGTGGTCATCGATACAATACCAACTGCGTTGGTATGCTGCGCTAAGTGTACTGCTGATTCGCAAACAGCATCGCTCAGATAATTTACAGATTCCGGATCTGTATTATCTGTTTTGCTTGTGTTAAAGCTGTAACCAAACTCCTCAACATTACGCACAATTTTGGCCATGGTTTCAATAACAATAACCGGGAACTCACCAACCGATGTTTCACCGCTCAGCATCACCGCGTCGGCACCATCCAATACAGAGTTGGCAACGTCATTAACCTCAGCACGTGTTGGGCGCGGTGTAGTGATCATTGACTCCAGCATCTGGGTAGCAACAATTACCGGTTTTGAAGCAGCACGACACTTACTGGCAATCATTTTTTGCAGCAATGGCACTTCTTCCAAAGGCATTTCAACACCAAGGTCGCCACGGGCTACCATCACACCGTCGGTAGCGGCAATAATTTCGTCTATGTTGTCAATAGCCTCCGGTTTTTCAACTTTAGCAATAACGCGTGCAGCTGATCCGCTTTGGGCTATGATGTGTTTTAACTCCACAATATCCTGACCTGTACGCACAAACGATAAACCGATCCACTCTACATCATATTTTAATGCAAACTGCAGATTAATTAAGTCTTCTTCGGTTAAGCTTGGGATAGATACTTTGGTATTTGGCAGGTTAACACCTTTACGTGAGGTAAGGATACCACCGTGTACCACTTCGCATATTACGGTATCTTTCCTGTTGGTTTCAATAACCCTTAACTGTAGTTTACCATCGTCAAGCAAAATAATTTCATCGGCTTGTACATCCTGAGGGAAGGTATCATAAGTAATGTAGATCTGCTCGTCGTTACCGATACACTCCTGGGTGGTAATTTTGATGTGGGTTCCGTTAACCAGGTGTATACCCCCATCTTTTACCAAACCAATACGGATTTTTGGGCCCTGTAAGTCGGCCAGGATGCCTACATTAGTTTTATATTCTTCATTAATTTCGCGAATAATGTCGATCACGGCCTTATGATCCTCTGGTCTTCCGTGCGAAAAATTAAGGCGGCAAACATTAACACCGGCTTTTATCATAGCTAATAAAACATCTTTCTTAGCAGATGCCGGGCCCATGGTGGCAACAATTTTGGTACGATTATAATATAGTTTCATATTGTTCTGGTTAACTGGTTTATGTCCACATTAGTGTAAAACCAACACTATTTTTTTAAAATCCGGCGCTAAAATAGCAGATTTTCGCGTGATTTTATTTTTTTCGGATCAATCTTTACGGCGGCCACAATTTCGGGTATCTTATTCAGGGTCGAAATCAGGTTTTCAAGGTCGTCGTCATCAATGTAATTCCTGATCATCAGGAAATAATCGGCACTTTTAATTTCGGGCACTAAATAGCCCTCAGAGCCCTTATTACCAATAAAATAGAAATCTGTTTCGGTTGTTTCCCAGTGATAATGGTATAAAGAAAATAAAACAGGCTCGCTTCCCTGATAAATATCAACAGCAAGATCGTTGGATTTAGTAAAATTAAAATTTAAAAACTTATTAATAAGATAACATACTCTGTAATCTTTCAGTGAGGTTGTAACTGCAATAAGTACAAAATCAAAATCGATCTCAAACTTTAAAAATTTCCTGTTCAAAATCATTACTTTTACGGATTCAAAAATACGAATCGAAACCGTTTGAATAAAATTTTGTTAACGAATTATATTGTAAAAGTTTTAGATTTGATAATTGACAGAATTTATTTTTCTTTGCACTGAATTTTTATTAATCATTAAACTATAAAGACTATGTCTGATATCGCTTCAAGAGTAAAAGCTATTATCGTAGAAAAACTGGGTGTTGACGAAAGTGAAGTTACGCCAGAAGCGAGTTTCACCAATGATCTTGGTGCCGACTCGTTAGACACCGTGGAATTAATCATGGAGTTTGAAAAAGAATTTAACGTGGCTATTCCTGACGATCAGGCTGAAACTATTGGTACTGTAGGCCAGGCTGTTGCTTACCTTGAAAAAAACGTTAAATAAGACTCCCTAACTGGATTAAATGGAGTTTAAAAGAGTTGTAGTAACCGGGCTTGGAGCACTTACTCCTATTGGTAACACAGTTTCAGATTACTGGAACGGGTTGATCAATGGGGTAAGTGGCGCTGCCTTTATTAAAAGTTTTGATACCACAAATTTCAAAACTAAATTCGCATGTGAAGTAAAGAACTTTGATGCGGATGGTTTTTTGGGCCGTAAAGACGCCCGCAAATTAGATCCGTTTGTACAATACGCGCTTTTTTCAACCGAAGAAGCCGTAAAAGATGCAGGATTAGATTTCTCAAAATTAGATACCAGCCGTATAGGAGTTATCTGGGGATCAGGTATAGGTGGTTTAAAAACATTTTTGGATGAAGTTGTAAACTTTGCCAAAGGCGATGGAACACCACGTTTTAATCCTTTCTTTATCCCTAAAATGATAGCTGATATTGCTCCCGGCCATATTTCTATCAAATATGGTTTACGCGGACCAAATTTCTCAACTGTTTCTGCCTGTGCTTCATCAAACAATTCACTTATAGATTCATTTAACTATATCCGCCTGGGTAAAGCTAATATGTTTATAAGCGGTGGTTCTGAGGCTATTATCAACGAAGCAGGTATTGGTGGTTTTAACGCAATGCACGCATTATCAACCCGCAACGATGATCCGGCAACGGCATCACGTCCGTTTGATCTGGACAGGGATGGTTTTGTTGCAGGCGAAGGCGCCGGTACCATAATTTTAGAAGAACTGGAGCACGCCAAGGCTCGCGGTGCTAAAATTTATGCCGAAATGATGGGCGGCGGCATGAGTGCCGATGCTTACCACATGACTGCCCCACACCCTGATGGGCTTGGAGCTGCCCTGGTTATGCGTGCAGCGCTTGAAGATGCAAATTTGACCCCAGCTGATATTGATTATGTGAATGTTCACGGAACATCCACTCCTATTGGTGATCCACAGGAAATTAAAGCTATACATGATGTATTTGGCGATGATATTTACCGTATAAATATCAGCTCAACCAAATCAATGACCGGTCACCTGTTGGGTGCTGCCGGAGCGGTTGAAGCTATTGCGTCTATCCTGGCTTTAAAAAATGGTATTATCCCACCAACTATAAATCACTTTACCGATGATCCTGCTTTTGATCCGAAAATAAATTTCACCTTCAACACGGCTCAAAAACGTGATGTAAGGATTGTTCAAAGCAACGGATTTGGGTTTGGCGGCCATAATGCTTCTGTGATATTTAAAAAGTACGAAGATTAATTGTGGTTTGATGCCGATCAGTCAGTTTTATAAGTTATACATATCACCCAATAGAAAGTACGTTAAGATTTTAAAGAACTTGCTCGGTTTTGTGCCGGGCAATTTGTCTTTATACCGATTAGCTTTCCGGCACAAATCTGTTGCCCAAAATGTCAAAAAAGGGGTAAAAAACAGTAACGAGCGCCTGGAGTTTTTGGGCGATGCCGTGCTGGGCAGTGTGGTGGCCGAGGTATTGTTTAAACTGTACCCCTATGAGGATGAAGGTTTTTTAACCGAACTGCGCTCAAAAATTGTAAGCCGCGTAAACTTAAACGCGCTTGGCCGCAAACTTGGTTTTGATAAGCTAATTGAGTATGATAGCCGTATGCTTAACTCAAGCAGGCAGGGCTCATTGCTGGGCGATGCTTTTGAGGCTTTAATTGGTGCTGTTTATTTAGATAAAGGATATGATTTTACCAAAAACTTCCTGATAAACCACATCATTAAATCGCATATTGACATCCATAAGCTGGAGCAAACCGAAACCAACTTTAAAAGCAAGCTTATTGAATGGTGCCAGCGCCACGGCAGGGATATTATTTTTGAACTGGTAACCAACCAGGAAGGCGAAAGCTCCAAACTATTCACCATACAAGCCAGCGTTGACGGCGAGGTAATGGGCGAAGGCAAGGAGTTCAGTAAAAAGAATGCCGAAAAACTGGCTGCCGAAAAGGCCTGCGAAACACTGGGTATTTAATTTATTCTCTTCCTTTTTATTAAAAGCCCACCGCAGGCATCCCCTGCTTGGCGCATAAATTAGTTAGTCATCCTGAGCGATAGCAAAGGATCTACTGTAAAACTGTGTATAGCGCGAACAGATTCTTCGCTATAGCTCAGAATGACAGATATATAAGTCAGATCATTCAGCAGAGACACAAGTAACCTTTGCTCTACCCAGCCTGTCATACTTGCGCCAGTAAAAAGAATTAATTTAATCGCTTTTCCTTTTTCAGGCCTTGAAGGCTTTCACCCGGTTGTGAAAGTTTCAATGTAGAATCACTTTTGATAAATGTGGGTGCATTCAATTTCTCCAGCCTGGCCTTGTCGGGACTTTTGCTGTAATAATCGTAAGCCTTTAGAGTGTGTTTAATGAGGTCGTAATTGGTGTAGCCCTTCAAATCTTCAAACGTTGGCGTGTAGTAATCCATGAATTTTTGAGCCGCGCTATCTGTAGGTAGTTTGGTATACTCCCTTACAAAAGCCACATTATACCGTCTTATAATTTCGGCTTGCTCGGCTTCGCCCCTGGCAAAGTTTTTAAACCTGCGCGCCCTGCCGGGTGTTTTACCAAAAAGCTCATAAATACCGGTAAGTGGGTTAGTTAAAAAGGAGAGTACCGGAGGGCTGCCATTATAAAATGTACCCTGCTTGCGGTAATCGCCCAAAACCTCGTTAAGTTCCTGCTTTTTGGTTTGCCCCAAAACCTTTACTTCATCAAGCTTAATAATGGGCTGCAGGTAAATGGGCATATCGCTGTTGTTAAGTACAACAACTTTTTGAGGAGTATAATCTTCTTTAGTAAACAACAGGGTATCGCCTACGGCTGTGGTTATGGAAAACCAACCAACATCATCACTCACTACCTGGATATTGGTTTTCAGATCTTTAATCTTAACCTCAGCCACGCGTTCGGGCGAACTCTTTTTAGAGACTACACCTTTTATAGTGAACTGCTGTGCTGAGGCCTTTAAAACAGAACAAAAGCAAATGGTTACAAGAAGCAGGGAAAAACGATATTGCATTAATTATTTAAAACGTAAATATACCAACTGTATTTTACACCAAATGTAAAAAAGTGTTAAAGCTGTGTTAGGATTCCGGAGTCTGGCAAGACCGAAAGTCGGGAGGTTTTTAGTTCACCATAAGCTGTCTTAATATTTATGGTTGATTTTCAGTACGTCCAACTTTTATATCTTTCAAACTTCCGGGCTACCCCAACTTTCAGACTTCTTACCCCCTTTCAAACTTCAAAACAAAAAACCTATCTTTGCGCATGATAAAATCCATGACAGGGTATGGAATTGCCAGTTCAGATTCGGGTAATACAAAATATACCGTTGAGATCAAATCCCTGAACAGCAAATTCCTCGAACTATCACTTCGCCTGCCCAAAATATTTTCTGAAAAGGAGTTTCAGCTCCGTAATGATTGCAGTAAACAAATTGAGCGCGGCAAGGTAAACCTGTCAATCAATGTGGAGCAGGTAAATGTTGCCGTAAAAGCAGCCGGAATTGATAAGGTTTTGCTAAAGCAATATTACCAGCAGCTTAAAGATGTGAGCGTTGAACTTAATGAGCCAACAGCTAATTTGCTACAGCTTGCACTGGGCCTCCCTGAGGTAGTAAAATACGAGGACGAAACCGCATCTGATGATGAATGGAAACTGGTTGAAAAAACATTTCAGCAGGCTTTGGCCGCGTTTCAGCAATTCAGATCAGATGAAGGTAACGTATTGGAAAACGACCTCAAATACCGCATCGGTGTGATCCTCAAAAACCTGGAACTGGTTGAACTTGAAGACCCTAAACGCGTACCACTAATTCGCGAGCGCCTGAATACTTTTTTAAGTGAAGCCGCCAACCGCGAAGCTATTGATCAGAACCGTTTTGAACAGGAGCTGATATACTACATAGATAAGCTTGACATTACCGAAGAAAAAATAAGGCTTAAAACACACTGCGAATACTTTATTGAAACCCTGAAAAATGCCGATGCTAATGGCAAAAAGCTGGGCTTTATATCACAGGAAATTGGCCGCGAAATAAATACCCTGGGCTCCAAAGCCAACGATGCCAATATCCAAAAACTGGTAGTGGGCATGAAAGAAGAGCTTGAAAAAATTAAAGAACAACTGTTAAACGTATTATAGTTTATTGGTTCACTGGTTCATTAGTTTATTGGTAATAAACCGATGAACTGCTGCGCCATTTAAGCCCAATGAACAAATGAAGTAATGAACTAATGACCAAAGAAGGTAAACTCATCATATTTTCGGCTCCATCGGGAGCAGGTAAAACTACCATAGTGCATCACCTGCTCGGCAAAATACCTGAGCTTGAATTTTCAATTTCGGCCACCACCCGCGAACGTCGCGGCGATGAGGTGCATGAAAGCGACTATTATTTTATAAGCAAAGAGGAATTTTTGCACCGTATTGCCAAAAAACAGTTTGTTGAATTTGAAGAGGTTTATACCGGCACTTTTTATGGCACCCTGCGCACCGAAATTGAGCGTATATGGGAAATGGGCAAAACCGTAATATTCGATATCGATGTAGAGGGTGGTATGCACCTTAAACGCAAGTATGACGGGCAGGCACTGGCCATATTTGTACAACCCCCATCACTGGAGGTTTTGATTGAGCGCCTTACTGGCCGCGGCACCGATAGTGAAGAAAAACTGAAGGAACGCTTTGCCAAAGCCGAAAAAGAATTGAAATACGCTCCGCAGTTTGATATTATACTCAAAAATTACGATCTTGATACGGCTTGCAAGGAGGCCGAAGAGCTGGTTAAGAATTTTATTGGTCCCCCAGCCCCCTGAGGGGGAGCACTAAAGTCATTTAGTCAAAAAGAATTTACAAAAACACAACTTATTATTCCCCCTTTAGGGGGTTAGGGGGCATTTGCTAATGAAAATAGGCTTACTGTTTGGTTCATTTAATCCGATACACATAGGGCACCTGATTATTGCCAACTACATGGCTAATCATACCGCGCTTGATAAGGTTTGGCTGGTGGTATCGCCCCAAAACCCGCTCAAAAAGTATGGCGACCTCATTAACACCTATGACCGTATTGAAATGGCCCGCCTGGCTACAGATCATGCTACCAATATTACCGTGAGCGATGTGGAACTAAAACTACCACAACCGTCCTATACCATTGATACGCTTACCCATCTTAAAGAGAAATATCCCGATTATGAGTTCGCGCTTATCATGGGGTCAGACAACCTGGGCACGCTGCACAAATGGAAAAACTATAAACTGATACTGCGCGACTACAAGATATATGTTTACCCTCGCCCCGGCTATGAAAATGCCGAGCTCGCCGATCATCCTTCGGTAACCATTACCATGACACCGCAGATGGAGCTCTCGGCTACCTTTATCCGCAAATCCATCGCCGAAAAAAAGAATGTGCAATACTTTGTACCCGACCCTGTTTTAAAATTTATTGAGAGCAAGGGTTTGTATAAGTAAGCGATGTTTAGGTAAAAGGATAAAGTCAAAAAGGTGAAAGGTAATTTCTCCGAGCGTCATTGCGAGGTACGAAGCAATCTCTAAACTATACAGAGCGAACTTGCTTGGTTGATCTGCCTCCGAAGAGATTGCTTCGTACCTCGCAATGACGTATCATTAAATATTTATCTTTTAGCCTTTTCCCCCTATCTTTGTACCGTGAGCGAAAAAACCATACTTAAACTGCAGCTGCCTACCGACCCGCTTTGGGTTAAAAATGTGGTGGAAAGCAACATTGAGGAGCTACTGACTGATCATGCCTTTTGTGAGCAAAAGGCTGCCAGTAATGCCATAACGCTTATTGTACAAAATCCCAACCTGTCTGACCTGGTACAGGACATGGCCTTGCTGGTACAGGAAGAGATGGACCATTTTAAGCGCGTACACGACATAATTGTAGCCCGCGGATTTTTACTGGGCAAAGAACGCAAGGACAATTATGTGAACGAACTGCGCAAGTTCATTATCATTGGTGGCGGCCGCGAAGCGCAGCTGATCGATCGCCTGCTGTTTTCGGCCATGATTGAGGCCCGCAGCTGCGAGCGTTTTAAGGTACTGTCTGAAAATATTAATGATACCCATCTGTCTGAATTTTACCACGAGTTGATGGTAAGCGAGGCCACCCACTATGCCATGTTCATTCGCCTGGCTAAAAAGTATGCCGTTGAAATAGATGTTGACAAACGCTGGAAAGAGTTCCTGGAATACGAAGCCCAGGTAATTCAAAACTACGGCAAAAGCGAAACAATACACGGGTAGTTCATCCATACAAAGCCTGTAATTACCGATACTTACTTTTATAAGCGGTTTTGAATGCGTTACTTTATATATGTCGCGCTTTAAAGCATTCACCGTTATTATACATATTGCCGGCTGGCTGTTGTTTATGGCCTTCCCGCTGGTATTTTTAAATAGTCGCGGGCACGATACCCCTTCCTGGTCTTTATTGCAAAAACACAGTTACTGGTTTTTCTGCTACATTTATATATTCCTTTTTTATAGTAACGCCTACTACTTTATCCCTCAGTTTTTCTTAAAAAAGAGGTATACTATTTATACCATAATTGTATTGGTGCTACTTGGCGGCGTTTACTATTTACGGCCTTTTGATAAACTGCTCCGCAGCAGCGAGGGCCGGTCATTCAACCAGGCCCGCTACTTTGACCATCCGCCCGCAGACCGTCAAATGCCCGGCGGCCCACCGCCCTACCAGCCCGACCAACAAGCTTCTCCACACCCACATCGTGGTAATAACGTACCCCACCGTTTCTTTCACCGACGACCGCTGGATAGTAGCAGCCTGTTCATATTTTTAATGATTATGGCCTTGAGTGCCGCCATTCGCACGGCCCAGGAATGGCAGCTTACCGAACAACGCGCTGCCCGTGCCGAAGCCGATAAAGCCAGCGCCGAGCTTTCGTTTTTAAAAGCGCAGATCAACCCGCATTTTCTGTTTAATACCCTCAACAATATTTATACGCTTGCCGTTACTAAAGACGATAACGCGCCCGATAGTATTATGAAACTATCAAACATTATGCGCTACGTAACCGACGATGTAACTGCCGATTTTGTACCCCTGCAAAGCGAAATAGACTGCATCAGTGATTATATTGAACTGCAGCGCCTGCGCATCAGTAACAATACTGTGGTAAACTTTATGGTTAACGGTAATCCCGATGGCAAAAAAATAGCCCCGCTGGTGTTAATGACCTTTATTGAAAACGTGTTTAAATATGGCGTTAGCAAGCATGAAAACTCTGCTATTGATATTCATATCGGTATCAGTAATCAGAATATTACCTTTGTTTGCAGTAACCGCATATTCAAGATAACCCAGGAAAACCAGCGTACAGGTATCGGCATCAATAACACCCGGCAGCGGCTGGCTCACCTGTATCCGGAAAAACATGTATTAAATATCAGCAGCGAAAACAACCTGTACACCGTTCGGCTTACCTTACAAACCTGATTACCTATGACGCTTAAATGTATAGCTATTGATGATGAGCCGCTGGCCTTAAGATTGATCAGTGAGTACGTATCGCGTTTCCCGGCACTGCAGCTGGTGCAAACCTTTGACGATGCCATATCCGGCGCCGAATTTTTAAACACCAGACCGGTCGACTTGCTTTTTATCGATATTAATATGCCAGACATTACGGGGATTGACCTGGTGCGTTCGTTGGAGGTAAAGCCCATGGTTATATTTACCACAGCCTATAAAAACTTTGCCTTTGAAGGTTTTGAACTGGAAGCCCTCGACTATATTTTAAAACCCATAGATTTTAAACGCTTTGAAAGGGCTGTTGAAAAAGCCATTGATTATTACCGTTACCAAAACCAAACACCCGGCGAACAACCCGACGAAAGCCTCTATGTGTATTCCGAATACCGCATGGTAAAAATTGACCTGAGCGCCATTGAATACATTGAAAGCATGGAAGATTATATTAAGATACACCTTACCGATGCTAAAACGGTGCTTACGCTGATGCCTATGAAAAAGGTTTTGGAAAAACTACCTGCCGATAAGTTTCAGCGCATTCACCGCAGTTATATAGTACCGGTAAACAAGATCCGCTCTATCCAGAACCGCAAGGTTAAACTAACCCATGTGGAGTTGCCTGTAAGCGAAAGCTATGCCGATTTTGTGCGTACGTGGATGAAATTCTGATAAAAACCCTCGCTTTATCGGCACAAAATACCCATTTACCGATACCCTCCCGCACCTGATCACCACAGCCGGTACATTTACATTAATTAATAAAACGCATTGTTTAACCTTATTAATTGATGTAAAAATCATGGAACGAAAAAGCTTTCTCCGCACCTTTGCAGTAGCCGCAGCTGCGGGTCCCATGCTTATTGAAGCCTGCAAAAAAGACTCGGTAGCAAACACCACAGATACCTCTGTCACTACTACCTCAACCAACGGCAGTACCTGTACTGTTACCCCAACCGAGGTAGAGGGCCCATACCCATATGCGAGTGGCGAGATCAATAACCCGCTAAACCGTTCAAATATTTCAGGCGGACAAACCGGCGTACCCTTAGCCATAAATTTTGTGGTGGTAAACACCAATGATAATTGCAACGTGGTAAGCGGCGCACGCATTGATATATGGCATTGCAATAAGGATGGCTATTACTCGGGCTACGGCAATCAGAATAGCGTACTGGGCACCAAAAGCTATATCGGCGAAACATGGCTACGCGGTTATCAGCTTACCGATACATCAGGTATTGCCAAATTCAGCACCATTTATCCGGGATGGTATTCGGGCCGGGCCACACATATACACATAGAAGTGTTTATAAGTAATGTGCTCAAAAAAACCTCGCAGATGGCTTTTTCTGAGGCTATATCTGATGTAGTGCATGTTTCAACCCTGTACGCCGCGCATGGCATCAACACCACCCGCAACACCGGCGATCAAATTTTTGCCAACTCGGCAGCCGATCTGGCTAATGAAATCATAGCATTAACAGGCAGCGTTTCGGCTGGGTATTCCGGCTCGTTCACTATTGGCCTGGCTTTGTAACATAAACTTAAATCACATAAAAATGGCACTCATTAAATTAGCATACAGGCAGGTCATCAATGCATCGTCAGAAGGAGAGTTTGAAAAAAAGGTTTTTCAGGTAACCTATCAGGAATTTTCACTAAAAAACCAGGCTTATAACCCCGACAGAAAGTTTAAAACTTTTACCGAAATAAAAGCCAACGATGGCCGGGCTAATTCGCTGCATTATAAAATGAGTTTCGCAGCAGGTCATTTAATCAAAACGCTGGATAATAACATCCCCGGCCTGAAAGATAACCTGGGCAAAAGCATCAAGTTTGAGCTGCCCCAGTTTGAGCTCATCGAATCAGATATTGACAATATATATGTGCATCAGATAGCCCTTGTTTATACTACCGGCACCCTAACCTTAATTAACCAGCTGGGCGAGTTCATGATACTGGCCGAAGGTGATATTTCCAAATTAACTGCCGCCAATACGTTTATTTTGAAGATGCAGCCCAACCTGGCTATAGTAAGCTATCAGGAAACCGAAGAGCCTGATTTAAAAGAGCTGAATGGTATGAAATATGAATGATTGAGAGGTTCCGCCGTTGTTGGTGTTGTCACCACCAACAACGGCGGAAAAAAATAAAAAATTGTCATTTCGAACGATAGTGAGAAATCTTTTGCAGCGAGTTTAACCCACGCAAAAGATTTCTCTTCACTCCAGTGCACAATGGCCCCATGTTGTCGAAATGACAACGTTTTGGAATATTTGATCCCACGTAACACCCAACAACGACAGGAACGAAGAGAAAAGCTATTTACTAACGTTATAAAAAGCGATAGCGTGGCAATAAGCCCCCTCTAAATCTCCCCCAAAGGGGGAGACTTTTAAATATTTTTAAAGCCCTCTCCTTTGGAGAGGGTTGGGTGAGGCTCTTGCTTCGTCGTTCCTCCTCGCAATGACAGGGTTTAAAACCATTACTCCTTATTTGCCCTAAACCCTACCACATTTTGCAGGTAGTTATCCATCATATCAATATCTACCACATCGTTAACAAAGCCGAGATACATATCAGGGCGAACGATGAGGGTTTTTTTTTGATTTTCGCCAATACCGAAAGCGTCAAAAACATGCTGGTTTCGGGCCGATGGCGGCAGGTAAAAAAAGTTGAGATTAACCGGGTATTTCCGGGTGATCCATTTGGCTAAAGTAAACAGGTCTATTTCCTGCAGTTTGCCCAGGGTTATCATGGTAAAGCCCGGCTTGCTGCACCACTCATGCAGGTCGGTTTCCTGCTGTTTCTTTTCGTCAAACACTTTAAGGTAAGGCAGCCTGTCGCCGGCTTTTACGGGCGAATTATGACTCAGGTGCAGGTTAATTTTGCTGTCGCGATAGGAAATACCAATTTGCGATATCTTTTTAAAAAATGTATCCCGTAAACCCGGTTTGCTCCATGCTCTTTTCAAAACAACCGGAAATATCCATTTTTTAAACAGGCCAACAAACCAATTACGTGATAGTATCACTTTAAAAACACGGTCGGTACTATTTAGCAGGTATTTGGCCACCGGCATGCGTTCGGCAGCATAGCTATCCAGCACAGCTTCATTAAGCTGATTGTTTACTACGCCTGCCATTTTCCAGGCCAGGTTGTAGGCATCCTGCAAACCGGTATTCATACCCTGCCCGCCCACTGGCGAATGGATATGCGCGGCATCGCCAATTAAAAAACACCGGCCCTGCCTGAATTTATCGGCCATGCGGTGGTGGAGTTTATAGGTAGCAAACCAGTTAGTCTGCTCTACTTTAATTGTCGACGCGGTAATGGCATCCACGTAGGGTAAAACATCCTCCATCTGCACATCCCCGAGGTCATTAAACTCATGTGGCAGGGTGCCAACTATACGGCAATAACGTTCTTCCGGCATCTGAAAAAACGCGGCGAAGCCTTTTTTCGATAAGTACAGGTTCACTTTATCGTCCAAAACATTTTCTATTTTAACATCGGCTACATAAAACTGATGTTCATAGGTATCGCCACTAAAAGGTATTTGTAATTGCTTACGGACCGGGCTCTTTGCACCATCGGCACCTATAAGCCAATTGCAGGTAAGGGTTTTAGTATCCTCACCGGTTTGCAGCTCTACGGTTACTTCTGAGGCATCCTGCTGAACGCTCAACAAGGTAGTATTCCAATAAACCGGGCAGCAATTGAGTGTTAAGTAATCAAGCAGCAAACGCTCAGTTTTGCTTTGCTGATACATATAAATGTAGGGGAAAGCCGTTTGGTTTTCACCAATATGGTTCAGGGATATGGATGCTACCGCCTCGCCCTCCTGGTTAATTATGGCCCCGTCAACAGCTTTACTATTATTAAGTACACGGTCGGCAAGGCCCATTTGCCTGAATAACTCCATTGAACGGGCCTGCACCGCCAACGCCTTTGACTTATCTGTTGGCCCTTGTTTATCATCAATAATTACGGGCTGTATACCATAACGTAATAGCTGGGCCGCCATCATGAGCCCCGAGGGGCCAGCCCCTACTATTAAAACGCTGGTATGCTGCTGCGTAACTGTCATTTTTTACTTAATGGAATAGTAAAAATATGGTTGGCCGCTTGTGCAGCTCAGGCACTTTTTTTTGCCATTCGGCTATGGTTTTGGTTTGTACAAACTCGGTAGCGGCGGTTAAATCGGTGGCTATGCAGAGTTTGGTTTTAGGGTTGGCGGTTTTTAAAATCTCTTCCAGCAATGGGTTATTGCGGAAAGGTGTTTCAATAAATATCTGGGTTTGATCAAGCTTAATGGCCAAACCTTCCAGCTCTTTGATCTTTTTACTACGCAGCACTTTATCAATAGGCAGGTAACCATTAAAGGTAAAGCTTTGCCCGTTAAAGCCCGAAGCCATCAGCGCCAGCAAAATAGAGCTTGGCCCAACCAGCGGCACTACTTTAATGCCCATACGATGTGCCTTATCAACAATTTCGGCACCGGGGTCGGCAATGCCGGGGCATCCCGCTTCGCTCATGAGGCCCACGTCATTACCAGCCTGCAGGCCCTTAAAAAAGTCGGCTTTGCCCATATCACGGTTATGTTTGCTGTAATCGTGAATAAGGAGTTCGCTTTGCGGTGTTTTTAACCCGGCCTCTTTCAAAAATTTGCGAGCGGTTTTTTCATTTTCCACAATGTACTCTTTAATACTGTTAATGGTATCAACCAGGTACGGGGTAAATGATTTGGCAGCCGCTTCTTCGGCCAGGGGTACGGGTATTAAATAAAGGGTTCCATAGGGCATATTGCAAAGTTGGTGTTTTTTGTTTAATTTAAGCTATTGAAAGGAGCCTGAAAAAAATGAATTCGTTAGGCGTAAACTGGTTTATTGAGGGTTACATTGATTTTGAGCATAAAAAATACGTTCTGCTGAGCTATTTACAGGAAATTAACCGCCATTTTGATAATAGCCGGCTATACCCAAACCTGGCCGACCTGATTTTTCATTACAATAACCTTATCGACTTTAAAAAGAATAAAACCCTGCTGCAGCAAGCCTTTCCGCAGAGGCTAACCCAGGCCGATATTGACGCGGTAAAACTCACCTATCAAAAAATCATTAAGGACGACCAAAGCATGCAGGAAATTGAGCAAATTATAGCCTTTGCCCTTGCCCAGATAAACCCTGCCATACAAACAGGCATGGGCATATATGACTTTGTTGAAAGCCACCTGAATATTGACCCGGTGGGTATTGTGCCACTAATGCCTTACCATGGCTACTTTTCGCTACGAAACGGCAAGGAGCGCACCAACTGGATATATGAATATCAGCTCACCATTTTTGAACGGCAAAACGATAATTACCGCGGCATCAACATAACGCTTATTGATACCTACGAGCACAGCATAGCCAACACTCCCGAGGCTATTAAACTAAGCCTGATAAACCGAAATAAATTTTTGCCCAACCCGGCCGTATATCATGTACATAGTGATATCACGTTCCCGCTTGAACAAACGCTGCTGCCTGTGGCTAAAAGGAGCCTGGTGAAATTTATTTCAAAAGCGGCGTAGTTTTTTGTCTGAACCATGATTCATTTGATTTAACGATTGTCTTAATTTCCCAACCTTTAACTGCGACAATTATGATTAAAATGAATAGCCATTAGGCAATATATTTTTCGGCGCATTCGGTATTTTTGGATACATTAAAACCTAAAAAACATGAATATTCCAGCTGATTTAAAATACACTAAAGACAATGAATGGATAAGGGTAAAGGGCAATGAAGCGTACATTGGTATTACCGATTTTGCACAATCGCAATTAGGCGATGTTGTTTTTGTTGAGATTATGCAAACAGGACGAGAAATTGACCAGTCAGATAGCTTTGGAACCGTGGAATCTGTTAAAGCCGTATCTGAAGTGTTTATGCCTGTTACAGGTACAATATTAGAGGCTAACGTGGAATTGGAAAACGAGCCTGAACTGCTGAACACCGATCCCTATGGCGACGGCTGGATAATCAAGATCCTCCTTGCTGACCCCTCATCTGTTAATTCACTGTTATCACCAAAGGACTACGAAGAGCTGATAAAGCAAGAATAAACTTATTTTAAAATACACGGGCTTGCTATTTGTGAGCCTTACTTAATTTTACCATAGGCCGTTGCCTTTAGTGATTGTAAAAATTCGCTCGTGTTTTCCTGTGCTTTTATAATTTATTTGGCTTTACAATAAATGTGAAAATATTGTGATAGCCTAAAGTTTTATTATTTTTGAGCACACAAAACTAACGATATGAATTTTCCAGCTGAATTAAAATACACTAAAGACCACGAGTGGATAAGAGTTGAAGGCAATGAGGCTTACGTGGGCATTACCGAGTTTGCTCAGGGCGAATTGGGTGATATTGTTTACGTTGACGTTCCTTCTGTAGGGAAAACCCTTGAAAAGGATGAGGTTTTTGGAACAATAGAAGCTGTAAAAACGGTATCAGACCTGTTTTTGCCTGTTGCCGGTACTGTTACTGAGCTTAATTCGGCATTAAACGGCGATCCTGAACTGGTAAACACAGATCCGTATGGCGAAGGATGGATAGCTAAGATCACCCTTGCCGACGCAGGCTCGGTTGATTCACTTTTGTCTGCCGACGAATATAAAGCGGTTATCGGCGTTTAATGAAATCACTCTTAAAATATCATGGGCTCACTATTTTGTGGGCCTTATTTGTTTTAATCATGTGCTGCGCCAACCTGGGCGATGTAACCGATTCGTCAATGTTTTTTCCGGGCTTTGATAAACTTACACATACCGGCTTTTTTTTCACGCTGGTAGTACTTTACTGTAATGGAGCCATAAGGCAACAAAAGCCTGTACCTTTTTCGTATAAGCAAGCAGTTTTAGTTACAGTAATTGCCATTTTTTTCGGTGGGCTGATAGAAATACTTCAGCTCACCATTTTTACCTGGCGCAGTGCCGATTGGAGCGATCTTTTTGCCGACAGCCTGGGTACCTGTATGGGTATTTTTAGCATTATGGTAACATTAGGAGCACAAGGTTATGATAAAAAATAAATTCATACTATTAGGAGCGGCGGTAATGCTCATGAGCATTACGTCATGCGGCATATTTAAAAAGAGCTGTAACTGCCCGCATTTTGGCAAGGTAAAAACACACCATGTGCAGATGTGCAAATATGCTGATGTGCAGATGATTGGGTAAAGCTCATTTCATCTTTATAGCCCAGGGTATCATTGCGAGGTACAAAGCAATCGTGAACTATGTATGATTACCCTGTAAAGTACGCGATTGCCGCGCTATACTCGCAATGACATAAGAATAACAAATCCTGCCACTCTAATATTGTCACATTAAAACAATATTAACATATTTGTCATCAACACACCCACAATCTGCAAATTACCCCCTCGGTGTTATTTGGATTTAATATAAATAAGACTACATTTGCTTCTGGTTAAAATTATACGATGACACTTTCACAACTTGAAGTAGGCCAAACAGGAATTGTAAAGGAATTTACCGATCTGGAAATGTCGGTAAAATTGATGGAGATGGGTTGCCTGCCGGGCGAGGAGATCAGGATTTCACGTATTGCCCCTCTTGGCGATCCTATTGCCATACACGTTTCTGGCTACCAGTTAAGTCTGCGTAAATTTGAAGCCTCTACCATTATTTTGCAGTAGTTATATAACAATTGAAAGCCGACATAAGAGTTGCACTCGTAGGAAACCCCAACACCGGTAAATCAACTCTCTTTAATATTTTAACCGGTCTTAATCAAAAAATAGGAAATTTTCCGGGAATAACTGTTGACAAAAAAACAGGTTTTTGTCCGCTTCCTGATGGCCGTACCGCCGAGATCATTGACCTGCCGGGCACATACAGCATATATCCTAAGAGCAAGGACGAATCTATCGTATTTTCTGTACTGGCCGATAAGGCCAAAGGCATGGTACCCGATCTGATCGTGGTGATATTGGATGCATCAAACCTGAAACGTAACCTGCTCCTCTATACCCAGATAGCTGATTTAAAAATACCCGTTGTGGTGGCTTTAAATATGATTGATGTATCTGAAAAAGCAGGCATAAGCATTAATATTGATCTGTTTGCTAAAAAGCTGGGCGTACCCGTGGTACCTATTTCTGCCCGGAAAGTAATGGGGATAGATCAGCTTAAAAACACCATTACCTACGCCAATAAAGTAGCCCTGCAACAGGATACCATTGATGTAGACGCGATAGCCCCGCAGATCATCGCGCAAATTAAGGACGACCTTAAGATCGACAATCCTTATTATGCCCTGCAACTGGCTCACCAGCATGAAACGGTGAGTTATCTTTCAAGCCAGGAGAGTGATCGTATTGAACACCTGGAGCAGGAGTTTTCATTTCACTCGCAAAAGGCGCAGGCTACAGAAACCATTGCCCGCTACAATTTCATTAATGATTTGCTGTACGATACCGTTAAAAAGCCCGAAACAGCCCATGACGAAACCATCAGCAATAAAATTGATAAGATACTTACCCACAAAATATTTGGCTTTGTAATATTCTTTGCCATACTGATGTTCATATTCCAGGCCATATTTTCATGGTCGGCCTATCCTATGTCGCTCATTGAGGATCTGTTCATATGGCTGCAAAGCCTGGTGGGCAAAGCCCTGCCACCCGGACCACTGGTAAGTTTACTGGGCGACGGTATACTGGCCGGACTAAGCGGCGTTATGGTGTTTGTACCGCAAATAGCCATTCTGTTTGCCCTCATTTCTATTCTGGAAGATACGGGCTACATGTCGCGTGTTACGTTTATGATGGATAAGGTGATGCGTAAGGTTGGCCTCAACGGAAAATCGGTAGTGCCGCTTATTGGCGGTTTTGCCTGCGCGGTACCGTCTATCATGAGCACCCGCAACATCGAAAACTGGAAAGACAGGATGATCACCATCATGGTAACCCCGCTGGTGGCCTGCTCGGCCCGTTTACCCGTTTATACCCTGCTTATAGCATTGGTTGTACCCAACCGCAACGTGTGGTGGATATTTAATTTACAAGGCCTGGCGCTAACAGCCATGTACCTGCTCAGCATCGTATCGGCCGTGGTGGTGGCTTTTGTAATGAAATTTATATTAAAGGCCCGTGAGCGTGGCTACTTTATCATGGAACTGCCTGTGTACCGTATGCCAAGGTGGAAAAACGTTGCCTTTACTATGTATGATCGTTCTAAAACGTTTGTAATGCAGGCTGGCAAGGTAATTATAGCGGTATCCATTATACTCTGGGTATTAAAATCATACGGTCCGGGCAATACCTTTGCCCGTATTGACCAAAAATACAGCCAGTCGCAATATACCAAAACCATGACACCCGATAGCCTGACCAAAGTTATCGCCTCAGAAAAACTGGAAACTTCTTATGCCGGCGTATTCGGCCATGTGATAGAGCCTGTAATTAAACCTTTGGGCTTTGATTGGAAAATAGGTATAGCCCTCATCAGTTCATTTGCCGCCCGCGAAGTTTTTGTAGGCACCATGGCCACCATTTACAGTGTGGAGGGCGATGCCGATAAAATGGAATCGGTACAGCAAAAAATGCACAGTGCCACCAACCCGCAAACGGGGCAGCCTGTGTTTACGCTGGCCGTGGCGTTTTCGCTCATGATGTTTTATGCCTTCGCCATGCAATGTGCAAGCACCGTTGCCGTGGTATACCGCGAAACCAAAAACTGGCGCTGGCCCGCTGCCCAGTTCGCTTATATGACAGCATTGGCCTACGCTGCCAGCTTTATAGTTTATCATTTGCTGAAGTAGGTTTTATCGGTACCTGTTTGTATCATTCATAAAAATATAAAATTGTCATCCTGAACGAAGTGAAGGATCTATTAGCGAACATGCCAGTCGTATATTAGATTCTTCACTTCGTTCAGAATGACAACTTTGTTACAACCTTATTACCTACCAAAAATCCTTATCTTTGTGTTGAGGTAAAAATTGGATAAAGTAAAAGTTTTAGAAAAGTATCTTCCACCCGAAGCGGCACCTTTGATAGGCCGCTGGATTGATTACTTTAAATGCGAGTTTAAAATTTCGCGCAACCGGGGCACCAAATTTGGCGATTACCGTTCGCCTTATGGCGGTAAAGGTCACCGCATTTCTGTTAATTTTGATTTAAATCCCTACGCTTTCCTGGTAACTACCGTACATGAGTTTGCGCACTTGCACACCTGGAACGAGCATAAGCAAAAAGCCAAACCGCATGGCATTGAGTGGAAAAACAACTTCAAAAAAATGATGCAGCCGTTTTTTGAGAAAGATATTTTCCCAAGTGATATTAAACATGCCATCAGCAGCTATTTAGATAATCCGGCAGCTTCAAGTTGCTCAGACCTGAACCTGTACCGTTCCCTGCGCAAATATGATGCTCCGAAAGAATCAATGCTCACTGTAGAGAAAGTGCCGTTCAAGGCCCTCTTCAAAATAAAAGGTGACCGTGTTTTTCGTAAGGAAGAGCAACTGCGCAAGCGTTTTAAATGTATTGAGATAGCCACCAAGCGGGTTTACTTATTTAGCCCGGTTGCGGAAGTGGAACTGGTGCAGGATTAAGATTAATTTCGGAGTTCGGATGTTCGATTTGGGAATTATTTGCCTGATCCCTGATTATGCCGGATCAAATAATTGTCAGTTTTAGTACAACCGGTGAAGGTAAATCCGAAATCGAACATCCGAACTCCGAAATCAATTAAATCCGTACTTTTACCGCATGGCAAACGTTAAATCATTTGTGAATAATCCTTATCAGGAAAACACCTATATTTTATATGACCAAACCGGCGAATGTGTAATTATTGACCCGGGTATGTATAACGCTCCAGAACAAAATGAAGTGGCTAATTTTATAAAAGATAATAACCTGAACCCGGTAATGCTGTTGAATACTCATTGCCATATTGACCATGTGCTGGGCAATAAGTTTGTGTTTGATAAGTATGGCCTTAAACCCAAATTCCACATTGGCGAATCGGAGGTGTTGGCTGCTGTAGTATCCTACGCTCCCCAAATGGGTATACGTTACGAAGTATCACCGCTGCCCGATGAATATTTGCCCGAAACTGGCAGCATACAATTTGGCAGCACTACGCTGAACCTGATATTCGCACCTGGCCACTCGCCTGCATCATTATGCTTTTATGACCAGGAAACCAACATTTTAATAGGCGGCGATGTGCTGTTCAGGCTCAGTATTGGCCGTACCGATTTACCGGGCGGCAACTTTAGCACCCTGATGGATAGTATTGAAAACAAGCTATTCCGCTTGCCCGATGATTGTATCGTTTATCCCGGCCATGGCCCTGAAACTACCATCGGTTACGAAAAACAAAACAATCCGTTTATGAATTAACCATCAGTTAGGGTTATACGTGACACGTTTTAAGTAGTACGTTACCAAACAAAAATTTAGTATTTTACAATCAAAACGTACAACCTCATACGTATAACGTAACACCTCATTGAACACCGCAGTATATATAGCTAAAAGGTACTTGTTTTCGGGTAAGAAAATGCATGCCATCAATATCATCTCGGGCATATCTATGCTGGGGGTTTTAATTGGCAGTGCGGCCCTGATCATTATCCTGTCGGCCTTTAACGGGTTGGAAAAAGTTATCCTTGCGTCGTACAGCAACTTTACTCCCGAAATAAAAATAGAAGCACGTATAGGCAAAACCTTCGACCCAAACACACCCTACTTCAATAATTTACATCAAGATCCCCGGCTTGTATCATACACCCAGGTGCTGCAGGAAAAAGTACTGATCAAATACGGCGACCGAACTTTTTTAGCTACCAACAAAGGCGTAAGCGACGACTTTTTAAAGAATAAACGGTTAGACAGCACCGTGCAGGTTGGCTCATTCACTTTAAAAAGCGGGGGACAATATTTTGCTGTTATAGGCGCAACCATACAGGGCAATCTGGGTATCAATGTAAAAGACGAGCTATCGTCAATGCAAATATTTTCGCCAAGGCGCGAGGTGGTAAATTCGGCCAACCCATTAAATGAGTTTGTGGTGCGCTCAATCAATCCAGCGGGGATGTTTGCCATACAGCAGGAGTTTGATGATATTGTGGTAACGCCCATAGAGTTTACCCGCGACCTGCTCGATCAGCCCAAAGCAGTATCGTCTTTAGAGCTTACCTATAAAAAGGGCACCAACCTTTCATCGGTACAAAGCAAACTTATTGATGATATAGGCAGTACCTTCACGGTAAAAAACCGCAAGGAGCAGGATACAGAGCTGTATAAAACGCTAAATTTTGAGCGCTGGTCAATATACATGATCCTGACCTTTGTACTTATCATAGCAATATTTAATATCATTGGGTCGTTAACCATGCTGGTGATTGATAAGCGGCAGGACATTGCCATTTTAAGCAGCCTGGGAGCCAATAAACAAATTATTCAGCGTATCTTCTTTTTTGAAGGGTTGATGATATCGGCCATTGGTTGTATTGCCGGTGTTGTACTTGGCCTGGTGTTTTGCCTGGTGCAGCAGCACTACGGTTTTATAAAAATGGGCGGCACCATGTCAATGATCGATGCGTACCCGATTGACCTGGTTGCGTCTGATTTTGTTTTGGTATTTTTAACTGTTGGAATTATATCTGTCATAGCATCAGGCATAAGTGCCAGACTAAGCGTTAAAGGTTTGGACGAAATCAAACAGGATTTGTAAATTTGTTAACATGAGGATAAAGTACATTAAATATTACGCTTTTTTACTTATTTTAATTGCTGCATGCTCGTGTAACAGAAATTCGTCAAAAGCCAACGAGCCTACCGTTTTTAAAGGCCTGTACAGCTTTGGCCCCGAAATAAAATCGTTTAAAGATTGCGATAGCGGTCGCGAGTTTTGGGTAGCCGATAGTTCGGCGCAACTGGAGTTACAGTACTCACAATTAAACTTTGAAAAACCTTACGAACCGGTTTACGTTGAAGTAGAGGGTATCAAGTCAAAATCGGGCAAGGAAGGTATGGGATCTGAATATGACAGTACGCTTGTTGTAAAAAAAGTTATAAAAATCACCAAAGAAATACCACAGGACATTTGTAACTAACAGTTACCTATACAACTGTGTACCTGGCAATTTAAAACCAAATAAATAAAACTCATCTGCCACTGTGGCGTTAAACTAAGTAATTATGGAATCAAAACGTCAGCAAAAATTCGCCGGAGTAATACAGCAGGATCTGGCCGCAATATTTCAGCGCGAAGGCATGAACTATTTGCCCAATACACTGGTTACAATAACCAAAGTTCGCGTAACCCCCGATTTAGCCATCGCCCGCATATTTTTAAGCTTTTTTGGCAACAATAACCTGCAGCTGGCCCTGCAAACCATTAAATCGCATGCTTCAGAAATCAGGTATAAACTGGGCGCCCGCATTAAAGACCAGGTGAGGATAATTCCGCAGCTGGAGTTTTTTGTAGATGACACCAGCGAGTATGTGGAACGCATGGATAAAATATTTGAAAAAATAAGCAAAGAGGAACGTCAGCCCGATGCCGAGTAGTACTGTATTGGGATGAACCTTCTTGCTCAGCTAAAAATCTATTTACAAAACCACCCCGAGGCCATTGGCAAGGTGGTTGACTATAATGCCGGCTCCGACCGGCTTTTTCTGTTAGATTTTACCGCCGCCAACACCGAGCTAACCACAGCCATTATTGCCGACACCCCAAAGTTTACCAATTGGGTAAGCGGAAAGCTGCAAGCCAGCAATAGCCGCTATGGCATTGGCGGTTATATGGAACACCGTACCATTTACGCGGTAAGCCCCCATTTTGATACCGAAGATGAACCCCGGAGGCTACACCTCGGGGTTGATATCTGGGGCGATGCCGGCACACCTGTATATTCGCCGCTTGATGGGATAGTACACAGCTTTCAGGATAACAACAATCTTGGCGATTACGGCCCTGCCATTATACTGCAACACAACCTTAATGGCTTAACCCTGTACAGCCTTTACGGCCACCTGAGCCGCACAAGCCTGCATGAATTGGCTGTTGGTATGCCCATCCATAAAAACCAGCAGATAGCCACACTGGGCAACAACCAGGAAAACGGCCAGTGGCCCCCGCACCTGCATTTCCAGCTAATGTTTGATATGGAAGGTAAACGTGGCGATTACCCGGGTGTATGCAAATACTCCGAAATGGAAAAGTATCGTGCCAATATTCCAGATCCGGCTTTGCTGCTGGGATTTTGAGCGTACACGGATAATCCCTCCACAGATTAAACCATATATCCCTTTTATTGTCGATATTTATAGTATGGTAAAACGCTTGTTTACACTTGCTTTTGTTTTGGCGGCCGTAACCACCTCCGCCTTTGCCCAGCCTGCATTTAAAGGTGGAGAGCCGGCTTTTGTCACTTTTTTAAAAAACAATATTATTTACCCCGAGTACTCGAGTAAAAATTGCATTTCGGGCATTATTGATGTTAGTTTCCGGCTTGATAAAAACGGCAGGGTGGTTGATGCCAAAGTACAGCGGGGAATGGGAATTGACCTCGACGATGAGGCCCTGCGCATTGTAAAACTCACCTCAGGCAAATGGACGGTCCCTGCAGATTATAATGAGAACACCCGCCTCGTGCAACCTGTCCGCTTTAGTCCCGATCAAACTAATTGCGGCATACTACCCAATTCAAATGATATACAGGCAGCAATAAACAACTATCAGGTAAGGCAGGAGCTTGAAAACGCTGTTACCAATTATTATATCAACAAATACCAGGGCAAGGCCGATACAACGAAAGAGGCCACCATCATCAACCTGAAAAAACAATTAGGTTTTGACGACGAACTGATCAACGACCTGCTGCAACAGGCCAGCAAAAAACAAAAACAAGGCGATAAAGAAGGCGCCTGCACCGACTGGACATTTATCCGCAATATTGGCAGCAACAAAGCCGATAGCTTTATCTCCAAATACTGTAACCACTAAAATTTTATTGAGTTAAACCAACACGATTTACAGGAAAAGCATATAGGTTACATGCTTTAAGGTTTGCCTTAATTTTTCAAGGGCAATACCCACCTGGCGCTCTACCGTTTTGGGCGATATATTGAGCTGGCTGGCAATTTCTTTATACTTCATATCGCTAAAGCGGCTCAGCACAAAAATTTCGCGGCATTTTCGAGGCAGTGTGTTAATAGCGGCATTTATTTGCAGGGCTAATTCCTTCTCTTCGTAGCCACTTTCAACCGTACTGCGTACTTCATCAAAAAGATTATTCTTTTCTAAGTAAGTCACGTATAAATTTTCAATTTTTTGATGTTTTAAATAATTCAGGCTCCTGTTTTGAACCATCTTGAACAAATAGGAACTTATAGACGATGTAAAATTAACTTCATGCCCATTTTCCCATAAAAAAGTAAAGGCATCGGCCACAATTTCTTCCGAAACTGAAATATCATTCACAAATCGATTTGAAAAAAGCGTAAGTTTTGTATAATAAAGCTTAAACAAAACCTCAAATGTTTCGGAATCGCCTTGAACAAGCTTCGTATTAAAAAAATTTTTGCTTTCTGTAATCATTTATTCATGCTTAATCAAAATGAAGTACTTTTTAAAAATCTTTAACAAGTTAGGCATTTTTTTCTAATTGTTTCAAATTTAATATGGAAATAATGATAAAGTAATGGCAAAACATTTGGCATAGTGTATACAAAACACAATTAATTCGGGCTTTTTGAGCCCATTTCCGAACATTATTAAAAAATATTTCAATATCCTTTGAGGGTGTGCCTCTTTTTAATTGTCTTGTTAATATTAAGAGGAATGAATAACGAAGAAATAAAACTGCTTTTAGTAAAGTACATTACCCGTGAGGCTGATGAAAACGAGATTGACCAGGTAAGGCAATGGGTAAGCGCACATTCTGAAAACGAGCAGTACTTTGCCCAGCTGTATGAAACCTGGCAAAACATGCTGTACCTGAAACCAGAGGTAGTAGATGAAGAAAAAGCTTTTGATAAATTTTCGGCAGCCAACATACCGCAACCTCAGGAAACAAAATACAGGCAGTTATACAGGTGGACTAAGGTAGCCGCCGTTGTTACACTGTTTGGAGTTCTGTCGGTTTTATTAATTAAGCATTACTCACAAAATATTCAAAGCATAAGGCTGGTAACTGTTAACAAAGGTGGCATCAAAAAAATTGCATTAACTGATGGAACTATTGTTTGGTTAAACGCAGGCAGCAAACTGAATTACAACACTGATTTTGGCAAAAAAAACAGGACTGTTTACCTGGAAGGCGAAGCTTTTTTTGAAATAGCACCGGGCAAAAAAACAATCCCGTTCATCGTAAATACAAAAAATTATACCATCAGGGATATCGGCACCAAATTTAACCTGAAGGCCTACCCTACCGATTCTTTCTTTGAAACCACGGTAGTAAAAGGAGAAGTTTCTGTTGAAGGCAATGTTGATAACAACGCGAGGGAAATGAGCCGCATATATGTTAAGCCCCGGCAGGTGTTACGTATATACTATCCTCAGCCCAAGGAAAAATACACGTACAAACCCGACGATACGCGCGACCTTAAAAATCTGAACGAGATACAGGTTATACAAATTGACTCGGCCAGGATAAATCAATACGACGGCTGGAAAGAAGACCTGCTGGTATTTGACGGCAACACGCTTAATGATATATCAAAAGTACTGGAACGCCGCTACAATGTTAAAATAGTAATGAACGATGCCGATTTGCAGAACATCCGCTACTCGGGCAGTTTTAAAAGCATTAACAGCATTGATAAGGTTCTGAGCTTAATAAAAAGCAATACCGCTATTAACTATGCCATAACAGGCAACACCATAACTATTACAAAAAACAACAACTAACAATCACTTAAATAAACAAACTTTAAATAAAACCGGATGGCAAAAAAATAACTCTCTCTTCTCAACAAAAAACCCGGCGTGCGCTAACACCCCGGGCTATGTAAGAATTAATAGCTAATACCCTACGCTTGGGGAAGCATGTATTAACTAATTAACAAACACAAATTTATGATAAATTTTGACAGAAAATCTGTAATGCCTCCGTGCGCGTGGCAAAAAACGATTAAAATTATGAAGCTTGTTACCGTTTTACTCTTTGTAAGTGTAATGCATATACATGCTGCGGTTTACTCACAAAATGTTTACAACTTCAATGTAAACAATATCTCGGTTAAGCAAATGTTTAAGCAGATAGAAAAAAACAGCAAATTCACTGTTTTTTACCGGCTTGACCAGGTAAACGTAGATAAGAAGATCAACGTGGAGCTGCAGGATGCCACCATTGAAACGGTGATGAAAAATGTACTTCAAAACCAGCAGCTTACCTTTCAGGTGGTTGATGATATCATTGTAGTAAAACCCACCGATGGCAACACCATTGCAACCCTTGCGGTAACAGGCACAATTAAAGATGTAAACGGCAATCCGCTGCCGGGCGTTACTGTAAAACTTGCAGGTAGCTCATTGGGTACGGTAACCAATATCAATGGTAAATACAACCTTACCCTGCCAGATGGCAACGGCACGCTTGAGTTTACCTTTTTAGGGTTTACATCGCAAAGGATACCAGTTAATGGCAAAACACTCATCAATGTAACCCTGCTTGAAGAAGCTAAGGGACTAAATGAGGTTGTTGTTGTAGGTTACACCTCACAAAAGAAGAAAGACCTCATCGGCGCGGTATCGGTAGTTGACGTACAGGCTTTAAACAAACAAGCTTCCGGATCGGTGAACAGCCAGTTACAGGGTCAGGCCTCGGGCGTTACCGTTATTGGTTCGGGCCAGCCTGGTGCAGAACCTCAGGTGCGTATCCGTGGCTTTAACTCATTTGGCAATAACAACCCGTTGTATGTAGTTGATGGTATACCTACCCAGGATATCAGCACCATTAACCCTAATGATATCGAAAGCTTCCAGATATTAAAGGATGCCAGCTCGGCTTCTATATATGGTGCGCGCGCGTCAAACGGTGTAATTATCATTACCACCAAAAAAGGTAAAGGAAAAGTAACCATACAGTATGATGCTTATTACGGTCGTCAGGTACCTAAAGGCGGCAATGTATGGCATACCTTAAATCCACAGGAAACAGCCGATCTGAAACACCTGGCGCTGGTAAACTCCGGCGTTACTGATTTTCAGGACGATCAGTACAATCCCAGTGGAGAAGGCTCAACATTTACGCTACCTGATTATATATCTCCGTCAGGCGCTAAAAATGGCGATCCGGCTACCGACCCTTCATTATATTACGTAAATCCGTTTTATACCAACTCTGATGATTATAACAGCTTTTACCGCATTACCAAAGCCAATAAAGCCGGAACAGACTGGTACCACGAAATATTTAAAACCGCTCCTATAACCAGCCACAACCTGGCTGTAAGCTCGGGTAACGAGCAGGGGAATTACCTGTTTTCATTAAACTACTTTAACCAACAGGGAACGCTGATCAATACCTACGAAAAAAGGTATACCATCCGCGCCAACAGCCAGCATAATTTCACCAAACATATCCGCATTGGCGAAAACCTCACTTACTCGGTTGTTGATAATCCTCAGGTTGATTACAATAGCGGCGATGCGGTAATTGCGCACGCCTTCAGGGAAATGCCTATTATACCAGTTTATGATATAAAAGGTAATTATGGCGGCGATAATGGCTCCGGACTGGGCGACTCGTTTAACCCGGTTGCCATGCAGCAACGCACAAAAAACAACAAATCGCTTGCTTACCGGTTATTCGGAAACGTGTACGCTGAGGCCGACTTCCTGAATGACTTTACCATACGTACCAGCTTTGGTGGCGAAACCGCTTCAGGCGCATCTCACCGCTTTCAATACCCTCAGTACGAAAACGTAGAGAACTCACAAACCAACCAATATAATGAAGACTCGTACAGCAATTGGAACTGGACATGGACCAACACTTTAGCCTATCATAAAAACATTGGCAAGCATGACATCAAAGTGGTGGTTGGCTCAGAGGCAAATCAAAGCTACACCAGCAATTTAGGAGGCGCAAGACAAGGTTACTTTAGCTTTGACCCTAATTATACCGATTTGAGTTCTGGGGATGTAAGTAGCGCCAGCAACTATAGCTACCGCGGCGAGTCATCTTTATTTTCACTATTTGGTAGAGTCGATTATATTTTTAATGGCAAGTATCTTTTCAATGCTACGATTCGCCGTGACGGCTCATCCAATTTCTCACAGGTTCACCAATACGGTTGGTTCCCGGCTTTCAGCGCAGGCTGGAGGATATCTCAGGAAAATTTTATGAAAGGAGCTACATGGCTTGATGACTTAAAGATACGTGGTGGATACGGTATTATGGGAAACCAGATTAACTTAACTACCTCAAATCGCTTTGATGCCTTTAGTAGCGCCGTGGGGCAATCATATTACGCCATCAATGGTGGCAACGCCGCTGTAGCTGGCTTTTACCAGTCACAAATTGGCAACCCGAACGCCAAATGGGAAAAAGACGCCAACACCAACATTGGATTTGACGCCTCTATATTAAATAGTGCAATTACCATTACGATTGACTATTACCGTAAGGACATCCGTGACCTATTATTCAATCCTGAAGTTTTAGGAACCATAGGCAATGGAACTGTACCTTATGTAAACATCGCCAAAATGAAAACCGATGGTTTAGATGCTACAATTGCCACAAACTTCAAGGTAAATAAAGTTGGCTTTAATGCTTCATTTAACTTAACCACATTCAGCAATAAAATAACCAAAATATCTAACGATGCCAATTATTTTGACAGCGATAACACCAGGGGCTTTGACATTGGGTTTGTACGCAACCAGGTAGGCCATTCTTTTGGAGAATTTTATGGCTACAAAGTAACAGGCTTCTGGAATTCGCAGCAGGAAATCGATGCGGCTAATGCCAAGGTACAACAAGCCTCCGGCGATCCTAATGCTACCTACCAAACAGACGTAGCGGTAGGCCGTTTCAAATACGCCGATGTTAATGGCGATGGCAAGATCACCGATGCCGACAGAACTTTTATCGGTAATCCTAACCCTAAGTTTTCAACCGGTTTAAACCTTGGTGTTAACTATGCCGGCTTTGATTTTAACGTATTGCTGTACGGTGTTTTTGGTAACAAAATATGGAACAACGTAAAACGCTGGAGAGATTTTTACTCATCGTTTGTAACCGCCAAAAGCCAAACCGCGCTTTACGATTCCTGGACACCAACACACCAGGATGCCAAAGCGCCAATCCAGGAGATCAATTCATCGTTTAGCAGCAATGCGCAGCCAAACTCTTACTTTGTTGAAAATGGTGCGTATGTACGCGCCCGTAATGCTCAGTTAGGTTATACCTTTTCGCCAAACGGACTTAAAAAGTTAGGTATTCAAAAGTTAAGGGTATATGTATCCGGTACCAATTTGTTTACTATAACCGGCTATTCTGGTGTAGATCCGGAACTTCAGGGACAACCTGACGCGCAGGGACACACCACTTTTGGAATTGATGAAGGTACCTACGCAAGTCCGCGTACTTTTTTATTAGGTGTTAATCTAACATTATAATTAACCATTAAGCACGATTACAATGAGAGCAAAAATATATATCACCCTAAGTATGGCGCTTGCCATAGCTATAAGTTCATGTAAAAAATCATTGGATAAGCCCCTTTTAGGAGCCTTGGAAACTCCCTTACTGGAAACAAAAGATGGTGTTAACGGCCTCCTGATTGGCACTTATGCCGCTTTGGATGGCATGGCGGGTACATCGGCCATTGGCGGAGGCAACCCCTGGGAAACATCGCCCGATAACTGGGTTTTAGGCGGCGTTGCAGCTGGCGATGCCAACAAAGGCAGTATAGCCGGCGACGTATCAGAAATTGAGCCTATCATGCAATTTTACAGTGACCCAACCAACGTTTTTTATAACAGCAAATGGAAGGCCGATTATGAAGGCATTTCCAGGGCCAATACCACTTTAAAGGTAGCCGCCAAAGTAACCGGTTTAACCGATGAGGAAAAGGCAAACATAATTGGCCAGGCCCGTTTTTTAAGAGGTCACTATTATTTTGATCTGAGGAAGATATTTAAAAGCGTACCTTATATTGACGAAACTACAACCAATTTCAATCAGCCAAACAATACTGATGTTTGGTCAAAAATTGAAGCCGATTTTGATTTTGCCTATAAAAACCTTCCCGGTACACAATCAAGCGTGGGCATGGCCAATAAATGGGCAGCAGGAGCATACCTCGCTAAAACTTATTTATACGAGCAAAAATACACACAGGCAAAAACGGTATTTGATGATGTAATTTTAAACGGAGTTACCTCAAACGGCCTTAAATATGCATTGAATGCCAAGTTTGATGATAATTTTACGCCCGAAACCGAGAATTCATCAGAGGCTGTATTTGCTATTCAGATGGCCGCCAACATTGACCCTGATGGCCCAACCAATGCCAACAATGGCGATATGCTGAATTTTCCGTACGGTACAAACAGCCCATTCCCTTGCTGCGGTTTTTATCAGCCATCGGCCGATCTGGTTAACCACTTCCGCACAGATGCCAACGGCTTGCCCTACCTTGATGATTTTAACAGCCACGCTATAAAAAACGATATGCACATATCATCAACATCTGCCTTTACACCTGATGCCGGAAACATTGATCCGCGTTTGGACTGGACAGCAGGCCGCCGTGGCATACCATATCTTGACTGGGGTGTACATCCGGGCGATTCATGGGTGCGCGACCAAAGCTATGCAGGTCCTTACTCGCCAATTAAAAACGTGTACTGGAACGCCACACAGGATGTTGACGGCGATCAGCACTCCTGGGCACCTGGCTCGGCCATCAATTACAACGTGATCCGTTTTGCCGATGTGCTATTAATGGCCGCCGAAGTTGAGGCCCAGTTAGGCAACCTGGCCAAGGCCCAGACTTATGTGAACATGGTGCGCACCAGGGCCGCTAACCCTGCCGGTTGGGTACATACCTACAAGGACCCTAAAAATCCAACAGGCGGCTTCACCAATACCCCTGCTGCTAATTATAAGGTTAGCCCTTATCCGGGCGGTGCGTTTTCAAGCCAGGCTTTTGCTTTAAAGGCTATTTATTTTGAACGCAAAATTGAGCTGGCTATGGAAGGCCATCGCTTTTTTGACCTGGTTAGATGGGACATTGCTGATACCGAGCTAAACGCTTATTTCCAATACCAGAACACGGTAACAACCGATCTCAGAAGCGGTAAATACGTTAAAGGTAAAAATGATTATTACCCAATACCGCAAAGGCAAATTGACTTGAGCGCAAGCGGCGGCAGCCCCGTGCTTAAACAAAATGCAGGATATTAAATAAATTTCATCATAACATACCGGGGTGTTTAGCTCCGGTATGTTTTCAAAAGTTTTTTGCTTATCACGCTCCTGTTTTAAGCCGATCAAAACCAAACAAACCAATTTATGAATAAATCATCAACACGATTTTTATCGTTGGATGTATTTCGTGGCATGACCATATGTTTCATGATCATTGTAAATACACCTGGCAGCGGAGCCACTGCCTTTTCGCCACTGGAGCATGCGGCATGGCATGGCTTTACACCTACCGATCTCGTATTTCCTTCATTTTTATTCGCGGTAGGTAATGCCATGAGCTTTTCTATGAAAAAGTATCAGGAAATGGGCAATGGAGCCGTTATGGGTAAAATATTTAAACGTGCACTGCTTATTTTTTTAATAGGTTACCTCATGTACTGGTTCCCATTCTTTAATTTTAGCGGCGGGCATATCTCTATGTTGCCTATTTCCAATACCCGCATTATGGGGGTTTTACAGCGCATAGCCTTGTGTTACTGCTTTGCATCGCTCATGATCCATTTTTTGTCAAAGCAATCGGTCATTATTTTATCGGTATTGTTTTTATTTAGCTACTGGATTTTACTCCAGGTTTTTGGCAACCCGACAGACCCTTTGAGCATGACCGGCAACGCGGGTATATTTTTAGACAAATACATCCTCGGCGACAGCCACATGTACCACGGCGAAAAAATAGCATTTGATCCCGAAGGCATCCTGAGCACCTTACCAGCCATTGTTAACGTAATTGTTGGTTACTATGCGGGCAAATTTATACAGCAAAAAGGCAAGGGCTATGATGTTATTGCCAAAATGCTGCTTACGGGCTGCCTTTTCATCTTTATAGCCGTTTGCTGGAACATGGTATTCCCTATTAACAAAAAACTGTGGACAAGCTCTTTTGTGCTGGTTACCACCGGGCTTGACCTGGTGATCCTTTCGTTTCTGGTGTATGCCCTGGAAATCAACAGCTGGAACAAATGGAACTGGACCAGATTTTTTACCATTATGGGTAAAAATCCGCTACCACTTTACATCCTGTCAGAAATACTGGTGATCTTATTTTATATGCTTTCCGTACATGGAACATCCTTTTACGACTGGATAAATACCTCTTTATACCAGGTAATTGCTCCTGGAGCCATTGGGTCGTTACTGTTTGCCATAAGCTATATGCTCATTTGCTGGTGCGTAGGCTGGCTGCTTGATAAAAATAAAATTTACATCAGGGTTTAAAATTAACTTAAACCCCTTTAAAACAAAAAGCGCAGTTGTATACACAGCTGCGCTTTTTTGTTCAAAAATTTGTCCCGGCTCAATAAAATAACGCTTAAAGATCGGAAATTTTACTCACATTGCTGTATAAAATTGTAAATTTCATTAAAACAATTAAAAAAAATTGCTTTTTTATCAAAACACTTCATAAATTACATTTTCTAAAATAACTGATTATTAATTTTCTGCTTTTTTAAATTTTTATATGGAGGAATCAGCTTATTTTAACAAATATGACCCAATTCATGGCGTTTGGGATGAAATGTATGGCACAAACAGCAATATTCGCGATCATTATCGTAAAGTAATTGAATATATTTCAAAAGAATCGGCCGATGATCTGAACAAAAAAGAAGAATTGGCCAAAAGCCTGTTCATGAGCCAGGGCATTACCTTCACGGTTTACAACAGTGGCGAGGGTATTGAAAAAATATTCCCGTTTGATATTATCCCCCGCATCATTACCGCCAGCGAATGGGCCTTTGTAGAACGAGGAATTAAGCAGCGGCTTACTGCCCTTAACCTTTTTCTGAAAGATATTTACCACAACCAGTTTATTGTTAAGGATGGAATAGTGCCTATTGACATCATTTATTCCTGCCCGCACTTTTTGCGGGAGATGTATCAGCTCAAGGTTCCCTTTGATATTTACATCCACATATCGGGCATTGACCTTATACGCGACGAAGACGGCACTTTTTATGTACTGGAAGATAACCTGCGCACGCCATCGGGTGTAAGTTATATGCTTGAGAACCGGGAGATCACCAAGCGGTTGTTTCCCGACCTGTTGCCGCAGTGCGGTGTTCGCAGTGTAACGGAGTATCCTACCATACTGTATAAAAACCTGCTGGCGCTTTCGCCCAGGCAAATATCAAACCCGACCATAGTACTGCTTAGTCCGGGTATATATAACTCGGCCTACTTTGAACATACCACCCTGGCCCGCCTTATGGGAGTTGAACTGGTTGAAGGGCGCGATCTGGTAGTTAATAATCATAAGGTATATATGAAAACCACCACCGGCTTGCAGCAGGTTGATGTGATATACCGCCGTGTTGATGATGAATATCTTGACCCGCTGGTATTTAACCCTGCAAGTATGCTTGGCGTAGCAGGCATTATGGGTGCTTATCGCAAGGGCAATGTGGCTATAGTAAATGCCATAGGCACCGGCGTTGCCGATGACAAGGCCGTATATGTTTACGTACCCGAGATGATCCGTTACTACCTGAATGAAGAACCCATACTTAAAAACGTACCAACACACCAGTTAGGTAATGCCGACGAAAGGGAGCATGTATTCAAAAACCTCCATAAAATGGTGGTTAAAAAAACCAATGGCAGCGGTGGATACGGTATGCTGATGGGCCACGCGGCATCTGAACAGGAAATTGATGACTACAAAAAAGAGATACTGAAAGACCCGCGCAATTTTATAGCACAGCCAACCATAAGCCTTTCAGCAGCGCCTTGCTATATGCAGGGCAGCCTGAAACCACGCCGTATCGACCTCAGGCCTTATGCCCTGTACGGCCCTGATGGCATTGAGATAGTTCCAGGCGGGTTAACAAGGGTTGCCCTTAAAGAAGGTTCATTGGTGGTGAACAGCTCGCAGGGTGGGGGCAGTAAGGATACGTGGGTGCTGACCTGATTTGAGATTTCGGAATTTTGATTTCGGATTTAGTGCTTGTCATTACTTCCACAATTTAAACTCCGCAAATCAGGAACAATAATAAAATTGAAAATAAATCCGAAATCGAAAATTCGATATCCGAAATAAAAAGATATATGTTAAGCAGGGTAGCAGCAAGTTTTTATTGGTTAAGCCGTTACATTGAGCGCAGCGATGGTATGCTGAGGATGCTCAAAATAAATTACGCCTCATCGCAGGATACCGTACAGGAATTTACCTGGGAGCCAGTGATCCGGATTTTTGCAGGGGCAGAGCAAGCCGAGGCAGATAAGCTTCAGGACGATAGCCGGTCAGTTTTAAAGTATATGGTAACGGGCAAAAACAATCCTAATTCCATATTAAATATTATTACACTGGCGCGCGAAAATGCCCGGGGCGTGCAGGAACACATTACCAAAGATTTGTGGCAGTGTTTGAACGAATATTATCACACCGTAAAAGACCCAAGGGTTGAACGCTCCTTGCAGCGTGAAGATCCTATTGGCATACTGGATATTTTAATAAAGCAGGTAATGCTTTATTACGGTACCGTTGAAATTACCATGGAACGCGGCGAAGGCCGCAGCTTTATGAATATTGGCAAGTACCTGGAGCGGGCCATTCAATCGGTAGATATTTTGGATACCAAATTCAGTTCGGTAAGTGACAATCCGGATTTACTCACCGACACTACTTACTGGAAGCACTTACTACTTTCTCTGGGTGGATACGAACTCTATCTGAAAACTTACCGGGAGGGCTTTGAGGCCGAAAATATCCTGGAGCAAGTTGTTTTAAATAATGACTTTCCGCGTTCAGTTATTTATTCGGTAGATAATATACAGCGCTATTTTGACCGGTTAAAAAACGACTCAAATGTAGATACCTACCGGGAAATGTCGTTCCAGATAGGCCGCTTACAAAGCCGGATCAAATACAGCTCGGTACGGAGTATCAGGCAAGAGGGCCTGCACCTGTTTTTGACCCAGATCAGGAACGAATTATATGGCGTGGGCAACTCGCTGAACGAGTACTACTTTGCAAATTCATAATTAACAATAGAAGATTATGCCTGAATTTAAAATACAGCACATCACCAAATACACCTACGAGAGTATGGTGCGCGACAGCGCCAACCAGATCATACTTTTCCCCATAAAGGATGAGTACCAGGATGTAATAAAACAGGAACTGCATATAACCGGCAACCCGGTTGTAGATACCCATATTGATTATTATGGCAACGAAGTTGGAAGTTTTACTTATAGCGACCAGCACTCCACACTGCTTATCAACTCCAAACTTGAAGTTGTTACGCGCCAGCGCCCTCTGCCCGTAAATGATATTTTTCCAGAGCAGCAATGGGAAGACTTGAAACGCCTGCAATACATGGTGCCCTACATTGACTTTTTAAAGCAGGAATACTTTGAAGGCCTGGCCGAATTACAGGTTATTGTAGAAAAAGAAAGATTAAACGACGATACCCCCTACCAGATAGCGCTGCGTTTTTGCAATTACGTATACCAAAACTTTGAATACATAAAGGGCGTTACTACTGTTGAAACCACACTTGACGAGGTGTGGAAATTAAAAGCCGGTGTTTGCCAGGATTTTGCCCATATTTTAATGGTAATGCTGCGCCTGTTAAAAATACCGGCACGTTATGTTAGCGGCTATATTTGCACCCATAGCAGCTCCATGCGTGGTGAAGGCGCAACTCATGCCTGGGCCGAAGTATATATTCCTGATTATGGCTGGCTGGGTATAGACCCCACCAACAACTGTATTGCCAATGAAACTCATGTACGCCTGGCAGTAGGCCGGAATTTTCCGGATTGCTCACCTGTAAAAGGGGTGTATAAAGGATCATCCGGACACAAACTTGAAGTTTCTGTTACTGTTGATGATGGAAATACTTTTTGTTATGATGAGAAATATATACCGGAGCCTGCGCCGTTGCAACCGGTAACGGAGTATCCAAAAAACAGCTACCAGCGCTACATGGAGATCATTCAGCAGCAACAACAACAACAACAACAGTAAACTGATGTGCAGATGTGCGAGTGTGCGGATGTGCAGATGATTCTAAGATTCTCTCATCTGTAATCCGCACACTCGCACATCTAAAAACTATACTTTTTTAGCGGCAGCTACCAGTACCGGTATAGTTGGTACCTTATCATAGGTTTTTGATATTTTACCGGTTTTATCATAAATAGCTATGAATGGCGTGTTTTTTATTTGATAATACCTTTGCACCAGGTAAGTATAGCCTTCGGTACCTATGGTAATGTTATGGTACTTAGCCAGGTCATAATCACGCTGAAAAACCTGTATTGCTTTAAGCTGGGTTACAAACGTGATCAGCACGATCTGCACATCCTGCAGATTTTTTAATTGTGGTTTCAAATCAGCCATCAGGTGCTGGCAGTGGCCGCAATCTGGCGAAAAATAGATGATCATTACCGGCTTATTCTTTTTCAGATTAGCAGGAGTAACGTACGCACTATCGGTAGTTAATATATGATAAGGAGGGATACCAGTGTTGGCGCCAAGTGTTTGAGCCTCGGTACATCCCACAGCCATGAGTAAACAAAGCAATAAATATATTTTTTTCATTGTATCGATATAGTATTTCATTTGAGCATTTTACGATATTATTTGCTTTCCAGCACTTCCAGCTGCCAGGCTATGTGCTCTTCAGTTACAGGGAATAACGCATTTTCTCTCACTGTATGATAAACAGCTTCAAATATACCGTTATAATTACCCTTGTCTGACGGCACCCACTCTACCGTTTTCTCATTATCGGCGCCCATCAGTACCAGTTTACCTTCACTTCCTTCAGGTTCAATACCAAAACCATCGTCGGTTGGCATCATACCGGCATCCAGCTGCGCTTCCTGCACATCGGTGCGCAGCTTAACAAAGCTACCCAGTGTTCCATGAATTACAAAACCCGGCAAATGCTCGGCTATCAGCAATCCTGATGTTAAGTACACGTTGAGCTGGTTAGGATAAGTTAAATGGATATTAAAGTAATCATCAACCTGCGATCCGGGCCTATGTGTAGCTGTTGTTTTAACAAAGCTAAGCGGTTTGCCAAATAAGTAAATGGCGTTATCAACCAAATGGGCGCCCAGGTCATAAGTTAAACCGTTGCCTGGTGTATCTTTTGTTTCTTTGAACACCTTTGGCCCTATCGGCATCCGGTACCTGTCGAGCCTGAAATGCACCTCTATCAGTTCGCCCAACCTACCACTTTCAACAACATCCTTTACTGATAAGAAACCGCTATCGTACCTCCGGTTTTGATAGATCATCACCTTCAGGTTAAGTTTTTTACCCAGATCAAACAAGGTTTTCACCTCTGCAGATGTTACCGCTGCCGGTTTTTCAATCAGCACGTGCTTGCCTGCATTAAGTGCCTGTATGGCGTAATCAAAGTGCGTATTGTTGGGGGTATTTACGATGATCAGCTCAATCTCTTCGTCGTTCAGTAATTCATCAATAGAATTATAGCTGATCACATCCGGGTATTTTTTTCCGGCCTTTTTTTCATGACGTTCAACCACGGCCTTAAATGTAAAGCCTGGGTTAGTAGTTAAAAACGGCGCATGAAATATCCTGCCCGACATTCCGTAGGCCATAAGGCCGGTTACTATAGGTTTTGACGACATAAATTTACCTCTTTTACCTCCGCAGCCAACCGGCCTCAAAGGTGTTTTTGTTTTAATAGTTGTTGATGATTAACAAAGCAGCCGCATGATTTCGGCCCGGTCTAAAATATCGTTTTATACGGGCTAATACAATAGCTTTATAAAAGAAAAAGGGAGATGCAGCATCTCCCTTTTTCTTTTATAAAACCGGACATTAAAATATTATTTCATGCCTTTTTTAATAGCTTCTATTTCAGCCAGGTGGCCTTTTATGGTAGGCAGTGTATTGGTAGCAAAAGCCTTAAGCTCGGCATCCTTGCAGTTTTTTGAAGCATCTTCAAATAAGGCGATGGTTTTCTTATGCCCGTCTACCATAGCGTCAACATAAGCCTTATCAAAATCGCTGGTAGACTTAGCAGACAAGTCTGCCAGTTCTTTCTGCTTGTCTTCGCCTGGTGCGGCTGGCAGTGTAATGTTTTTTGCTTTAGCAATAGCCATTAGTTCATCGTTTGCTTTGCTATGATCTTTTACCATCATGGCGGCAAAATCTTTTACTTTGGGGTTAATTGCTTTTTGTTCGGCCACTTTACCTGCCGCAACCTCTGTAAGGCCGCCATTGGCTGCATCAGTGGCAAATTTAGCATCGCCTGCGTCAACCGCTATACCTGTTGCGCCGGTAGTGGTGGTATCTTTAACCGCGTTGGTACTGTCGGCACTTTCCTTACTGTCGGTTTTAGCCGCATTATTACATGCCTGAAACATACAAGCAGATAGCGCGATCATCATTATTAAACTTAACTTTTTCATAGTGAGTGTTTATATTGTTTTTTATAGACAACAAATTACGCTCACATTAGTTTCATTTTCTTATTTATAAAATAAATTAACCCTGATATTAATTAAGCAATGGCCTTTAAAGCTACAGCACCCATCAATCAATTAAACAATCAGGAGATATAAACCAATTGAATACCGAGTTTTTTGGTAAACCCTTCATAATTTTTACGAAGTTCTTCTGTCTGCGCTTCCGAACGCGATACACACATTTTTGCTACATCGCGATTAAGCATAACGTTGGCGTGCAATTGGGCTTCAATATAATCGGTCATCCCTCCAACATTGGCATTTGGCAGGGTATTTCCGGTTGCTGCGTTATAAAGTGCCCTCAACTTTCTTTCGTCCATATTAATAATGAGCCGGTGCAAATTATGAAAGTTAGCTACTTTGCTTCCCGCATCCGCATCATTTATAAACCCAAATGAATCCTTATCGGTAAAAGTACAGTTGTGTTTAATATACTCCTTCATAACCATATATGATTTACCGTAAAGTTTAGCCGGACCATTTGTGCTTCCGCTAAAATTAAGCGCCGCATACTTTGGCCGCGACTCGTGCCTGAAGGTTGGGTTTGTACCGCTCGTGTAGCTGCCAAATGTTCGTATCCTGTTTAATACACCCTGAACGGCCGGTTTACCTGTTCGTCCTTTTGTATTAGAATAATCAAACAGCTTTTCCTCTGCCTGATCACGCGGCGTCATGTATCCCGGGCCGTTATCATTGCGTGCAAAGGTATTGGTGAACTCAGGCCCTGTTAACCTTTGAAAAAACTCCAAGCCCTTGAAATTAATGGTCAGATCAGCATTCTGCAGATGCCTTACCAGCTGTCGCTGCACAATTTCGGCCATGGTTGGCATTACATTCAACACGCTCATAATACGCAACATGGCCTGAATCTCATCCATTTTAATGGTTGATGTAATATCTGAATCTAATAAAGATGCCACGTCGCTGGCGGCAAGCCGCCCCATTGCTTTTTCCCGCTCTGCTATGCGCGCAAGTTCCTTTTCTTCCCTTGTAGTCATAATATAAAATCCTGATGAATTAAACAGACCACAAAAATGCCTGTTTTACAAATGCCCGCATCCCCCCAAATATGGGGATTGCTTCTCCCACAAATCATGTGGTAGCTTTATGTAAACAAAAAAGCCATCATTTTAAAAAATGATGGCTTTTGAACAGAGAAAAATGTTCTATTTCAATTTTAACAAGGCTTGTTTAACCCGAGGTATCAACTGTTGTATTTCCTGCAAGGTACTGGCACCAACCGAAGCACGGAACCAGCTTACATCATCGCCCGTACCAAATGCGGAGAAAGGCACCAAAGCTACTCCAGCCTCTCTGATCAGGTAGAAATTAATATCGGCAGAGTCTTTTAATACCGTTCCGTCAGGAGTAGTTTTGCCAGCGTAATCTATTTTAAGGGTAAGGTAAATAGCGCCCATCGGTACAATGGAATCTACTTTAAAACCTTCGGCTTTTAACGATTGGAAACCTTCGTGCAAGGCGGTTAAGCTATTTTGTATCCTGCTTTTAAATTCGGCCAGGTAAGTATCAACCGCGTTATCATCAGTTATAAAACTGGCCATGGCCACTTGCTCAGCCTTTGGCGACCATGCACCCATATGGCCCACAATAGCCTTCATATTATCAATGATATTGGCCGGGCCAAATCCCCAGCCTACCCTTACTCCTGTTGACGCAAAGCATTTTGAGGCGCCATCAATAAATATGGTAAAATCTTTAAGCTCGGGGCGTAAGGTAACAGGATCGTAATGTTTAAAATCGCCAAAGGTAAATTGCGAATAAATTTGATCATACAGCAAATACAATGGCTTTTCACCGGCTTTGCGTGTTTTATTTTCGGCAATTACCAGGTCGCATATCTCCTCCAGGTCTTTTTTACCAAACATGGTACCAGTTGGGTTCAGCGGCGAACATAAGGCCAGCAACGCTGCGCCTTTTAAATGCGGGCGTATCTCATCAGCCGTGGGCATAAAGTTGTTTTCGGCCCTGGTTTGAATAATAACCGGCTCAGCGTTTAGCAAATCAGAATAGTGATTGTTATTCCATGACGGTGCCGGGAAAACCACCTTTTCGCCCGGGTTTACCACTGCCAAAAAGGTAGAATATATCAGCGGGCGTGAGCCGCCCGAAATTAATATTTCGTTTGATGAATAATCAAGATTAAAGCTTTTCTTTAAAAACTTAGATACGCTTTCCCGCAGGTTCAGCATACCATCGGCCGGCGGGTAATTAGTTTGGTTTTGATTGTATGCTTCAACAATACCAGCCTTTAACCCTGCGGGGATGGGGTAAATATTGGAGTCAAAATCGCCGATGGTTAAGTTGGCAATATTTTGTCCCTGCCTTTTCAGTTCATTAACCTCACCGGCTATTTTAATAATTTCAGAGCCGCTCAAATTTTGAGCTAATACAGAAATACTCATGGTAGTATATTTTATGAGCGGCAAATATAAGGTAAATGGATAAAAGACTGTTAGACTTTTGGACTATAGGACTTTTGGATGATTTTTTGGATTATTGCTCTTTTTGAACTACGGGACTATGGGAATGAAGGACTTTAGACTATACGATTGAGAGAGACTTAAAAAACAAAAGCGAACCCGGTACCGAATTCGCTTTCAAATATTTTAAAAGGCCCTTTGTCTATTGTCCAAAGGTCTTAAAAGCCTTACAAATACGCTTTACGCAGTTTGATGATGCGCATCCAGTGCATGAGTTTCATTACGGGGTAAACCGGATCAATCTCAAACCATTTGGCGCCAAAGTTGGCACGGTTTGGATGTTTGTGGTGATTGTTCTGGAATAATTCGCCCAGCATTAAAAAGTCAAACGGGGTAGTATTTTTTGATTTATCGCCGTTATCAAAGTTTGAATAACCGTATTTATGACCGCACCAGTTAACGATGGCGCCATGGATAGGGCCCATTAAAAAATGGATAGGGATAAGCAGGTACATCCACCACTGGGTAGCAAATACTACATAAAACGCGATGTACAATATACCGAATGATATACGCGATACCATTGACGAGCCTATATAATCAACAGTGCGCCACTCGGGGATATTGCCTTTAAAGCGTTCCTCCGGCTCTTTTAATTTTTTTACATGAAGTCTATAGCTTTTAGCAGTATAGATCATCATCTGAAAAACATCCTTAAAAAAGTGTGGTGAATGCGGGTCTTTTTCAGTATCGCTATAAGCGTGGTGTTCGCGGTGCATAATAGCATAAGCCCTTGGATTCAGGAACGATGAGCCCTGGCATATGTAGGTAAGCAGGTAAAACATCCCCTCATAAAACTTATTGGTAGTGAACATTTTGTGTGAGGCATACCTGTGCAGAAAGAACGTTTGGAAAAATAGCGACAAAAACCAGTGCGCTACGAAGAATATGATAATTACCACTGAATTGAATAAATTAGAATATGATTGTGTTATTTATAATCTTTCCAAAGATACGATTAAAACCCATATAAAGTTTTCCTTACTTTAGAAAGCGCAGTTATTTAACGCAAAAAAAGCTATTGTCTGTTTAAGAATAGCTTTTTTTTGAAACTATTTTTCCGTGGTGTTATTGCAACTCAAATTGCTGAGCCAACAGTTTGTACGACTCCAACCTATCATTAAAATCTTCGGTAATGGTTACCGCCATGATCTCATCCACATCATAGTCATCGGCAAGCCAGGTTAGTTTCAATTTTATTTGAGATGGGGTACCGGTAATTACCCGGTAACGGTTTTGGCGAATGCGCTCAAGATCAGACGGGGCGTAAACCTCGTCTTTTACATCTGCATAGCTTAGTGGTACTATTGGGCCTCCTTTTTCAAACTGCAAAAAGCGGTGATCCATCACAGCCTGGTGCTGCTTTATTTTTTCTTCATCTTCTGAGCAAAATACAAATACAGCCACATTAGCCTGCGGGTGCGCCAGATCATCAGAGGGCTGAAAGCGTTCGCGGTAAAGCTTTACATTTAGAGGGCCACCAACAGGGTTAATAAAATGCGCGAAAGAAAAACCCATACCAAAATGAGCAGCGAATAACCCGCTTTGCCCGCTTGAGCTCAGCAGCCACTTATCAGGCACAGTTTTAACCTGAGGTATAGCTCTTATCCGTGCACCAATGGTACCCGGCTCATAGGTATCATGAAAGTAATTATTGAGGTCGGTAAGCTGTTCTACAAAATCATCTTCCCTGAACTTGTTTGATGGGTTTAGTACCGAAGCGGTGATCCGGTCGGTACCGGGAGCGCGGCCCATACCCAAATCAATACGTCCGGGAAACAATGCTTCCAGCATCCTGAAATTTTCGGCAACTTTTAATGTGCTGTGATTGGGCATCATGATACCGCCCGATCCAATACGCATACGCTGAGTCTGCCCTGCCAGGTGAGCTATCAGCACCTCAGGTGTTGAACCCGCCAAAATGCCCGTATTATGATGTTCAGACACCCAATAACGGGTATAACCAAGCTGTTCGGTATATTTTGCAAGCTCAATGGTTTCCTTAACAGCCAGCTCGGCTGTTGCTCCTTTTCTTATAGGCGACTGGTCAAGTACACTTAACCTGATCTTTTTTGTGCTCATAGTAGTATAAACACAAATGTAATGATAGGGTTGCGGGTTAGGTTTATGCCTGCCGCTTTATGGCATTGGGATTATATTGCCGGGGATGTTTTTATTGCGGTGAGGATTGAATACCGTTAAAGCACAAGTAGCCTTTACGCTACATACCCCAACTTCATACTTGCGCCAGTGGTAATTATGGTTACAGGATCGGATCTTCTTTATCCCCTTTGTCATCCTGAGGAACGAAGGATCTATTGTACAACAAGAATAGTTCATGAATAGATTCTTCGCTATCGCTCAGAATGACAAATATATGATAAAAGATTGCGCCCTCGCTGAAAGGAAGGGTCGCGCCAGGTTATTAATCAATAAAGTGATACAGAAAAACCACATCGCCTGCAAAGGCCGGTTTCTTTTGACCTTCAATTTCAAGCTCAATGCTCATAGTTGTCTTAGTAACGCCACGTAAATTGATCAGACTTGATAGTTTAACTTTCAATCTCACCTTATCGTTAACCAGCACAGGCTGTGCAAAACGCAGGTTTTCGATACCGTAGTTAATTTCCATTTTCAGGTTACGAATATCGGCTACCTGTTTCCACAAATACGGTATCAGCGACAGTGTTAAGTAACCATGAGCGATGGTTGTTTTAAAAGGGCTTTCGGTTTTAGCCTTTTCAGGATCGGTGTGTATCCACTGGTGGTCAAGCGTGGCATCGGCAAATTTATTGATCTGCTCCTGGGTTATGGTATGCCATTCAGATACACCTAACTCCTTGCCTAATTGTGCCTCAAACTCGTTATAGTTATTTACAATGATCATCTGATATACTATTTATAGCTTTTAGCTGCCAAAGTAATAAATTTAATTCTTGAACTAATATTAATTTATCATTCGCCCAGCAGCGCTTTCAAGCTTTCAAGAGTATCGGCTTCTTCCTTGGGTTTATCATGCCGCCACCGCAATATCCTCGGAAAACGAAGCGCTATACCTGATTTATGCCGGGTAGATTTATTGATACCCTCAAAGCCTATTTCAAACACCAGCTCGGGTTTTACAGTACGAACAGGTCCAAATTTTTCAATGGTGTTACGTTTAATAAAATAATCAACCTTGTTTATCTCCGCATCGGTTAATCCCGAATAAGCTTTGGCAAAAGGCACCAGCTTATCGCCATCCCAAACGGCAAAGGTATAGTCGGTATATAGGTCTGCCCGGCGGCCGTGACCTTTTTGCGCGTATATCATTACCGCATCCACCGATAGCGGGTCTATTTTCCATTTCCACCAGTCGCCCCGGCGGCGGCCCACCTGGTAGGCTGCACTTTTACGTTTCAGCATAATACCTTCTGCTATCATAGCGCGCGATTGCTCACGGAGGCTGCCTAATTGGTTCCAGGTATTGAATGCTATTAATGCCGAGATCCGGAACACCTCCGGAAATGGCGTAGCGGCCTGCAATTGCTCCAGGATCAGCCGCCTTTCTGATTGCGTTTGGTGCCGAATATCTTTGCCTCCATATTCCAAACAATCATAGGCAATCAGCGCCACCGGGCTTTCTTCTAATATCTTTTTACTCAAATTTTTACGCCCAATACGGGTTTGTAGTACATTAAAAGGCATGGGCTGGCCATTTTGAAAGCTGAGTATCTCGCCGTCAATCACTGTACCATCGGGCAAGGCATTTAAAAAAGGATGCAGCTCCGGGAATTTTTCGGTCGCGAGGTCCTCACCCCTGCTCCATATAAATATTTCGCCGCCGCGTTTGATGAGTTGCGCGCGGATGCCATCCCATTTCCACTCGGCCTGCCAGTTGGCGGCATCGCCTAAGGCAATACCAACCTCATCAGGTGTTTTTTGTTTTTCTGATGTTTCCTGAATAGGATAAGCCAGGAAGAAGGGATATGGCCTCGATATATTTTCAGCTGCATCCTGTTCTTCCATCAGTTGCGCATATTGGTAAGTTTCGGGCATCCAGCTACCCATAATTCGATGGGTAAGTACAGCCGGCTCCAACCCCGATATATCTGCCAGCGCCTTGATCACCAGGTTTTGGGATACCCCCACCCTAAAACTGCCGGTGAGCAACTTGTTAAACACAAACCGCTCCTGGCTATCCAACATAGCCCATGATTGCTGCAGCCATAGCTTTTTTTCGGCCTCGGTTTTATCATTCAGATCGTTGATCTCTTCTATCCATTCGGTAAGTGTTTTACTGCTGCTATTGGGGCTTTCGGGCATGAGCAAAGCCATGGTTTCGGCCAGATCGCCTACCACATGGTAACTCTCCTCAAAAAGCCATGCGGGGATGTTGGATGCTTCGATAGCCCAATTGCGCACTAAGGTTGAATTAATCTGTCGCTTAGGCCTTCGCCCGGTAAACAGGGCCAGCATGTGCATTTTATCGGTATCGGGCACAGCGGTAAAATAGTATTTAAGTACTTTAACCTTTTCGTTGGTTTTGTTGGTTTCATCTAAGGAGAGGAAGAGCTGGGCAAATGCTTTCATATAATCCCTCCTAAATCCTCCCCGAGGGGGAGCACTTTATCCGTATTTGTATTACCTTCAGATTCATCCAAAGCCTCCCCTTCTGGGAGGTTGGAGGGGTCCTCTTCCCCACCATAAAGCGTATGCACTTCATGCGCGTCGAAACCAATTTCGTTCAGGTATCTTGAAAATGTGGCCGTGTAACCGTGCGTGAGATAAACGCTTTCGCAGCCTGTGGCATCAATAGCACTGATGAGGCCGTTCCAGTCGGCATGGTCAGATAATACAAAGCCACGATCTGCAGCACGACGACGCTTTGCTCCCCGGATAGCCATCCAGCCCGAGCAGTAGCCGAAGCTATAGGGCTGAAATTTGCGCATCCACGGCGTACCTACTGATGATGGCGGAGCCAGGATAATGCCTTTTCTTACCTCATCCTTTACCGAATCCGGCGTAATTCTTTCTGTAGGGTTGAGCAGCACCCCGTTACGGCGCAGGGCCTCGTTGGTATTTTCAATAACACCATGGGTATACACCTTGCCATTAAACAGGTCGAGGTTTTGCAATATGCGCTGCGATTTGCCTAAAGAATATCCTACCAGCACTGTAGCAACACCATTGTGTAAATTAGTTCGCCACCAATTGTTTACATCCTCAAATATCTGCACTTGCGGTTTCCAGGTATAAACCGGCATACCAAAAGTACATTCAGAAATAAAGTGATGGCAACGTACCGGTTCAAAGGGTGTTGATATTCCATCATCCTCTACCTTATAATCCCCGGATACTACCCAAACCTCGCCCTGGTACTCTACCCTGATCTGCGCCGATCCAATCACATGCCCCGCCGGGTATAGCGAAACATTGACACCGTTTTTCATCACCGTTTCGCCATACTCCACGGTTTGCAGTTGAATTTCGCCCAGGCGGTAAAGCAATATTTCTTTAGAGAGATGATGCGCCAGGTAGTGTTTATGCCCCCAATAGGCATGATCGGCATGGGCATGGGTAATTACGGCATCATTAACCGGTTTCCAGGGGTCAATATAAAATTTGCCCTGGGCGCAGTAAATTCCTCTGTCGGTAAATTCAAGTAGCGGTTTCTTAGCCATGTAACAGGTAAACCACTGAAAGACAAATTAGTTTGCCCCCCAGCCCCCTAAAGGGGGAGCTAACCATGAAGAGATATAGTTTAGCAAATCAAACTGACTATCGACTCACCCCGACATCGCTACGCTTGTCACCCCTCTCTTCGCCTGCGGCGGAAAGAAGGGTTTTCTTTTAATTTTCCTACGCCCTCTTTTCAGCGGAGCTGAAGAGAGGGCGGTCCAGCGAAGCGTAGACCGGGTGAGTTATTTGTACGCTATGCAATTTCAAATCATGCCTTATGGAGCATTGCCACTAATAGATGAGCTTTTTGAATTGCAAAACAATCAACGCGTCATTTATAAAAACAAAAAGGCCAGCTTTAAAAGCTGACCTTTAAAATATGTTAATCAAAAGCTCCCCCTTTAGGGGGCTGGGGCCAATTACGGTTTTACACTCGTTAGCTTTGGCTCCAGGCTAATGTAGTCTGTCATGATTTGGCCTGCTTCGCGTTTTACGAAGTCAAGGTCTTCATTTTTAGGCTTTGCCTGTCCTTTTTTCAGAGCCGGCAAACCTAATGCAACACGACGCAGGTTGTTCCTTTCTAATGATTGCTTCTCATCTGCATCACGTTGTTTTTTCAGATCAGACTCATTGAGCGATACACTGTCTTCGGCATCATGCTTTTTAAAGTCGGCAATATCTTCCAGCATATATTTATAGCTGTCGCTGGTGGTCATACGCTGATCGTGCAATTTTTTAAGCTGCGGTAATACGCCTGTAAAATCGCCTGTTTTGGTATAATCTGTTTTGGCGATGATGTCAAAAGGCATAGCCGATGGTTCAGTATCCTCACCGTATTTATCCAAGGGAATTAATGAAGGGAATGAAACATCTGGTGTTACACCCTTATGCTGTGTAGAATTACCACTAATACGGTAAAATTTAGCAATGGTTAAGTTTAACTGCCCGTAAGTATTTTGACTGCCGGTTGATACTTTTTTATTACCACCGCCTGCAAGCTGGTTAATTTTATCTTTTAACGGTGAGCCTAATACCCGGTCAAGATCAATAGCGCTTTGAACAGATCCTTTACCGTAGGTTTGTGTACCCATGATTAAACCACGGCCATAATCCTGAATAGCGCCTGAGAAAATTTCAGAGGCCGATGCGCTAAAGCGGTCAACCAAGATACCCAACGGACCAGAATAAGCCACCGCCGGATCATCATCTTTATCTTCCTCTATCTGATCTTTTGTATCACGAACCTGTACAACCGGGCCGGTTTTTATAAACAAGCCAGTTAGTTCAATAGCTTCCATTAATGAACCACCGCCGTTTTCGCGCAGGTCGATCACCACACCGTCAACATTTTCACGTTTCAGGGTATCCAGTATGAGCTTAACATCATGCGTGGTGCTTTTGTAGTTAGGGTTACCCGCTTTGTAATCATTAAAATCGATATAAAAAGCAGGTATTGCTATCACACCAATTTTAACTGTTTTGCCATTACTGTTGTACGTGCGGATCTCTTTTTTGGCCGATTGATCTTTTAAAATGATCTTTTCACGAACCATTTCCACCACCTTTGGCTTGCTGCCCGCGCTGGCGCCGGCAGGTAATACCTCCAGTTTTACCACGGTACCTTTTGTACCACGAATAATGGCGATGGCATTATCAACCCTCCATCCTACAATATTTTGAAATTCGCCAGTTTTGCCTTGCGCAACGGCAACAATACGGTCGTCTATATTTATTTGATGGCTTTTATCGGCCGGGCCGCCTGCAACCACGGTTTTAATGGTTACATATTCGTTTTCTGAAAGCAGTGATGCACCAATACCCTCAACCTGACGCGACATCTCGATATTAAAGTTTGCCGCATTTGACGGGTTAAAATAGTTGGTATGCGGATCTATCGCCTCAGTAAAGGCATCCATAAAATACTGAAAAACATCCTGGTTTGATAGCTTGTTGGCCTGTGATATTAAACTCTGATAACGTTTTTTCAACGTTTCTTTGTTTTTAGCCATATCGTTGTTAGCCAGTTTCAGGTTAAGCAGATCATACTTTACACGCTGAGTCCACATGGCATCCATTTCTGCCTGACTTGCCGGCCAAGGCAGCTTGTCGCGGTCATAAACAAATGTTTCCTTTTTGTTGAAATCAAAGTTGTTATTAAGCTGGGCTAACGAATAGTTTACATGCTCAAGGTATCTCTTTTGAAAAACGTTAAATATGTAAAAAGCGTCGTTCAGGTTGCCGCTTTTCAAATCGTCGTCTAAAACGGTTTTATATTTTTCAAAGCTTTTAACATCTGATGCTAAGAAATAACTGTGATTTTCATCAAGCGCCTTAATATACCTATCAAAAATAATGGTCGAAATAGAATCGTTCAGATCAACCTTTTTGTAATTGTAGTTTGATATTAATGATGCCACCTGCTTACAAACAACGCTTTGTTGCTCATCGGGCTGCAGATCTGTTGAACCGGGGACTTTTACAGGTTTTGACGGCGATGCTTTACAAGCAAGGGCAGCAGCCAACACCAATACTAAATATACTTTCTTAAACATATCTTTCACTGTTGTTAAATCGGGATTTATATAAAACATCAATACTGTTCCTAAATAGCTGAATCGTTAATGTAAATAAAAAGAGACAGTTGATTGCTGTCTCTTAATTACAATAACAATAATACGATAATGTTTTGCTTGTAGTATATAACCGTTAGCATTTTACGCTAATGTTACATAAAAAAGTTATTTTATGACAGGTTGAGCGTCTGTATCAGCAGTTTCCGCATAGCGGATCTCTGTTTTCAACCTGGTTTTATTCTCTTCCAGGTAGCGCATTTGCCTGTCGACAGCGGCCACATCCATGGTAAGGCCGAGCGAATTGGCAATTGCACGCGCTTCAATAAGGTCTTGCTTAGCTTGCGGAAAATCCCCGTAGCCTGTTTTTACAGCCGCCAGATTGATCAAATTAGTAATGGTATGCCTTTTATCATTTTGCTGGCGCGATATCTGTAAACTTTGAAGCAGGAACCACTTAGCCTCAGAAAGCCGGTTTTGTTTCACATACATCTGCGCCAGATCACTGAAGTTATAACTGGCAGAGTTATATACCCTGAAACGCATATTGTGCTGGGCTGTTTTTATTACAGACTCCTCCATAAGCAAAAGTGCGTAAGGTGTACGCACAATAGTAGTATTGGTGATCCTGTTTTTTGAAATTTGGGCGATGGGTAATTTTTTGATCGAGTTATCATTCAATGCAGCAAGTTGCGGAAAACGCTCGTGCTTTCTGAATGGATTATACTTATACCACTGTGCAGACACAGAAAGGCTAAGTGAACATAAGATTACAAGTAAAATAAATCTCATTTAATCTTTTTAACTGGGCTTAATTAAATTAATCAGTAAACAAATATAATAATATATTGCAGCTAAACAATACCTTACGCATGTTAGTACCTAATCAGCCTCTTTAACGGAGCAACCCAGCCCTATGTTATAATTAAATATTTTAATTTATTCAAAAACCTCCATTTCGCCATCATGAAGGGCCCAAACCATGTATGGATGCGTATCTGCATAATAAATATGACCATCCGCTGATATTCCGATTACACCGGCAAAGCCATTAAAGGGCTTTAATTCATCAAGCGTTTTATCCGTTGCCTTTGCTATGGTGAGCCCATCGGTAATGCGGGTAACAATTTTTGATGCTACAGAGCCGCTTACAATATCTTCACCTACTCCAGTACATGAGATTGCCGCACGTGGGTTAGCGTAGTTACCCGCCGTGGTAGCCGAATCGCTGACCCGGCCGGGTATTTCAAAACCTTTCCCCCCGGTTGAAGTGGCCGCTGCCAAGTCACCGTAAATATCAAGTGCTACACAGCCAACAGTACCTAACCTGATCGAATCGCTCAGTTTTTGTTCGTATTCATGCCTGCGTTGAGGCGTTTCGGGATTATAATAGGCAACACCGTTATTGGTTGCAAAATCGCGGGCACCCTGGCCGCTTAAAACACGGTCATCATAAGCCATCAGCTTTTCGGCTATGCAAATGGGGTTTTTCACATCCTCAATATTAATTACTCCCGAAAAGCGCTGCGTTTTACCATCCATGAGCGAGGCGCTTAACCTGATCTTGCCATCGCTTTGTATCTGCGAGCCGGTGCCTGCGTTAAACAGCTCACAATCTTCCAGCATGCGCACCGTGTATACCACCGTTTCTAAAGCGTTATGCGTTTGCAGGTATTTATAGCCTGCCTGTACTATTTCTGCCAAAGCCTGTTGTTTGGCTTGCTTTATTTCCTGGTTGGTTTGCGATTCGCTAAAGAAACCGCCGTGTATAATGATCTTCATTTTGAACTGAGTTAGGTTGATCCAAAAATGCGTTTCGTCATGCCCCTATTATTCCGGCACTCTGCACAGCAATGGTGTATTTACAGGTTGTACACTACACAGGCAAAATCCCGATACGAGTTCAGGATAACATATGGTTTAAACAAAGGTTTAGATTTATTATTGTAGTAAATCACTATCGGGTGCATGTATAAATACACCTTCCTCTACTTTGATTGTTTTTTTGATGATCAAACGGTGCTGTGCAAGGTCGTATTTATCAAATATCGACATTACATGCACTTTAAGGCTATCAATAGAAACCGGCGAACCTATTTCTACATCATAAATATTGGTTGCTACTACGTTGCGCCCATCTACCAGGATAATCAGGCCCGAGCCAATAGCTTCCATTATATTGCCATCGGTGATCAGCAGGCCGGAATCCTCGCCCAGACCTATGCCCAAAATACCCGGGTTGGTAGCTACAGCATACATTAAACGGCCAATTCGGCCACGCTGTACAAAATGGGTATCAACAATTACAGAATCAACAAAGCCAAGACCTGCCGTGATCTGCACTTCGCCCTTGATCAGCGCTTCATTACTTTGCCCGCGATAAATCATATGAGTTGAAGCTGCCGCCGCTCCAGCCGATGTTCCTGCTATTACAAAGTTTTCTTTCTCATAACGTTGTTTCAGAATTTGTAAAAATTCGGTACCGCCAAAAATAGCGGTTAACCTTAACTGGTCTCCCCCGCTAAACATAACCACATCGGCTTTGCGGATACGGTTCAGATAATCTTCATTGCTGGCATCCTCACGGCTTTTAATATGCAGTACATTTACGTTGGTCACATTTAACTGACCGAAAGCCTTGATATATTCATCGCCAACCAGTTCCGGAATTTGCGATGCTGTGGTTATTACCTCAATCAGCGAACCTTCGTGCTTTGCAGATTCGGTAATAATGCGCTTTAAAATGCCCTGTTCAAAAAATTTAATATAATCGGGCTGCATTATATGCTCCTGGATGGTAACATTGCTTCCCATATCCACTGCACCGCCTATAATTATCAGTTTTCCTTTCGGGACATTCATAATTTTTCAATTTAGTTAATTGAGTTGGATTAAGTTATCTGGGTTAAACTAAATTTAATATCATGATAATATCTTAGTCACCCGCCAAATTCACTTTCGCACTTAATTAACCAGCTCTACAATACAAATTAAGATAAAAACCTGCACAAACGCAGGCTATTGTGAACATTTAATGCCTTTTTACCTTTAAAAGGTATATTTACACTGTTAAGTTTTATAGTTTTAAACAAATTAAGCCGGTTTACATTAACCAACGTATGAAGATTGAGAATATACAAGTGTTGCGCGGACCAAATATTTGGAGCATCCGTCGCAAAAAATTAATACAGATGCGGCTTGATCTGCAGGAGATGGAGCATAAGCCCACAAACGAAATTGACGGATTTTACGAAAGGCTTGAAAAGTTGCTCCCCAGCTTGTATACCCATCGTTGCTCTCCGGGCGTTCCGGGAGGCTTTTTTCAGCGGGTACTTGCAGGTACCTGGATGGGACATGTTATTGAACATATAGCGCTCGAAATTCAAACACTGGCAGGTATGGATACCGGCTTTGGCCGCACCCGCGAAACCAAAACCAAAGGCATATATAATGTGGTATTTGCCTACCTGGAAGAAAAGGTTGGTGTTTTTGCAGCCGAAGCCGCAGTAAACATTGCCCGTGCGCTGATAAAGGGTGAAGACTATGATCTGGAGGCAGATATTCAGCAAATGCGCGAGATTCGCGAAAATACCCGTTTAGGGCCAAGCACAGGCTCTATTGTTGAAGAAGCCATTGCCCGCGATATCCCATGGATCAGGCTCAATAACCAGTCGTTGGTACAATTAGGCTATGGTAAAAACCAGGTACGCTTCCGGGCTACCATGACCGAAAAAACAAGCAGCATAGCGGTTGACATAGCCAGCAATAAAGATGAAACTAAACGTATGCTGCAAGAACAGGCCATCCCTGTTGCCAAAGGCATCACCATTTCATCAGTTGATGGTGTGGCCGAGGCTATACGCAAAATAGGTTTCCCGCTGGTATTTAAGCCCCTGAATGGTAATCACGGGCGAGGCATATCTATCAATATACAAACCGAAGCCGATGCTATAGCAGCTTACGAACATGCAGCCAAAATATCATACAAAGTAATTGTAGAGCAATACATTACCGGGTATGATTTCAGGGTTCTGGTAATTGATAATAAAATGGTGGCCGCGGCCCTGCGCGATCCCGCACATGTTATTGGTGATGGCGTATTGACCATTCAGGAGCTGATTGATAAGGAAAATACCGATCCACGCCGGGGTTATGGGCACGAGAATGTGCTTACCTTGATCGGGATTGACCGTGATACGCTCGACTTGCTGGAGAAGAAAGGCTATACACTGGAAACCGTGCCTGCAAAAGACGAGAAGGTTTTTGTAAAATCAACTGCCAACCTGAGCACCGGCGGCACCTCTGTTGATGTTACCGACCATGTACACCCGCAAAATATTTTTATCTGCGAGCGCATTTCAAAGATCATCGGTCTGGATATATGCGGTATTGATATCATGGCCAAAAACCTTACTGAACCGCTTACCGAAAATGGCGGCGTGGTATTGGAGGTGAATGCAGCCCCCGGCTTCCGGATGCACATTGCACCAAGCGAGGGCCTGCCGCGCAATGTTGCCGGCCATGTACTGGATATGCTTTACCCAACCGGTAAATCGGCACGGATACCTATCATTGCTATTACCGGCACCAACGGTAAAACCACTACTACCCGCTTAATTGCCCACATTGTAAAAAACAACGGTCACCGGGTTGGCTTTACCACTTCCGACGGTATTTACGTGCAGAATAACATGATGCTCAAGGGCGATACCACCGGCCCGGTGAGCAGCGAGTTTATATTGAAAGACCCTACGGTTGATTTCGCTGTATTGGAAACCGCCCGTGGAGGCATCCTGCGCTCGGGCCTGGGATTTGGCTTTTGCGATATTGGCGTAGTAACCAATATTCAGGAAGATCACCTGGGATTATCCGATATCCATTCGCTTGATGATTTGGCACGGGTAAAAAGCGTGGTACTTAACTCCGTTAAAAAAGATGGCTGGGGCGTTTTAAATGCCGATAATGAGCATTGTGTACGCATCGGCAACAAGGCCGATTGTAACATAGCCTACTTTAGCCTTAACGAAAACAACCCGATCATTAAATCACACTGCCGTAAAGGCGGTATAGCTGCCATCTGTGAAAACGGTTTTATTACCATACAAAAAGGCGACTGGAAAATACGTGTACAACGCACCATCCTCATCCCGCTAACCTTTGGCGGCACGGTGCCATTCATGATCGAAAACGTACTGGCCGCTACGCTGGCCACGTTTTTATGGGGTTTCAAAACTGAGGATATTAAAATGTCGTTAGAAACCTTTATCCCTTCGGCTGCCCAAACACCAGGCCGTATGAACATTTTTGAGTTCAGGGATTTCCGTTTCATGATTGATTTTGCACACAACCCAGATGGCTATACCGGTATCAAGGCGTTTTTAAGTCATATTGATTCACCGCTAAAAATTGGCATTATAGCCGGTACCGGCGACAGGCGCGATGACGACATCCGCGAGCTGGGCAAAATTTCGGCAGAGATGTTTGATTACATCATCCTCCGTCAGGAAAAACACCTGCGCGGCCGTACCGCCGAAAACATTATTGGGCTACTTAAAGAGGGTATATATTCAGTTGATGCCAATAAGCAGCTGGAAATTGTACCAAAAGAGGTTGACGCCATTAAACATGCCATGAGCATGGCCAAACCCGGCACTTTCATTACCGCTTTAAGCGATGTAATTGATAATGCCATTGAAACCGTACAAAACTACCAGGAGCAGGAACGTAACGGACTGTTTAACGTGTAACCCCCTGGCCCCCTAAAGGGGAGCTTTTTGATGTGCATATTTGCGCTTTTTAAAACTTGTCATCCTGAGCGACAGCGAAGGATCTATTCTACATCTTGCCTGAAATTGCATGGTGACAAATAGATTCTTCACTCCGTTCAGAATGACATTTTTATTTATAAAATCAAGCTTTAAAGAGCCCTCTTCTTTGGAGAGGATTTAGGTGAGGCCAAATAATAATGCCACAGCAACATGCTGGCTATAGTGCGGTACGGCGCCCACTGTTCCGCCACGGCTATCACTTCCTCCTTTGTTGCTTCTTTAGACAGGCCCTTTACCCTTTTCAGAGCATTTACGGCTGCCAGATCGCCTGCTGGGAAAATATCTGCATGTTGTAGTACAAACATCAGGTATACATCGGCCGTCCAGTTGCCGATGCCTTTTAGGGCGGTTAGTTTGGCGCGGATCACATCATCAGGTAACTGCTCCATCTCCTGCAGGTTGATTTGCCCGCTAATGATGGCCTCCGCCAGGTATTTGGTGTAGGTGGCTTTTTGCCGGCTAAAATAGCAGGCTTTAAATTCTTCGTCGGTAAGCAGCAGTACTCTTGCCGGGGTAATTTCCTGTATATATTCCTTCAGTTTATTCAATGCTGACAGCGCCGATGCCAGTGATACCTGCTGCTCCAAAATAATATGCACCAGTGTTTCAAACGTGTTTGTCCTTGACCATAACGGCGGGTAACCGTGGGTGTTAATGATGCTGGCCAGGTCGGCATCTGCCGAAGCCAGGTCATCGCAAATAGTATGATAGTTGGAATGGTTAAACTGTTTGATCATTGGGTTGTTCTGTATTACCTAACCAAGCTGTCATTGCGGGGAGGAACGACGAAGCAATCGCGAACTGTGCAGTTTCGCTCTGTGAGCCTGCGATTGCCACGCTACGCTCGCAATGACAAGTTGTTAGCCTCGCGATTAAATTACTAACTTTTTTAGGATTTAGCATTTAGTTTTCTGAATTTTACCATTATGAATATCAACAATCTGCCTCCTTTGGCCGAACGAATGCGTCCAAAATCACTTAACGATTATGTGGGGCAGAAACATCTGGTAGGTCCGGGTGCAGTATTGCGCAAGGCCATTGAGTCGGGCGTGCTGCCATCTATGCTGTTTTGGGGGCCGCCGGGGGTAGGTAAAACTACGCTGGCTTACATCATATCCCAATCCTTATACCGTCCGTTTTTCGCGTTGAGCGCTATTAATTCGGGCGTAAAAGATGTGCGGGAGGTAATTGAAAAGGCATCATTGCTCAAAGAACAAGGCGAAACTCTTCCCATATTGTTTATTGACGAGATACACCGTTTTTCCAAATCGCAGCAGGATTCCTTGCTGGGAGCTGTAGAGCGGGGTATTGTTACGCTGATAGGTGCAACTACAGAAAATCCATCGTTCGAGGTGATCTCGGCTTTGTTATCGCGCTGCCAGGTGTACATTCTGCAATCTTTAGCCGAAGAAGACCTTTTAAACCTGCTGGATAAGGCCATGAAGGAAGATGTGATACTGCAGGATAAAAAGATCACGATCAAAGATCATGAAGCTTTGTTGCGCCTCTCCGGTGGTGATGCGCGCAAGCTGCTCAATATATTTGAATTGCTCATAAATGCCTTTGACTCGCCCGAAATAGTTTTAACCGACGAAGTAGTGCTGGAACATGTGCAGCAAAACATGGCGCTATATGATAAAACCGGCGAACAGCATTATGATATTATTTCGGCCTTTATCAAATCTATGCGGGGCTCTGACCCTAATGGGGCAGTGTACTGGCTGGCCCGCATGATCGTGGGCGGCGAAGACCCGCTGTTTATTGCCCGCCGTATGCTCATTCTGGCATCTGAAGATATAGGTAACGCCAACCCCAATGCCCTTTTACTGGCGCAAAGCTGCTTTGAGGCGGTAAATAAGATCGGTATGCCCGAATCGCAACTGATATTATCGCAAACGGCTATTTACCTGGCAACATCGGCCAAAAGTAATTCGGCTACAACTGCAATTGGAGCGGCTATAGCACTGGTACGCCAAACCGGCGATCTTCCCGTTCCGCTGCATTTGCGTAATGCTCCAACCAAATTCATGAAAAATATAGGCTATGGCAAGGATTATAAATATGCCCATAGCTATGAAGGCAATTTTACCGAACTCGACTTTTTACCCGATGCCATTAAAGGCGCTCAAATTTACCAGCCCGGTAATAATGCCCGCGAAAATGAATCAAAAGAAAAGTTAAGAAAGTTATGGGGCGACAGGTATAAATATTAGTGCCGGGAGACAAGATATTAGAGTCAGGAATCAAGAGAGAAGAAAAGTTGATAGCTATTTTATTCCCACATTCTTGATTCCTGACGCTAATATCTTGATTCTTATCTTATTTATCCTTTGTGAAGAAGAATCTGGATACGTTTTCGCCGCCCAAAACTTTTGAGTTGGAAACAGTGATCAATTTCCATCCATCAAGATAATAAGGTTCCAATAGTTGCATTATTTGCTGTTCATGAGCCGCATCCTGGCTTCTCACTTTAACATGAAGGTCAAACTCTACATATTTCTGAACCTGGGCAGTATCATCCCGGGTAATAAACATATTGGGTGCATGCCCCCGCCCCGAATATGTTTCCATAATGGTGATGGTCATGTGTTTGGTTTTAGCACTTTGCCGGGCAAAGGCATGATAAACCAAACCAACGATAAGGATCGGAATCAAAGCTGCTTTTTTCATGAGTAAAATTGGGTTGTTGCTTGATTTATAGACTAATTCTTTTTATTTGGTTTAACGTACTTATAATTAATATTTTAAATGTATTTACGGGCCGTTGCAAATTTCATGGGTGCTATTGTTTTGCTCCTGCTTGATCCCTTGCTCTAATATCCGGGCCCTCCCTCAATTGGCTCTTGATTGTTATTTTGTATATTGAGCACAGTTTTAACTAATATTTAAACTACCTATGGTATCTACCTTTATCAGGCATGAGTTAAAAGCTTTTTGGCGGTCAAAAAATACGGGGAAAAGCATTGCCATACGAGTAATAATGGCTGTTTTAATTCTTTACTTGTTTTTAAATGTACTTGTTGTGGGTATATTTTTAGCTAAAGTTCTTGAAGAGATATTCCCTAATGATGATCTGGTTAAATCGTTTTGCGGGATTATCCTTATCTATTTTTTGTTTGATCTGCTCATGAGGCTGCAATTGCAGGAGCTCCCTACCTTAAGGGTGCAGCCCTATCTGCATCTGCCTATCAAGAGGAATATAATAGTAAAATATCTTGCTTTAACCGCGGTTTTCTCGGTATTTAACCTGTGGCCCTTTATATTATTTCTGCCTTTTATTTTTAAAATAATAACTGCCGATTCGGGGATCATTGTTAGCCTCTCCTTTATTATGGCTATTGCCGGGCTTACTGTTTTTAATAATTATCTTGCACTGTACATCAAAAGAAAAGCAAACTTAAACGGCTGGATATTCCTGATAGCAGCTGCGGTTTTAATACTCATTACTACTGCCGATTTTAAATGGCACCTTTATTCGCTGCGTGATATCTCGTACTCATTTTTCGGATTGCTGGTTACCAGGCCCCTGTTAGCTATAATTCCAATTGCAATGGCAGTTGTTATGTATTACCTCAATTTTTTGTACCTCAGGCAAAACCTTTACCTCGAAGAACTTACCGCGCATAAAGTAAAGAGATATAAAAGCAGTACCGACATTCCGTTTCTTTCACGTTTTGGCGCCGTTGGTGATCTGGCAGCTAATGAGATCAAGCTCATAATCCGCAATAAACGTCCGCGGTCGGCCCTGGTCATGGGCTTGTTCCTTTTGTTTTATGGGTTAATTACCTACACCAACAGTGCTTTCGGGGAGGGATTTAAAATATTTATAGGCATGTTCATGACCGGCGTATTTATTATAAGCTACGGACAGTTCATGTTTAGCTGGCAGGCTTCGCACTTTGATGGATTGCTGGTTAGCAAAATAAGTTTTACCAATTTTGTGAAAGCCAAATACTTGTTATTTACCATCGTATCAACAGTTGCTCTTTTATTAACTACGCCTTATATATATTTTGGCTGGCACGTTTTACTGGTTCATTTTGTAATGTATTTATGGAACATCGGGGTAAATACAACCATTGTGCTGTTTTTTGCAAACCGTAATTTTAAGCGTATCGATTTATCAAGAGGCGCATCTTTTAACTGGGAGGGTGTAGGCGCTACTCAGTTATTGTTGTCAATTCCGCTTTTAATTGCACCCTACATTTTTTATGGCCCGTTTGCTCTTTTTAAACATCCGGATATAGGTCTTGCTTTGTTAGCAATTGTAGCTATATTATTCATACTTACCCGTAACTACTGGATAAAACAACTGGAGGCCGATTATTACACTAAACGATACCAGATAGCCGAGGGCTTCAGAAATAAATAATATGATAGCAATAAAAAATCTTAAAAAGGTTTATAACGGTGTTACCGTTGTGGATGTACCGCATTTAGAGATACGTAAAGGCGAGAGCATTGGCCTGGTGGGTAATAATGGCGCCGGTAAAACTACGCTATTCAGGATGATCCTTGATCTTATACGCCCCGAAAGCGGTGAGATATTATCAAACGGCGAGGTGGTAGCCGGTCATGAAAACTGGAAGGCCTATACAGCATCATACCTCGACGAAGGCTTTTTGATTGAATACCTTACCCCCGAAGAGTACCTTTATTTTATTGGCGGCCTTCACCAGCAAAGTAAGGCACAGGTTGATGAAACACTGGCGCAATTAAGTGATTTTTTTAACGATGAGATCCTGAACCGGGGCAAATACATCCGCGACCTTTCAAAAGGGAACCAATGTAAAGTTGGCGTGGCTTCATGCCTGCTACAAAACCCACAGTTGCTGATGCTTGATGAACCTTTTGCCAATATTGATCCCAGCACACAGTTCAGGCTAAAAAACATGCTGAAGGATGCCAACAAAAATAAAGGTATAACCACCATAGTATCCAGCCATGACCTTAACCACATTACTGATGTGTGCGACCGTATTTTGCTGATGGAAAAAGGCCTTATCATTAAGGATATTGCTACCGGCTCCTCAACCTTGAACGAACTGGAAGATTATTTTGGAGTTGGACAAACCGTTTCATCAAAAGCAGTTCATATTGAAGAGGAAGAAAAAGATTAATGAAATAAAAAAGCGTGCCGGTTATGGCACGCTTTTTTATTATTTCCCCTTTACGGCTTCTGAGGGTTCGGCCAAAAGATCGGCTGTTAACTTTTCAAATTCGCTAATAAATTCGGTGTAGTGCTCGCCTGTACCCGGGCCGCTAAAACCGGTATGTATCTTTCGTACATCCCCATTTTTATCAATAATAATAGTTGTTGGGAAACCAACCACCCTGGTAAGCATGGGCAGGCTTTTAGCTGTTTCTGCCTTGTTGCTGGTATAACCGGTAATCAATAGCGGATATGGCACATTAAACCTGTTTTTTACTTGTAGTAATGCCTTTTTTGATTTTTCAAAATCATTGGTACGTTCATAGGCTAACCCTATAACCTCAACACCTTTTGATTGAAATTTTTTATAATAGTTAACCATATAAGCGGTTTCGTCCATACAATTAGGGCACCAGGAGCCTAATATTTGTACAATAACTACTTTGTTTTTATAACGGTCATCGTTCAATGAAACCTCTTTCCCATTGATATCCTTAAAAGAAAAATCTATTTTTTTGTAGCCGGGCTTAAGTGCAGCAAGAGAATAAGCATCAGGTAGTTTTGCATTAGCATTTTTTACTGCCGCCCAGTCCTGTACAGATGTGCTGGCATAAAACTTTCCGTCTGTTAAAGTTTGGGTATCTTTTATGGTCGCGGTAAAAGTATATGCATGGCCGCCATCAAAGCATGAAAGGTAAAGCTTATCGCCCGATACAGTTCCTTCCAGGTAGCGGTAATCGCCGGTGGTGGTTAAAAATGTACCTGTAAGTTTGGTGCCGTTCTGCTTAAACTCTCCAACTGTGGTATCGGCCCGCTCACCTTTACCAATAACAGCCGACCAACGGCCATCAACATTATAAGCAGGCTTTTCAGGCGTTTTCTCAAACCGCCATGAGGTATTTGGCTGAGCCGAAAACTCAACCAAAGCATCGCGTTCGCCTAAATGACGTACCCATTGTCCTTTTAAATCGCCGTTTTCAAGTTTTAGCTTAAACTCCGAGTCGAACAAAGGCATGCGTATAAAAACAGAATCGCCCTGAGTAGAAATCCCTGTTACTTTAAGCCTTTCGGTGCTGTTTATCACATACAGCTCCTGTTTACCGCCGGCTGCGTCCTTTACATCAAAGTTAAAGGGAATCTCTGTGCCCGATGACGTTTTAAGCGCTCCCCGCCAAATACCTGTTTTTAGCCTGGTTTGACCAAAAGCGCTTGTTATTATTAAAGCGAACGAAATGGCCGCCAGGGTAAATTTATATTTCATTTTAAAAATAGTCTACTAAGTCGATATACTTTATCAAAAGTATAAAAACAACTCAACTATTTCAAAATTTCTCTTGAAATCACAATTCGCTGAATTTCAGAGGTTCCTTCATAAATTTGTGTAATTTTTGCATCCCGCATCAGTCGCTCTACATGATATTCTTTAACAAAACCATAGCCGCCATGTATCTGAACGGCTTCAATGGTAGTGCGCATAGCCACTTCCGAAGCAAAAAGCTTAGCCATTGACCCGGCCTTCGTGTACGACTTGCCATGATCTTTTAACCAGGCTGCTTTGAGGCATAATAAACGGGCTGCTTCAATTTCGGTTGCCATATCGGCCAGTTTAAATTGAATGGCTTGCAGGTCGGCAATGGTTTTACCAAAGGCTTTACGCTCTTTGGCATATTTTGCTGCCAACTCATAAGCCCCGGAAGCTATACCTAAAGCCTGCGCGGCTATACCGATCCGTCCGCCCTCTAAGGTGCTCATGGCAAATTTAAAGCCGAAGCCCTCATCTCCTATCCGGTTTTCTTTGGGTACTTTAACATCGGTAAACATTAACGAATGGGTATCAGAGCCACGTATACCCATTTTATTTTCTTTAGGCCCTATGGTAAAACCCTCCATCCCTTTTTCAACTATCAACGCATTAATACCGTGGTGCTTTTTAGCTGCATCGGTTTGCGCCATAACAAGATAAGTAGAGGCAGAATTGCCGTTGGTGATCCAGTTTTTGGTGCCGTTAAGCAGGTAATGGTCGCCCATGTCAATAGCTGTTGTATGCTGCGAGGTAGCATCTGAACCGGCTTCGGGTTCAGACAGGCAGAAAGCTCCTATCTTTTCACCTTTAGCCATCGGCACTAAGTATTTTTGCTTTTGCTCTTCGGTTCCATATTTTTCAAGACCATAACATACCAGCGAATTATTTACCGAAACCACTACAGATGTGGAAGCGTCGATTTTGGAAAGCTCTTCCATAACCAGTACATAGGATATAGCGTCCATACCGCTGCCGCCATATTGGGGCGACACCATCATTCCTAAAAAACCAAGCTCGCCTAATTTTTTAACCTGCTCGGCCGGAAATTTTTGATGCTCGTCGCGCTCAATTACACCTGGCTTTAATTCTGATTGAGCAAAATCACGCGCCGCCTGGCCTATCATTAGCTGTT
>Ga0247742_10000054_pt1 | contig 101542 bp, 89 predicted proteins | sample UWRJL208509C2_FD_180944 | JGI IMG/M metagenome (GOLD analysis project Ga0247742, IMG submission 180944) | Plant litter microbial communities from Arlington Agricultural Research Station in Wisconsin, United States - UWRJ-L208-509C-2 | ecosystem: Environmental > Terrestrial > Plant litter >...
GGCGCTTTGGAGTACAGGCTGGGGCGCCACGATAGAGGGAACGGCTACGTCGGCAGTGACATTGTGGTCGATGCTGCAGTTGCGTTGCCTTCGTTTGATCAAGCCCGCAACTACGTTAGTAATCCGAAAATTCGGGCACAGGTCCTGGAACGCATCCTCAGTAAACTACCGCCGTCGGGGAGGCTCGTGATCGTTGGCCACAGCCTCGGCTCGGTCATAGCCGCCGACATCGTCAGGCGTTTGCCCGTCGGCCTTGAGGTCGCGGGTATGGTCACCATAGGTAGCCCGTTGGCGAGTGGGGCTTTCGACGTCGACAAACTTCGCGACACGCTTAGTGAGCCGCCGACCAATTTGGCATGGTGGGTGAACTTCTGGAATCCCGCCGATCCTGTAGCTGCGCGCCGTGGAGTGTCATCCGTTTTCCCTTGGTTAATTGATTTTCGTATTCACACGAAACAAGTGTTGATTGCCGCGCACGCTGCAGTCGACTACCTGACCAACCACGCTGTAGCGGATGCCATCGGCTATGCACTATTCGGGTCTAAGTCCGCTGAAGTTGCACTAGTAGACAATGGGATTGACATTCCATTGGATGCCACGGAGCACTTTGCGCTTCTGGCTCTTCGGTATGCCTATTTGATGAAGGCTCGATTGGAAGGCGAAGAGAAGGATCGCTTTGCTGGCGCCCTTCGGCAAGTGCAAGGAACCGTCGTCGAAGACATCAAGAAACGGAACTCCCGGGAAGGGAGGGGAATACCTTCCGAAATTGCGAGGCTGGCGTTCGACGTTTCGGATCTGGGGGCGTCCGTGCCCGAGCCGCTTCCTAGCAGTCATGTTCCCAAGGATGAAGCCGCGGTCCTTCTGACAGTGCTGGCAGCAGAGAACGTCATACGTCCCTTCGAGATCTCGATCTCCAAAAAGCTATGGCAGGCAGCCATGGAAGACCTCGCTGCTGAGATGGGGCTAGGCGGCCAATACGGAGCCGACGTGTTCGAATCGGCCAAGCTGGCGCAAGAAGCGCTCAGTGGTAATCGCGGAGTCAACTGGATCAAGTGGGGTGCCTTAGGTGCTGGCGCGGCAGCTATTGTCGTGGCAACTGGTGGTTTGGCGCTGGCTGCTGCACCAGGCCTTGCAGGAGCGGCAGTGATCACGAGTGCGTTAGCCAGTTTTGGTCCCGGTGGAATGATTGGTGGCCTGTTAACCGCGGGTTCCCTCGTTACGGCGGGCGGTGGCGGCATTGCGTATGGTTTGGCTAGTTCTGGAACCACAGCTCAGACCCTCGTTGGCGTTATTGAAAGGCGTCTCGCGGCCACAATCCTGCGGCAGAAACAACACTTGGAGCCGGACTTGGGCCTTTGGCAGGTACTTGTTGAGACGGAAATCGAAGTGCGGCGTGAGCACGAGCGGCTCGACGAGTTTTCTGATGAATCCGCCCCTGCGCTCAAGGAGCTGAAACGGAAGATTGACGCCATCGAGCGCGCGCTGAAATACCTTACCGACCACGGTTTGGAGCCCCGCCTCGATTCTCCGCAGGAGGACGACCACCCAACGACAACTTTCTTTAAGAGGGAACCTTGGATTTCTAAACAACGAGGGTGACTGGCCTCAAACGCGTCGCAGACCGCCGCTAACCATCCGAAGTCTTGATGTGCGTGGGACGTTAGGCTTCTTGGACGACATCGTAGGGGGCGATTTTGAAGATGACTACTGCACGTAAGCTCCGTATTTTGAACATTGCATCAACATTCCTGTTGTTGACCGTTGTGATTCTGCAATCCACTCAAGTGATCAGCGGGCTTTGGAGCATGGCACTTATCGTGCTCATCGGGGTCCCGACGACGGTCGCTTGGGTGATCCTTGAGCGGCGCCAGGGCGCCGAGAAGATGAGGGACGCGGCTTAGCTCGTTTTACCCATGCCAGATTCAGGACTTTTGGCCGCGGCGGTCACCTCAAGGTGCTGTCGCCGTCGTCGTACTTCACTGGGAGCTACGCGAGACCCGAAACATCCATTTCATCGGCAACCTTGATTCGTGCAGACCCTTCTCGCTGAACGAATGTCAGCCAAGTCAACCTCTGGGTTTATTATCCGATCCTCCTCGGCGGCGGGAAGAAGGTGTCTGCCGGGGTGCAACGAACCTCCAGCTGATCGAGCCCATATTTGCATGACTGCAGGGCGCCATGATGCAAGGCTACGCCTTGGTTGAGGGAACGCCTGCGGTGGGATAGTGGCTGCGATCGAGCAGGCCGAAAGCCAGTAAGGCTTTCACGCCAAGGCAACTCTCTGGGCCACGTACTCCGCGTCCAGCCCAACCCCGCCAACGATCGCTGAGTAGTGCCGGGTTAGCCACGGCAATCCGACGACGTAAAGGCCGGGGATCTCCGTGACGCCTTGCGAATGACGTGGGTAGCCCCACTCATCGACCAGCGGTAGGTCGACGAAACCGAAGTCGAGCTTGAACCCGGTTGCCCACAAAACGGACGTGATGTTCGCACCGGCGAGGTTCAGCTCAGTTTGTTCTGAGGGGAGCCAGTCGTCTGGCGGCGGAGGCTGCTGCTCCGGGGCATCGATCCTTGCCGCCGCAATGTACGCATCAATTGCCCTTCCCGAGCGTTGCGCGAAGGCCGACTCAACTGCCGCGAGGCGGTTGGGAAGGTCGTCACTGAAGGTGATGTCGCCGTCGTCGACTGATTCCAGGTGACCGTGCAGGTGCATACCCCGCCGGCCGAGTTCGCGGAGGTGGATGCTGTGTCCGCCGTCGGTACCGGAGAGCAGGGGATTGGGGGCGAAGCGTAAGGCGGGGGAGGGGAGCGCCTCGGTGGTGAGGGCGTTGACGCCGTAGTCGGGGCCGTGTTTGCCGGTTTCGAGCATCCAGTAGATGAGGTCTTGGCCTCGATATCGGCGGGGCGCTTCGGGCACGATGGAGACGGAGAGATGGACCTCGCGGCCGGCTGCGTGCAGCTCCTCGGCAATCTGCCCGCCCGATTGGCCGGTGCCGACGATGAGCACTGCCCCCGCCGGGAGCTGCGACGGACTGCGGTAGTCGTGGGTGTGGAGCTGTGTCACGCCGGCGGGAAGCTTGGCGGCCAGGGCGGGGACCTTGGGGACTTGGTAGGCACCCGTCGCGAGGACCACATTCCGGGCCCGCAGGTTTCCGAGCGACGTTTCAAGGGTGAATCCACCGTCCGGCGCCGTTGCTAGCCGAGTGACGTCGACGCCCGTGTGGACTGGTGCAGCGATCAGTTCGGCGTACCGCCCGAAGAGGTTCACCACGGCGTCGCGGGAGATGAAAGCGTCCCGGTCGTCGCCGTCGTACGGCATACCGGGGAGGTCCAGCGCAAGGTTCGGGGTGTTCATGTAGAAGCTGTCCCAGCGGTCCTGGAACGCGCCGCCGAGTGAATCGCGCCGTTCCAGGATCTGATGCTCGACGCCGAATTGCGTGAGCCAGTAGCTCGTCGTGAGGCCGGCTTGGCCTGCGCCGATAATGACCGTGTCCGGGGTCGGTCCCATGGGGTGGAGTTTACGCTCGAGGGTGGCTTTTGGGGATGGGAGAAGAAGGATTTCCTATCGGCTCTGCGCCTCGAAGAACAACGCGGCCAGCTCGCTGTCCGTCGGCTCACGGATCTCTACGGGCGTCATGGCGGGGGTGGGCGGCAGGAAGTTGTGAATGGACGTTTGCCCGTCCAGCTCGGGAATTGGTTCAAACGCGGCGTCGTCCGCCATGGTTGCGCCTCCTTCAGATCGGCTCAGACCACCTTATTTGGGCGCGGCCATGCGTCCGGGGATGTGCGGCCGGCGGATGCTGCGTGTGTTCAAAGGACGTAGGCTTTCGGGAAAAGAATCTGGGGGGATTTGGATATGAAGACCGCAACCTTGCTTCGGGTGCTCGATATCGCAACGCCGGTGGTGGCTGCACTAAGCCTGGTTCTGTTGGTAACAGGACTATTGGACAACTTCTGGGCAACAGTGTGCCTTATAGCTACTGCAGCTCCGGCAATCACCAGTTGGGTGATCAAGGACAGGCTCCAAGGCACAGCCAAGGGTGATGAACCCCAGTAGCGCCCACGGCGAAATAGCGTCTCCCGACGCCAAAAATGTCAGTGGCGACGCAACGATCTCTGGGCGCTAAAGACCTGGAACTGCCTCCATGGGACACATCCGATGGATAAATATTTCCCAGCACTAGCTATCTGCTCAGATGTATGTAGACTTGACGGTGTTGTTGTGTTTGGCATTTGGTAGTTCAGGCAGTCCCCACGATCCTTCCGGATCGTGACCTTCTGAAGTAACGGTGGAGAACACCCCACACCCGGAGACCCGAAAGTCGGGACAATCTCCACCTTCAGTAAGGACTGAAAAAATGGCTACAGGTACCGTGAAATGGTTCAACTCCGAAAAGGGCTTCGGCTTCATCTCTCCTGAAGATGGCAGCCAGGACGTTTTCGCTCACTACTCTGCGATCAACTCCTCGGGCTACCGCTCCCTCGAAGAGAACCAGAAGGTTTCCTTCGACGTCGAGCAGGGCCCCAAGGGTCCCCAGGCAGTAAACATCCAGGCTATCTAGTCTTCGGATAACTAAGGAGCAGGGCCGGTCACTGACCGGCCCTGCTTTTTTGTCTGCCCCCATATAGAAGATATCTTCTACAGCTTCCGTTGGCTGTAGAACACATATCCACATAGCGAATTACACCCATGTAATTTGATTCCAGTTCTCCGTAGCGTGGAACGTAATCCACCCGGCGAGCTGAGGAAGTACCCCATGTATCAGTCAACCTCCGAAGGCCTCGTATACCTAGACGAGGCCCGCGAGCACCTAATTTGGCCCAAATCACCACCTAGACCGCCCCGAAACTGCCTGTGCAAGGCAGTTTTGCCACCTAGTGCCGTTTTCACGTTCTAGCCTGCGGAGTGAGCCGTATGTCGGACAACCACAGGAACAGGAGGCGAGGTCACGTGTTCGATTCAGAGGTGCAACGAATCCTGGACTTCGTCGCACGCGGAATCGGAGTGAGGGTGGTCGGCGGACCGGGCGGCGGCAAAACGACCGTATTGCGCAACGTCATGAGCAACTTGGAGAAATCCGGAGTTTCCGTGCACTTCGTCAGTGGTCTCCGCACACATCGATCCATCCCGTATTCGGCCATTAAAGGGCTGGGGCTTGATGTGAGGCCAGGACGTAGCAGTGTGTTGGACATCGCCGACGTTTTTTCGAGCCAGTTGGCCAAGCCCGGCAAGCACTTGCTGGTAGTTGATGATCTCCACCTCCTGGACAGCGAGTCGCTGGCTGTACTGGAGGCTGTCAGGCGAAGGTCGGATTGCCCTATGGTGGCAACGGCGCCCGAAACGTGGGCGTTTTCCAGAGGTCAGTTGGCCGTGCTCAACCTTGGCCGGGAGGCGCATCTGCAATTGGATCCGCTTCACTACGAGCAAGTTCACCTCCTCATCGCACAGGTTCTGGGCGCGCCGGCCGACGCAGACACAACTGCGCGCATTCTCACCAAATCCGCCGGCAACCCGCGGCTGGTAGTACGGATCGCAGAGACCGCAGCCCTGAGCAACCTCTTGGTTATGGAGGACAAGCAATGGACCATGTCTGCCGAGACCCTATGGAACGAGCACCTGCGCGGCACACTGGAGGCGCTCCTGGCCGAACTAAGTGCTGATGAGTTCACAGCCCTGCACATCATGGCGATTCTGGGCACGGCACGGGTGGATGTGCTCCTCAAGGTCATCCACCAGGACGCCCTGGAAGGTCTGGAACGCAGAGGATTCCTTTCCGTACTGGCCGATCATCAAGGTGGCTCCATCGCCGCCATCAGCCCACCAGTCATCGCCGACTACTTCCGCGACAGCAAGAAGCTGCGCGATAGCAGACTGCTCCGCACGAAAATCGCGGGCGTCCTGGAGGCCGCGCCACACGCGGCCCCGGAAAAGCGCACCGCAGACTGCCTTTCCCGTGCCCTATCAGCCCTCCGGCTTGAGAAGGCTGACGACGACGCCATTACCTCCAGACAAATTCACGAGTACAACGCGGACCGTGAACAGATCCGCTTCGAACGCTGGCAGGCCAATAAGTCAGCAGCCAACGCCGCGGCAGTCCTTCGCATCTACTGGGGAGCGCCCGTGGACGTGGAGCGTGCCAGCAGTGTCTGCGCTGAAACAACAAACTTCGACGCCGAACCCCAGGACCTGCTGTTTGTCGCCGTCACTGAGGCCATGCTTGCGATCCACGCCGGACGCGGCCCGAGAGCCGCTGTCGAGATCCTTCAAAAGTTTGCAGGGGATAATCCGCAGTTGCTGACGGAAGTTAGCGACGCCATCTTATTCATCAACGTCTCCCATGGCAGGGGGCGACTGGACACCGGCGACTTGCCAGCGGCCTTTGAAAGCAACAAGACAGGATTGGGGTGCTTGGTTCAAGGACTCTTGGAGCTCTACCGCTGCAGGCCGGCGGCGGCTTTGGACGCAGTGGAAGGCGCAGGCGACGACGACGCCATCCCGCATCTGCGCCCATTCGTCCGCAGTTTCGCCCTGTTCGCGGCTGGCCGGGTGGAGGAGTCTCTGGTGATGGCGTTGGACTGGCGAGCCGAGTCCCGGAAGAACCTGGACCAGTTCGGTGTGATCACCAGCAGCTATGTAGCTGCACATGGCCTCCTATACCGTGGACACTTCGAAGAGGCTGAATACCTCATGAGCAGCGTGTTCGCTATGGGCCGTCCGGGGTTCGTTGTGGATTCCCTCTACGATGCCATGCTCAGGCTCGCGGGGCTCCGGCACGCCACCACCGCACTGCTGCCAACGCTGTCCATAGCCGCGCAGGCGCGAACCGACGTGGCCGACGTTGGCCCCCTTCCCGGCATCGGCAAGGGAGCCTACGAACTCATTGCTCACAACAGCACTCAGCCTTCCACCTTCGACCGGAAAGCCACCAAACTCATCAAGCAGCAGTTGAAAAGCGGCTACGTCCTGGAGGCCATGATGACAGCGTTGCTTTGTACGTGCTTGATTCCTGGTCGGCAGGTCCTGGATCTATTGCAAAAGATCCTGCGGGAGAGTGGCCTTACAGTTCACCACCAGCTCGTCGCCATTGCATGCGCAGTGGTGGAGGGCGACCACAAGCTACTTGGTCTCCTCCTCAAACACTATGAACCTGACATCGACACGTACCAGGTGGGGATGCTCCTCCGGGGAGCTCTCAAACGCCACGTCATCGAAGGAGACGCGGCCGCTGCTGATGCCATGGCACAGGCGTCCTCTGTCTTTGCTGTTCGGTTCCCGTCAGCAAACGAGCAGCTCTCCTTCAATTCCTTCAGGGCAACACCGCTGACCGAAAGGGAGATCGAGGTAGCTATCTTGGCCGGTCACCTCACCAATGTGGAGATCGGTGAACAACTGGGCATCAGTGCCAGGACAGTGGAGAACCACATCTCCAACGCCTTGCGGAAGTCCGGTGCAACGTCCCGCAATAGCCTCTTCATGCTTGTGGGTAATTCACTTCCGCCCCGCTGACCCGGGATAGGCTGGATCATCGTGAGCAACTCTCGGGCTTTGGCGCGCCGGCTAGGCACGTTCGACGCATCGCTGATTGGGCTGGGGTCCATGATAGGTGCAGGTGTTTTCGCGGCGTTCACCCCAGCCGCCGCAGCCGCGGGATCGGGGCTGCTCATCGGTTTGTTGGTGGCCGCGTTCGTCGCCTTCTGCAATGCCACGTCGTCAGCTCAGCTGGCTGCTGCCTACCCAACATCCGGCGGCACGTACGTCTATGGGCGTGAACTGCTCGGCCCGTGGCCCGGGTTCCTGGCCGGATGGGGATTCGTCATCGGCAAGACGGCGAGTGCCGCAGCCATGGCCATGACCTTCGCCGCCTATGCCGCACCCCAAGGTTGGGAGCGCCCGGTGGCGATTGCCGCCGTCGTGGTTTTAACTGCGGTGAACTATCACGGGGTGACCCGCACCGCCGGGCTGACGCGTGTGCTGGTGGTCGCTGTGCTTGCTGCTCTGACGATTGCAATCGCTGCTGTGTGGGGTGGCTCAGGTCCTGACTTTGGCAGCTTTGTGGGCGACGGACTGTTGGCCAGCGGCTGGTACGGGATTCTGCAATCGGCGGGGCTCCTGTTCTTCGCGTTTGCCGGGTACGCACGGATTGCAACAATGGGCGAAGAAGTACGCGAACCCAAACGCACCATTCCACGGGCGATCAGCATTGCCCTGGGTATCACCATCCTCATCTACGCCGTCATAGCAGTGACCTTGCTCGCGGCCCTTGGCCCCGCGGGAGTGGCTGCCACGCCCACGCCGTTGGCCGATGCTGTCAGTGCCGGCACGTTGGCTTGGGCTGCGCCCGTGGTACGCGTCGGTGCTGCCGTGGCGTCGCTGGGCGCGTTACTGGCCCTCATCGCAGGCCTCGGACGGACGAGCCTGGCCATGGCCCGGGAACACGACCTGCCCCACTGGCTCTCCGCCGTGCACCCTCGGTACAAGGTCCCGCATCGTGCCGAGATGGCGCTGGCCGCGGTGATCTGCGTGATCATCGCGGTGGCTGATCTTCGTGGGGCCATCGGCTTCTCGTCATTCGGAGTTCTGCTGTACTACTTGGTGGCTAACGTCGCTGCCTACACTCAGCCAGCGGAAGACCGCCGATATCCGAAGTTCCTGCAGGTTGCGGGAGCGGTTGCCTGCGTGGTTCTCGTTGCCACGCTGCCGCCGATATCTGCCGGCGTGGGTGTGCTGATGTTCGCAGTTGGAATCGTCTATCGCTTGGTGCGTTTGCGGCTTAGCAGATCAGCCCGCTGACAGTCGGGCTGGGCGCGGCCCGACCAGGGGGTGGTCGGTGGAGCCGCGCCGTCGTGCCTCCTACGCCAGGGCGGATGGGACTCCCTCCGGACATCGGGATCCGCCCCGAAGGCACAAGAAGAGACTATGGGCGATTTCCGGCACTAGGTGTTCGAAAGAGGCAAATAGGTGCCAATTTGGAGCAAATTAGGGGTGGAAAGGACCGAAAATAGGTGCTGAAATCGAGCGCCTAGGTGTTGGCCCGCCGTCGAGCGTTTCTGCGTTCAACAGATTCCATGTACGTAATGATGCTCGCAATAGTCAGGGCTACCGAGCAGATAACCGCCAGCATGGTGGATGTTTCCTGAAAAGGAACCACCACAAGCGGGCTCAGCATCATGGCATTGCCGAAACCCGACGCTGCGAAGACCCCAGCTTTTAGAAGAAGGCACTTGAGGGAGCCCGCAATCAACATCCCTACTGGCGCCACAACTCCCAAGGCCATTGTGAGAACCACCGTGGTGGTTCGCACGTCTGAGGGGTCAAGGATGTCCAAACCTTCCGGTGGCGGTGCTGCCCCCAGCAGGGTGGCGGACACAGCAGAACACACAGCTATGACGCATGTGACGACGCGAAGTACCGCTGGGTAGAAGTGTGTGATCACTGGCAAGTCCTAGTCTTCGTCGATTTAGCCCCGTCCAAAGGTGTAGTAGGCCAAATCAAGGACACGTGACGCGAAACGCGTCCCGGGCACTGGAAGAATGGCGGTCATGGAATCATCCACAAATGTCCCGGCCGTCGAGCTGCGTATTTCCATCAGTGAGACTGAGCCGCTGATCTGGCGGCAGCTCGTCCTCCCCGAAACCGCCACGGTCGCTGAACTTCACGGGGCCATCCAGTGCGCGTTCGGCTGGAAGGATTCGCATCTCTACGCCATTGCGGGCCATGACCGCGCAGGTAAGAAGCGCATCATCATGGCGGTAGACGACGGCGATCTCCCCGCGGGTAGCGAGGTAGCGGCTGGCGTGCGGCTACTTGAGCTCTTTGACGCGAAGGTCCCCGGCCGGTCGGACCTCGAGTACGACTATGACTTCGGGGACAACTGGACCCACGAGATCGAGGTGGTTGGGCCTGCCGTGCTTGAGGGCAATGCGATCACGTGCACCGGCGGCGCAATGCGGGGACCCCTGGAGGATTCCGGGGGAGTCCACGGCTACGCCAACGTGGTGGCAGTGGTTTCCAACCCCAAGCACCCTGAGCACCAGGAAGCTGTTGAGTGGCTCGAGTTCGTGACCCAGGAGAGCCTGGCAAAGTTCGATCCGATCGCTTTTGACATCAACGACGCGAACGATCAACTGCGACTATTGGCTCGTCGGTTGTGGCCGGGGAACGTTTCCGATGAAGAGGTGGAGTTCGTCCTGGGCCCCGTCCTTTGGTTCCTCAACCAGGCCGGCCCAGATGGATTACCTCTGACAGGGGCGGGCTATCTCAAACCCGCAGTCGTTAAGCGTGCAATGACGGAACTCGAGTGGATCGAACCCTGGAATGCGAACGTCTCCACAGAAAGCCACGCAGCACCTGTCCGCGTCGTCCGCGAACGGCTTCAGGAGTGGAAACTCCTTCGCAAGAATAAGGACAGACTGCTCCTAACACCGGCAGCCAGAAAGCTCATCAAAAGGCCGACCATGCTTTGGCACTATGTGGCTGATCGATTAGCATCACCCGGACACGAGGGCGTAAAGCTCGCCACTCAGCTCGTGGTGCACTGGGAGCTTACGGGAAGCAAACCGCCTTGGAAACTGGTGGATGAGGTGGTGCAGCTCGCGCTCCACGATCGCGGCTTACGAACCACGACAGGTGCCGATATTCCGCTGGACTGGGCACGTGGCTTGAGGGTAGATGTCCATCAAAGCTTGATCTGCCTGAGGCTTTGGGGCTCCACCAAGTGGGGTTCAGGTGAGCTGGAACTATCCGACGCCGGCATCAAGTTCCTGCTCGACGTGCAGAGCCGTTCGCGAGATTAGCGCTATGACTTAGCGCGCGGCGTGCTTCTTCCTGTCCGAGTGCTTGGCAGCGCCGCCCTCCGCACCAACCACCGAAGCGCCCGTCCCCAGTCCCCGGATCGTCCACCCCGCACTCCGCCAGGCCTCAGCGTCCAGTACGTTCCGAGCGTCCAGCACCATCCGGCGTCGTACAAGTGACCCCGTAACTGAAGGCGACAGCGAAACGTATTCGTCCCACTCGGTGAGCAGCAGCACCAGCTCGGCGCCTTCGAGGGCGCGTTTGGTGGAGGCTTCGAAGCGGATTTGCGGGTAGCGGATCCAGGCATTGTTGATGGCCTTGGGGTCGGTGACGGTGACGTGCGCGCCAGCGTCGGCTAGTTGCTGGGCAACGTCCAGGGCGGGGGAGTCGCGGATGTCGTCGGTGTCGGGTTTGAACGCCGCACCAAGGATGGTCACTGTCCGGCCGGACAGGAAACCACGGCACATCTCGCGGGCTACCTCAACGGCGCGGGAGCGCTGGTCTAGGTTCACCGAGTCAACCAAGCCCATCCACGCATCCACGGACGGCACGGAAAGATCGCGCGCCTGTGCACGGAAGGATCTGATGTCCTTGGGCAGGCAGCCGCCGCCGAACCCGAGCCCGGCGTGCAGGTAGCGGTTGCCGATGCGCGGATCCAGGCCCATCGCTTCGCTGAGCTCGCTCACGTCAGCGCCCGACGCGTCGCACAGCTCGGCCATCGCATTGATGAAGCTGACCTTTGTGGCCAGGAACGCGTTCGACGCCGACTTGATCAGTTCCGCCGTCGCGAAATTGCAGACCAGCCGCGGGATGCCAGCGCAGATCAGCGGCTCGTACACCGCATCCAGCACCGCAGTAACCGGGGCGCCGGCAGCGGCACCCTTCCCGCCCGGGACGCCGTAAACCAGACGATCGGGCACCAGCGAATCCTTCACTGCCGTGCCCTGCCGAAGGAACTCCGGGTTCCAGCCGAGCAGCACGTCCGAGCGGCGGGCCAGGATCGCGCGGAGCGTCTCCACCGTGCCTACCGGCACCGTTGATTTACCGACGACGGCGGCACCCTTGGCCAGGTGCGGCAGGAGGCTCTTCGTGGCGCTCATCAGGTAGGAAAGGTCGGCCGTGTCGGAGGTTTTGGACTGCGGGGTACCGACGCAAAGGAAGTGCGCCTGGGAATCTGCGGCTGCAGCGAAATCCGTGGTGAACACGAGGCGGCCAGTGGTGCGGCCGTCCTTGAGGAGCTCGTCCAAGCCGGGTTCATGGAAGGGCGCCATCGCCTTGTTGAGCTGCTCAACCTTGGAAGAGTCGACGTCGATACCCACCACAGTGTGGCCCATCGAAGCGAGCGTCGCGGCGTGGACTGCGCCTAGGTAGCCGCAGCCGATCACGGAGATCTTCATGAGGAGGGTCCTTTGCTTGAGGTGAACTCGCTGGGCCCGGACGTTCCGCTGGGCACACCGGAAATGACTTCGTCGTAGTGGCGAACCAGGTCCGCGCTGAGAACAGGCCACGTCCGCCCCTGAACCGAAGCGGTTGCAGCCGTTGCGAACGCGCGGCGCTTGGCGTCGTCGCCGATCAGGTCCTGCACGTAGCCGCGCAGCTGGGTGAGGTTCCCGGGCTCGTACAGCCAACCGGTGCGCGAGTTCTCCACGAGGTCCAAGGGCCCGCCGCGGCCGGTAGCTACCACGGGAACGCCCGATGCCATGGCTTCCTGGATGGTTTGGCAGAACGTTTCGAACTCGCCGGGATGGACAAAGAGGTCGAAACTCGCGACAGCCTGCGCCAGTGCCTCGCCGCCGAGGAAACCGGCGAAGTGGGCGTTCGGCAGTGCCGCTTGGAGAGCTTCCCGCTGCGGGCCATCGCCGACGATGACCAGCTTCGTGTTCGGCAAATCCGCCAGCACGGCGAGATCTTCGACCTGCTTCTCGGCGGCGAGCCGGCCAACGTAGCCGATGATGCGGTGACCGTCGGGCGCTACCGAGCTGCGCCACGCCGTCGAACGTTTCGCGGGGTTGAAGCGCGCGGTATCCACACCACGACGCCACATGTCCACGCGCAGGATGCCGCGCCCGCGCAACTGGTTCAGCGCGAAAGTTGACGGCACCAGGGTTCGGGTGGCCAGGAGGTGGATGTTGTCCACGCGGTTCCAGGCCCAGTTCTCCAGGAACGGCACGCCGTATCGGGCGGCGTAGCTGGGAACCTCGGTCTGGTAGATCGCCACAGTGGGGATGCCCAGCTGATGGGCGGCCTGCACGGCGCGCCAGCCGAGGACAAAAGGGGAGGCGAGATGAACGACGTCGGGGGAGAAATCGGCAAGGATTCGCTTGACCCGATTCACACCACCCAACGCAACCCGCACATTCGTGTAACCGGCCAGCGGCACCGAAGGAAGCCGGTGCACATACGCACCCTTCTCGACGCTCGAAACATCAGTGTCCGACGTCGACGGCGCGATCACCATCACCTCATCCCCGCGCTCCTGCAGATGCTCCAGCACCCGCAGTATCGAATGGGTTACCCCATTCATCAGTGGCAGGAATGATTCGGCGACGATTGCGATCCTCACGCCTCCAACGGTGGTCGCGGCGGTTGGCGGGGCGGGTTCGAACGGGTGGCTTGTGGGGGAAGAGTTGGTTAACAGGTGGGTTGGGTTGCTCGGCGCAAGCTTGTAATACTTGGGCGGAGCAATAGTTGCATCGACCACGCTGGTATCTTGAACTCTTAGCGAATCCTCGGGAAGTATCTGGCAAGTTCGCCCTTCCCGCATGCCCGGACTCGCTTCAAAAAGGGGACATTTTGAAAAGAACACTCGCACTAGTTGTGCTCACCGGTCTTATGCTCACGGGCTGCGCGACAAAACAGGCCTCAAGTCAAACGCCGGCGACGGCGGCGGCGTCTGCCGTGGCTGAGCGAACTGTCGAGGTGCCGGACGTCGTCGGGCTAACCCTCGACAAGGCCACCGATCAGCTCAAGGCTCTTGGACTCAAGGCCGAAGCCAAAGATGTAAACGATGACAAATCAATCATCGTCAAGAAGAACTGGCAGGTGGTCAGCGAAGATCCTGTCGGTAAGACCAATGTGGCCGAGGGGTCGACCATAAAGCTGGGGGTCAAACATCTCACTGATGAGACGCCCACCCCGACACCCACTCCGACGCAGGCGCCGGTTCCCTTGGTTGCGCCAGTGGCTCCGGTAGTGGAGGCGCCGCCAGTCGTGGTGGCGCCGGTGGCTCCGCCGGCCCCGCCCGTGGTTGAGGCGCAACCGGCTCCCGTGGCTCCTGTGGCCCCGCCGGTTGTGGAGGCACCGCCTGTTGAGGCTCCGCCCGCAGCTGTCTACTACCAGAACTGCACAGCCGTCCGAAATGCAGGGGCGGCGCCGATTCATAGCAGCCAGCCAGGTTATGGACGTCACCTTGATAAAGACGGTGATGGCTGGGGCTGCGACAAATAGAGCTCAGCAGCACGTTTAGCAATGGCCACTCCGTTTCGGGGTGGCCATTGCTGTGCGTGGCGCCTAACAGACTGCAAGTTACTCGTCGACGCCGGTAGTCCCCCGCGCCCGCTTCAAATCCTTCCGCAACCCGCGGTTGTCCGCCCGCAGCTCCTCGTTGTGCTCCGTCAGCCCACGGTTATGCTCCACCAACCCCCGGTTGTCCTCCGACAGCCCACGGTTCTCGGCCTCCAGCTCCAGCACTAGTTTCACCCCGGCCAGGTTGAGCCCCTCATCCAGCAACACCCCGATCCGTCGCAGCGTCGCAAGGTCGCTTTCGCTGTACCGGCGAGTGCCGCCGTCGGTCCGGTCGGGGGTGAGCAGGCCTTTGCGCTCGTACTGCCGGATGTTCTGCTGCCCGGTGCCAACCAGCTCCGCCGCCACCGAGATCGCGTAGACGCCGCGCGAGTCCGAGCCGCCACCAGAGGTGCCGTCCGCACCAGAAGCCGCCAGACCGCCGTCGTACTCTTCAGCGGCAGTCTCACCATCCGAAGCTGCCATCAAGAACCTCCAAAAATCTTCCGGAAAACCACTTGCATCTACTTTGTCACTGGTGCTATAAAAAATCTATACCAACCAATACAGATCCAACAGGCTGGTACCAACAACAGAATCAGCATCAAGACCAAAGGAGTGAGAACCACATGCTGATGCGCACTGACCCGTTCCGCGATTTCGACAGGCTCGCCCAACAGGTTTTTGGCACAACAGCACGCCCGGCCGGAATGCCGATGGATGCATGGCAGGAGGACGGACAATTCGTTGTTGCCTTCGATCTGCCAGGGGTGGATCCGCAGACCGTTGACCTCGACGTCGAGCGCAATGTCCTCACCGTCAAGGCCGAACGCAAGTCGCCCGCAGGCGAGAACACCGAGATGATCGCCGCTGAACGCCCCCAAGGCGTCTTCAGCCGCCAACTCATCCTCGGTGACACCTTGGATACCGACGGCGTCCAGGCAAGCTACGACGCAGGGGTGCTCACACTCCGCATCCCCGTCGCCGAGAAGGCCAAGCCGCGGCGCATCGAGATCCAATCCAATGGGCAGAGGCAGGAAATCAACGCCTAATCCCGTCGCCCCTGCCGGAAGGCTCACCCGGGGGTGGCCGAACGGCAGGGCGACAGCCGGGAACAACGGAGGCGGCCGCATCGGAATAGTTGGGCGCAGGCTTCGCGCCACGTCACAGCGTTTTTTAGCGCACATGAAAGCGACCCCCGCCCGTCGTCTCCCGAGTTGATGGCCCCCGGCCCACGCCGGGGGCCATCTCCCAGTCCGCAGCAGGAATCGGAGCAGCAGGTGAGCACCCAACCTGACCACTACGCCACGCTTCACGTGTCGCCGGACGCGACGGCCCGTGAGATCACCCGCGCCTACCGTGCACTGCTGCGGACTCACCACCCGGACACACGCCAAAGGGTCGACGACGGCGACACCACCTCCGCGGCCGACCTTCAGGAACTGCACGCCATCATGCAGGCGTACGTCGTTTTGTCGGACCCAGGGAAGCGGGCGGCTTACGATCGTGCGCGCAGAACACCCGGCGGTACGGGCGGGACGCCCGTAAAAGTGCGCTTCCACCGGTCCGGATCCACGGCTCCCCAACGCGAGCAGTCCCCACTGTCGTTCGGACCGTCACGTTGGGATCCTTCACCCCGCAATCTGAGATCACCCAGGAGTAATCCATGAGCGCTTGGCGTCCCTACGACGGCCACATCATTCCCGCGTTCTACGAGCGGTTCGAGAAACGCTGGGGGAGAGGGACGGCACCGTTCCTGGACCCCGAAGTCCACGAACAACCCATGCCCCGCGCTCAATGGATCAACCCGGACACCGGCGCTGCCGTGGCCGTGGTCCCCATCTGGACTGACGATCCCGAGCACCGCTCGTTCGGCGTCTTCTACCTCCCGCCGGCCGGGGATATCTGGATGCTCCGCCCAGGACCAACGACGTTCCTGGAACCCAGTGCGGGAGCCAGCCGCGAGCAGGTGACACTCCGCAACGACGCCTTCAAGAAGGCCGTCAACCACGCCAAGGAGTTCATCTACGGTCCGCAGCTCTAGCCAGGTGTGCGCGAGGGGTTAGAAACAAAAGAAGGCTGGTGCAGCCTAGGGAAAGAAATCCAAGGCGGCTGCACCAGCTGCTAGTACGACTTTCTGTTATGAGTTGTGACACCTATCCATTGGCCGCTCCTAGTTCCCGGCTTCGATTGTTTCCGGGCCTTTCAAAGTCTGTGCAGGGCGGGGAGGAGCTGAGGTGGTCTTTGAGGGCTCCGTCCCCGGGAGAACACCTCCCATTTTACGGCCGCCCTCTGGAAAAAGCGCTGGAATTCGCGGTATTTCAGGGGAGCCTGCCGGGGGAGCGCGGCGTACCGTGGCACGATAGATCACGATGAAACTGCGCGCTGATCAGACCGGAAACCGTGGCCTCCCGATGCCCCTTTGGCTACAGGGTGGTTTGGAAGCGGCTCAGGCAGCGTTCATTTCCGCCATTGTGGTGATCCTTCCCTTGGTGGGGGTGTGGGTCACCGACGGGTTCCAGGACCGGAATGTGGACTCCCTGGCCCGTTTGGCGGGCCAGGCCTGGCTGCTGATCCACGGTGTTCCGCTGGAACTGGCGCACGTGAACCTCGGAACTGCGGCCCAACCCGGTTCGGGGCTATTGTCCCTCATACCCCTTGGCCTGACGCTGATTCCGTTCCTGCTTGCCTGGCGTGCAGGCCGTCGACTGGCCCGGGCGTCCTACACAGACCAGCTGTGGCAGGCATTTCTTGGCGCGTTCGTGGTGTACGCGTCTTTCGGGACGGCCACCGGTTTCGTGTGCCGAACACCGGAAGTTGTCATCAACCTTTGGTTCGCCATGACCATCCCGCTGATCTCCTTTGGCTTGGGCATGATCGTGGGCGCCCGGCGCGAGGCAGGCTCGTGGAGCCGGCTGATCGGCGTCGACGCCGTCGCTTGGCTCGCGAAGACCAGCCAGCATTCCCGGTGGGCGGGCTCCTATGTGGGTTCGGCATTGAAGGCAGGCTTCGTAGCTGCCATGGCCGCTGTTTGCTTGGCCGCGCTGCTCTTGGCCGTGACTCTTGTGTGGCATTGGACGGACATCATTGCCGTCTACGAAGGTCTGAAAGCCGGTGCCTTGGGCGGTGCGGTGCTCACCATCGCGCAGCTCGGGTACCTGCCCAATCTCGTCATTTTCGCGCTGTCCTGGTCCACCGGCGCTGGCTTCTCGCTCGGCGTCGGTTCAACAGCGGGTCCGCTGGGCACCGCCGTCGGACCTCTTCCGGCCGTCCCGGTTCTCGGTGCCCTTCCCGCCGGACAGTTCGACGCCGGAGCCATGGCCCTGGCGCTGCCGGTGGTGGCCGGGATCTTGGCGGGTTGGTGGTTCCTGCGCGAAGGCGAGAACCATTTTGACGAGTGGCTCTCCATCAAGATCAAAGCCCGCTGGTTCACCGCCACCGTTTCCACCCTGTTCCTGGGCGCATTCATTGGCGCCGTCGCGGGGCTGCTGGGTGGGGCGTTGGCTTGGATCGCCCGCGGTTCAGCAGGCGTCGGACGGCTCACCGAAATTGGACCGCACCCGCTGTGGATGGCAGTCTGGCTGGCCGCCGAAGTGGGCATCGGCGTCGTGATTGGCTACGCAGTGGGGCCGTGGCTGGAACGCAGCCAGAAGCAGCGCGAAGCGAACCTGGACGAAGCAGCGTACGACGACGAACACGCCTGAGCGAGTCCGCTCAGTAGCGCCGGGGTTCTTAACGTAACGGCCCCGGCATCGAGTTCTCCAGCTGGGTCAGGCACTGCGTCTTGGCGGATTCCGTCAGCGCACTGCGTGAGCAGTCCTGGTACGTGCTGACCTGATTGAAGAACAGCGCGGACGTCAGGATCAGCAGGCACATGACTGCCGTGACAACCAGGCCCGAAATGGTCCCGAACAGCATCAGTTTCGGATGCTTGTGCTTGAGCGTCCGCACCAACACCACAACGCCCAACACCAACGCCGCAAGCGTCAGGATGGCGCTCAACCACACGTAATCCACGTTCAGGGAGAACACGAAGAACGCACCCAAAGCCGCCAAGAGGAAGGCACGGAAGAGGTTCTGGCTCACGCCGAGGGCAGATTTCTCGGCCTCGGAGCGGGGTTGTTGGTTCGGCTTGGAACCGACGTCGGGATTCATGTTTTCCAGCCTACGCGAGCCGCCCATAAGCTAGTGCAATGCGCATTGTTGTCCTCGTCTCCGGTACCGGTTCAAATCTTCAGGCTGTCATCGACGCCGTGAAGTCGGGTGAACTGGATGTCGAGATCGCCGCTGTGGGCGCCGACCGGCCCGATACCTACGGTGTGGAGCGCTCCGACGAAGCCGGAATTGAGACCTTTGTGGTCAACTTCAACTCGTTCGAAACCCGCGCCGAATGGGATGCAGCCCTGCGCGACAAAGTCCTGTCCTACAAGCCGGACGTGGTGGTTTCCTCCGGTTTCATGAGGATCGTCAGCGCCGACTTCATCGATGCCTTCGGCGGTAAATACGTCAACACACACCCCGCGCTGCTCCCCTCATTCCCCGGCGCCCACGGAGTGCGCGACGCCATCGCGTACGGCGTGAAAGTCACCGGCTGCACCGTTCACTGGGCCGACGCCGGAGTGGACACCGGCCCCATCATTGCCCAGGAAGCCGTCACTGTTCTTCCCGAGGACTCCGAGGAATCCCTGCACGAGCGCATCAAGGTAGTGGAGCGCCGCCTGTTGGTCCAGACCCTGGCAGACCTCGCCGCCGCCAAGTAGCGCACCGCCCCCAGCTGGGAGCGGGTTACTCGAGGACGCGCTGCTTTGTCTCCGGGGCGAAGAACGCCATCCACAGCACAGACAACAGCACCAGACCACCGGCCATCGCGAACGACTGCGCCAACCCGAACTCAGGCCAGAAGAACGAGGCAAACACCAAGGGGCCAAAGCCTGCGCCGATGCGCGAGAAGGTTGAAGCCCAGCCGAAACCGGAGCCGCGAAGTTCGGTGGGGTACAGCTCGGAGACGTAGGCGTAAAGCACCGGAATGGCCACCTGGACCACGAACCCGAACACCAGCAGCCAGAACACGGCAGCCGAGGGCACGTCCACCACAAAGGCCACAATCACCAAGGTCAGCGCGGACAACGGACCGGTGATGGCCAGGATCCACTTGCGGCCCACACGCTCCACCAGGAGCGCCGCTACCACCACGCCCAGAAGTCCGACGGCGGCCATGCTCGCCGTCGTGACAAACGCCTTGTACTCCTCGAACCCGGCACCGATGAGAATGCGGGGCATCCATGTGAGCGACAAGTAATAGACCAACAAGATGCTGAAGAACAACGCCCAAGCCGCGGTGGTGATCTTCCAGTTGAACTGCCAGATCCCCCGCAACTGGGCCCAAGCGCTGCCGGGGGAGAGCCGGGGTGCCGCCTGCGGTTCGGGCAAGCTGTACGCCCGCGGTGAAGCGCCGGTTGCCTCGACCAGACCATCGATCACCGCCGCAGCCTCGGCACGGCGGCCCGCCCGAATCAGGAACAGAGGCGACTCCGGAACAGATCGGCGAACCCAGAAGACCAACAACGCGGGCAGCACCATGATCAGCATGGTGAGCCGCCAGTCGCCAAAGGCAGCAACCAGCCCGGCGGAAATGAAACCGCACAGCGCTGCGCCAACAGGCCACCAGCCGTCCATGGCCGTCAGGACCTTGCCCCTTTGCTTGCGGGGCGTGAACTCACCCACCAACGCGTAATCCACAGGGATGCAGCCGCCCAAGCCGAAGCCGGCCATGAAGCGGAAGATGCAGAACCACACGATGTCCGGGGCGAAAGCACCCAGAACCGTGAAGATGCTGAAAATCAGGAGGGTGGCCGTGAAGGCTTTCTTGCGCCCAATGGTGTCCGCAATGGTTCCCCACGCGAACGCGCCCACAGCCATGCCGATCAGGTTGGCCGTACCGATCCACGCGGCGTCAGCCGGTTGCAAGGACCAGTGCTTGGACAGCAGAGGGATCAGGATGCCGTTGAGCGTGACATCCCAGGCATCGAACATGAACCCGAGCCCGCCGATCAGGAAAATCCGCCCTTGGACTTTCCACCGCCACGGCAGTTCCTGCACAACTTGTTCGCCGCTGGGCACGGCTGTGTATGTATTCATTTGCCCTCCTGCATGCAACTTTATGCGCTGGGGCGGGCACCGCCGTCCGCGTTACTTCCGGTTCTCGATGGCCCTCCGCAGGAAACCACCGGCTTCTTCCAATGCACCCTTGGCCTGACCAGCGTCGATGCCTGTCAGAAGTACCAAAATAGCTGCCTTCACCGAACCGCCAACAGAATCCAAAGCAGCAGCCGCCTCCTCAGCAGAAACGCCGGTTGCGTGCTGAACAGTCCGTTGCGAGCGGGCCAGCAATTTCTCGTTCGTGGCACGCAGGTCCACCATGAGGTTCCCGTACGTCTTGCCGAGCTTCACCATCACCAAGGTGCTGATCATGTTGAGGACAAGTTTCTGGGCCGTGCCGGAGTTCAGCCTGGTGGAGCCCGCGATGAACTCCGGACCCACCACAACCTCAATGGCTGCATCGGCCAGATGACTCACGGCCGAGCCCTTGTTGCACGCCAGCGACGCCGTAAACGCCCCGCGCTTCCGTGCTTCTTCCAGCGCCCCGATCACATACGGCGTCCGGCCCGAGGCCGTAATACCCACGACGGCGTCAGCTTCAGTCACGTTGATATCGTGCAGGTCGCGCGCGCCGGCAGTTGCGTTGTCCTCGGCGTACTCCACCGGCTGCTGGATCGCTTTGGTTCCGCCGGCGATAAGTCCGACGACGAGTCCCGGCGGGGTGCCGAACGTCGGTGGGCACTCGCTTGCATCGAGCACACCAAGTCGGCCGGCCGTTCCGGCTCCCACATACAAAAGGCGGCCCCCGCGCTGGAGTCGCTCCGCAACGGCGTCGACCGTTTGAACAATTGCCGGGCTCGCAGCCTCAACGGCCGCGTGTACTCCTGCACTGTGGGCAAGCATCGCAGCTACGAGTTCTTCAGTGCCCAGGATGTCCAGGTTTTCCAGGCCCTCGGCCGTGGCCTCGGTCTGCAACCCGGCGAGTTCCGTGCGCAGGCCCGCAAGTTTGTCGTCAGTCGGGCCAGTTTGTTCCGTCACGGTGGATATACCTTTCCTGGATGAGCCCGCGGCGCGTCGCAGCGAGGGCAGCCCCGTCCAAGCCATCGCCCAGCGGGACCACCACCTCAATCCCAGCCGAAGCGAGGGACTTGCGCAAGAGCGCCGAGAAGAAGTCCGATCCCACCACTCCGCCAAGGAGCGCCACGCGGGGTGTGCCGGGTTCGGTGCCGCTCGCGCGCTTAACGGTTTTGGTCAGGATGCGGCACGCCTCGCCCACAATGTCATGTGCGACGGCGTCACCGGCCTCCGCTGCCTGTAGAACCAGCGGCGCGAAACGGGCCATCGCCCGGTAGGGGTTCTCTGTTTCGGCCAGCCAGCCTGGAAGCAGCTCGGGCGACTCGACCAGAGCGCCAGCCGCAGCCGACAACGAGGTGGCCGGGCCGCCGTCGTGCGCTTCAAGAACTGCCTGCAGACCCTGTTGGCCGATCCACCTGCCGCTGCCGCGATCACCAAGGTAGGAACCCCAGCCGTCGGCCCGGTGGAGGACGCCGGCTTCGTCGAAGCGGAAGGCCACGGCGCCTGTGCCCACAATGAGCGTGGTGCCGGGGGCTCCTTGGAGAGCGCCGAGTTGGGCGGCCGTGGCGTCCGAGAGCACGGCCGAGGGGACACTGAATCTTTGGGACAACATGCTGGCGAGTTCCTGCGACTTCTCCGCGGACGCCTCAACACCGGCAACGGCTGCGCCAATGCTGGTGATGCTGTCAACTGGAAGCCCGGGCGGGAGCAGCCTGACGGTCTCGAGGAGGAGCTCGAACGCGAGGGCGGGTCCGTTATCCACGTGCACACCGGGGAAGCCATGCTGGTCGGCGGCGCCAAGCAACTCATTGCCGCTGCGCAACTCCACGCGGCAACGGCTCTTCCCAACATCGGCAACAAGAACAACCTCGGTGGCTTCCATGGCTCAACCCTATGTTGTGAGGCCCGTTCTGCGTGTGTGGTTGGTGGTTTGGGGGCGCGGAGTGGGCCTCACAAGGGGTGGGCTTTGGGTTGCGGGGCCTGCTTTGCGTGTGTGGTTGGTGGTTTGGGCCGCAGAGTGGGCCTCACAAGGGGTGTGGAGGAACAGTCAAGAGCCCCCCGAAGGGCGATTTCTGTGGATAACCGAATGCGAGCCATCGTTTCCGGCAAGCATGAATCCATGCGGAATCTCACTCCTTTGCCCTCGAATGTAGACACTAGGGGCTTTCTCGTCGCCGATGCCTATGCTGCCGGAGTGCCGCGCTGGCGACTCCAGACGAAAGACCTTGTGACGCCGAGTCGTGGCATTCGCTTGGCAAGAGCAAGCGAATTGGACCTCGCATTGCTGGGCCGACTTCATACCGCTGTGACACAGCGCTGTGCAGTCAGCCATGTCACTGCAGCGCTGTTGTGGTCCATGCCGCTCCCCATCTATCTCGAGGAAGAGGGCAGGAGCGGGCTAATCCATGTGACCCGACGGCAAGAGATCGGGAGGGTCAAGCGTCGGGGCGTAATCGGGCATCGGGCTCCACTGCTTGCTCGGGACGTTCGTATGTTGAACGGAGTTCAATTGACGTCGCCGGAATGGACATGGGTGGATCTGGCCAGGCACATGGGAAGGTCGTCGCTTGTGGCTGCCGGGGATTTTCTGTTGGCACGGGAGAATCCCCTGTCCTCGCTTGAGGCGATCCAGGAAGTCATCAATAGACGCCCCAAGGTCAAGGGAATCAGAATGGCCCGGGAGATTTTACCGTTGCTGAGGTTGGGGGTTGATTCTCCGCAGGAGTCGAGGCTACGCCTGAAAATCGTCGATGCCGGGCTGCCGGAGCCAGCGGTTACCGCGCCGATCTTCGACGAGCGCGGGAGATACATATCGACGCCCGATCTCCAATACAAGGAGTACAAAATTGCCATGGAATATGAGGGCGACCATCACCGCTCCGACCCTGTGCAGTGGGGGAAGGACATCGAACGTGACGATAGGCTTCGCGCGTTGGGGTGGATCGTCCTGAAATTCTCCGATGTCCAGATGAAGGGCGGGTGGGCTCATGCCGAACGTAAGATACGCGATGCGTTGGTGTCGCGCGGGTGGCGTGGGCCGTCGTCGTAATGTCTTGTCTGCCCTGAGTTGTGGGGCCTGGTGTGCGCCTTTCGCGCCCTTGGTGGCACGCAGAGTGGGCCTCGCAATGTAGGGGGTGTTTTTGTGGGGCCTGGTGTGCGCCTTTCGCGCCCTTGGTGGGACGCAGAGTGGGCCTCGCAATGTAGGGGTGTTTTTGTGGGGCCTGGTGTGCGTCCCGCGAGCGGGATGTGGCACGCAGAGTGGGCCTCGCAACGTAGGGGTGTTTTTGTGGGGCCTGGTGTGCGTCCCGCGAGCGGGAGGTGGCACGCATGGTGGGCCTTGCAACGCAGGGCAGAAACGACGCAAAACCGGGGCAGCAACGAAACACGATAAACTCTCCGTATCCCCACACCCGCGAATCCACCCGCGACATCTACGCGAACTAAGACGGAGACTTTTGTGAGCTTGACGCAGCTTGACCGTGTTCCCATCCGCCGTGCACTGATCTCGGTTTACGACAAGACGGGACTGGAGGAGCTCGCGAAGGGCCTGCACGCAGCCGGCGTCGCCATTGTTTCCACCGGCTCCACCGCCAAGAAGATCGCCGCCGCCGGCATCCCGGTCAAGGAAGTGGAAGAAGTCACCGGCTCCCCGGAAATGCTGGATGGCCGCGTCAAAACCCTGCACCCGCGTGTTCACGGCGGCATCCTGGCTGACCGTCGCGTCCCGGCGCACATGGACACCCTGGCCGGCATGGAGATCGAAACCTTCGACCTCGTGGTGGTGAACCTTTACCCGTTCGTGGAGACCGTGAAGTCCGGCGCAGCCCAGGATGACGTGGTTGAGCAGATCGACATCGGAGGCCCCGCCATGGTGCGTTCGGCTGCGAAGAACCACGCCGCCGTCGCCATCGTCACGGACCCGAGCTTCTACGGTGCAGTTGTCGACGCCGCCGCTCACGGCGGTTTCGACCTGAACACCCGTCGTCGCCTGGCCGCCAAGGCGTTCGCTCACACGGCCAGCTACGACAACGCTGTGGCTTCCTGGACGGCCAGCCAGTTCCTGGACGAAGACGGCGACGGCATTATCGACTGGCCCGCCTACGCCGGCCTGGCCCTGGAGCGTTCCGAGGTCCTCCGCTACGGCGAAAACCCGCACCAGCAGGCCGCGCTCTACGTGGACAAGGCTGCACCCGCCGGCATCGCTCAGGCCGACCAGTTGCACGGCAAGGCCATGAGCTACAACAACTTCGTCGACGCCGATGCCGCCCTCCGCGCTGCCTTCGACTTCGCCGAGCCCGCGGTCGCGATCATCAAGCACGCCAACCCGTGCGGTGTGGCCGTCGGTTCCGCAGACGCTGCCGACCCGATCGCTGACGCTCACGCCAAGGCCCACGCCTGCGACCCCGTCTCCGCGTTCGGCGGTGTGATTGCTGCGAACCGCACCGTCACCGCCGGCATGGCCCGCACGGTTGCCGACATCTTCACCGAGGTTGTCATCGCCCCGGACTTCGAGCCGGAAGCTGTGGAGATCCTTTCCAAGAAGAAGAACATCCGCCTCCTCGCACTGCCCGAGGGCTACGGCCGCTACCCCTCCGAGATGCGCCAGGTCTCCGGCGGCGTCCTGGTCCAGATGAGCGACAAGGTGGACGCCGACGGCGACAACCCCGCCAACTGGACCCTCGCTGCCGGCGAAGCCGCCGACGAAGCAACCCTTGCGGACCTGGCTTTCGCCTGGACCGCTTGCCGCGCGGCAAAGTCCAACGCCATCTTGATCGCCAACCACGGTGCCGCCGTGGGCATCGGCATGGGCCAGGTCAACCGCCTGGACTCCTGCCGCCTGGCCGTGGAGCGCGCCAACACGCTGGGCGTGAAGGTGGAGTCCGACGTCGACGGTGCTGGCGGTGCGTCCAACGCCGACGCGAGCGACGCACCTGAGCGTGCGCGCGGTGCCGTTGCTTCCTCGGACGCGTTCTTCCCGTTCGCCGACGGCCTGCAGATCCTGATCGACGCCGGTGTCCGCGCCGTGGTCCAGCCGGGCGGTTCCGTTCGTGACGAGGAAGTCATCGCCGCAGCCAACGCTGCCGGCATCACCATGTACTTCACCGGTGCACGCCACTTCTTCCACTAGAAGAGGAACCCGCTAGGGCCCAAGAAGCCCAACGCAACGGCGGCCGCCCCCGGAAGGGGACGGCCGCCGTCGTAGTTAACAGGGACGTGCCTATATAAGAGGGTCCGCTACGAAGCCGAAGCCGTGTTGTAGGTGGACTGGATCACGGTGCCCCAGTACGGGCCGTACATGGAGGTGGAGTTGCTGCCGTATCCGTAGCTGTTGACGGAGTTCTGGTAGCCGGTGGAGCTGGTACCGATGAACCAGGGGCCGCCCGAGGATCCACCGGTCATGTTGCAGGGGATTCCCTGGCTGTTGAACTGCGGGTTGTAGGGATCGTTGGTGGCCTTGCCGGAGCAGCTCTTGAGCGATTCACCGTTGAAGGGCGCGCCGGCCGGGTATCCGAAGGCCTTGTAGCTCAGGCCGCGGGCAGCATTGAACTGGACGCCGGAGGACCCGACGACGTCGGCGAGGCGCTGACCGTTGAGGGTGTTCATGACGGCGAATGCGGTGTCGTACTGCATGTTTCCGTTGGAGGCCCACTGGGTGGGGGCGTACAGCGCCTTTGCCGTCCACTTCCCGTAGGGTGCTGCCCCGTTGAGGTAGGCGGGAACGAAGACGAAATTGGTGGCGTAAGCGCCGGGGCCTTCGTTGAGGCAGTGTCCGGCGGTGGACACGGTGCTCTTGTTGGCTGCGGTGACGGAGTTGCCTGAGCAGACGTAGTTGGAGCCGCCCAGGGTGAAGAAGATCTTGCCGATGTGCTTGACCGGCGTTTCGCTCTGGTTCACCTTGCGGTCGATGGTCTTGGAATCGGGTGCTGCCTGCTGGCCTGCGATGCTGCTGATGGCGCCCGGGGCTTCGGTGACCGGGGCTTTGCCGAGGTTGAGGAGCTTGCCGCGCTCGAGTGCTTTGGCGGCAAGGATTTCGCCGGACTTGGCATTCTTCATGCGTTCCGGGGTCCAGTAGTCTGCAGCGCCGGCGTCGGACACTACATGGCTGCTGACCGCAGCGCTGCCGGAGTCTGTGGTGTTGACCGGTGCCGCGTTGGCGCTGGTGGTTCCAACCAGCGCCAGGATTGCGGCAGCGGACAGACTCAGCAGGCTTGTGGCCAGGGTCTTGGTTTTTGTCACGTTGTTCCTACCTATCGAGGGAGTGAGGCGGCCAGTGATGGCGACCGCCGACTGACGAGATCGAAGGTACCCAACGTATGACAAGTTTGTAAAGAGATGTTTCACATTTTGTGATATTTTGCTGTCACTTCTTGTTGAGCTACTGGAGGGGGCGTACGACGGCGGCGGGCGGCAGCGGCGGTCAGGCCGCCGTCGAGCTTAAATCGCTTTCCCGGACGGTAATGCGGAGAGTGATCCCGGACACGAAGAGCCGTCAAAACGGTCTACTCGGGTAAGTTAGGAGATGTTGAAATCTGCAGACTTTCAGGGAGAACCCCGCCAATGGCCAAGATTATCTATACCCACACAGACGAAGCGCCGATGCTGGCAACGTACTCATTCCTGCCGATCGTGGAAGCGTACGCCTCCACCGCAGGGGTAGAGGTGGAGACCCGCGACATCTCGCTGGCCGGCCGCATCATCGCCGTCTTCGGTGATTTCCTGACAGAAGAACAGCGCACGGGCAACGCCCTTGCTGAACTTGGTGAACTGGCAAAGCAGCCGGAAGCCAACATCATCAAGCTGCCCAACATCAGCGCCTCCGTGCCGCAGCTCAAGGCTGCCATCGCCGAGCTCCAGGCCCAGGGCTTCGCCCTCCCGGACTACCCGGACAACCCCTCCTCGGACACCGAGACGGACATCCGCTCGCGTTACGACAAGATCAAGGGTTCCGCCGTGAACCCGGTCCTGCGCGAAGGCAACTCGGACCGCCGCGCACCCCTGTCGGTGAAGAACTACGCCCGCCAGAACCCCCACTCCATGGGCGCCTGGACCCCGGAGTCCAAGACCAACGTTGCCACCATGGGTGAGAACGACTTCCGCTCCAACGAGAAGTCCGTTGTCCTCACGGCTGACGATTCCCTGACCATCCAGTTGGTCCGCGAAGACGGCACCACCAAGGTCCTCAAGAAGGACTTCCCCGTCTTGGCCGGCGAAGTTGTGGACGCCACCGTGCTCCGCGCCGACGCCCTGGACGAGTTCCTCAAGGCACAGGTTGCCCGCGCCAAGGAAGAGGGCGTCCTCTTCTCGGCACACCTCAAGGCCACCATGATGAAGGTCTCTGACCCCATCATCTTCGGTCACGTGGTCAAGGCTTACTTCTCCGAGCTGTTCGAGACCTACGGCAAGCAGCTCGCAGCCGCAGGCATCAGCCCGAACAACGGCCTCGCTGCGATCCTCAGCGGCTTGGAAGACCTGCCGGAGGACGTCCGCGAAGGCGTCAAGGCAGCCATCACCAAGGGCCTCGAAGACGGTCCCGCACTGGCCATGGTGGACTCGGACAAGGGCATCACCAGCCTGCACGTTCCCTCGGACATCATCGTTGACGCTTCCATGCCGGCCATGATCCGTTCCTCCGGCCACATGTGGGGCCCGGACGGCAAGGAAGCCGACACCCTGGCTGTCATTCCGGACAGCTCCTACGCCGGCATTTACCAGGTTGTCCTGGACGACTGCCGCGCCAACGGTGCGTTCGACCCCACCACCATGGGCACCGTTCCCAACGTTGGCCTCATGGCACAGGCAGCCGAAGAATACGGCAGCCACGACAAAACCTTCGAGATCCAGGCAGCCGGCACCGTCCAGCTCGTGGACAGCAAGGGCAACGTCCTCACCGAGCACCAGGTCTTCCCGGGTGACATCTGGCGCGCCTGCCAGACCAAGGACATCCCGGTCCGCGACTGGGTCAAGCTGGCCGTCACCCGTGCCCGCGCATCCCAAACTCCGGCTGTGTTCTGGCTGGACGAGACCCGCGCTCACGACGCCAACCTGATCGCCAAGGTCAACGAGTACCTCAAGGACCACGACACCGAGGGCCTGGAGATTAAAATCCTTTCCCCGGTTGAGGCCACGGCCTTCACGCTGGAGCGCATCCGCAAGGGCGAGGACACCATCTCCGTCACCGGTAACGTCCTCCGCGACTACCTCACGGACCTGTTCCCGATCCTCGAGCTCGGCACCAGCGCCAAGATGCTCTCCATCGTTCCGCTGATCAACGGTGGCGGCCTGTTCGAGACCGGCGCCGGTGGCTCCGCTCCCAAGCACGTCCAGCAGCTGGTCAAGGAAAACCACCTCCGCTGGGACAGCCTGGGCGAGTTCCTTGCCCTGGCCGTCAGCTTCGAGCACCTTGCCACCACCACTGGCAACGCCCGCGCCCAGGTCCTGGCTGACACGCTGGACCGCGCCACGGGTACGTTCCTGCTGGAGAACAAGTCCCCGAAGCGCAGCGTTGGCGAGCTGGACAACCGCGGAAGCCACTTCTACCTGGCCACGTACTGGGCCCAGGAACTGGCAAAGCAGACCGAAGACGCCGAGTTGGCCAAGGACTTCGCGGCAATCGCGGACGCCCTGACCTCCAACGAAGAGGCAATCGTCGGCGAGCTGGCTGCAGTCCAGGGTACCGGCGTCGACCTCGGCGGTTACTACCGTCCGGACGCTGCCAAGGCCGCTGAGATCATGCGCCCGTCGGCTACGTTCAACAAGGTCCTCGCGACCCTGAAGTAGTCCCTCGAGCTCGGGTGCCTTTCACGGGCGCCCGAGCTCCGAGTTTTTGTACAGATAATGCCCCCAAGACGCGGTCTTGGGGGCATTATCTGTACAAAAACTCCTAGCGGTCCGCGCGGAACCGCTCAGGTGCCAAGCCGCCGTCGACGATGTCCTTCAGCACCCGGCCTATAGCGGGCGTGAACTTGAAACCGTGACCCGAGAAGCCGGCACCCACAACCAGCGGACCGAAACGGTCCAACACAAAGTCCTCGTTGGGCGTGGTGGTGTAAGTGCAGCTGATGGGAACCGCTGTGGACGGGTCGACGCCGGGAAGCCACTCTTCGGCGTACCGCACCAACGCTTCCATCTGGTGGGGGATGGGCTCGAACGTGCGCTCGTCCGGATCCATGACCGGGCCGACGCCGTGCCAGCCGGCCTTGACGCCTTCGCCGGGAGTGAGCATGCCGTAGACGGGGCTATACCAGTACTCGTAGGCTTCGTTGTTCGGATCCGGGTCCGGGCTGTGGTTGAAGCTAGGCCACACCAGCGTGTTGTCCCTGGGAGTGAAGTGGGCCGGTTGCTCCTGCGTCACCACCAAGGCGGGCAGTTTCACGTGCTTGCTGACCAGCTTGTTGGTCCATGCACCTGCCGTGACCACCACGCGGCTGGCGGTGTATTCGGTCTCCTCGGTCACCACCACCACGGATTCGCCGCCGTCGATCCGGATGTCATGGACCGGCGTCGAGTATTTAAAGACGGCACCGTGTGCTTCCGCTGATTTCCGTAGCGCCACCAGGGCGTCGGCCGAACGGATCCGGCCGGAGCCTGGAACAAAGAGGACGTCGGTGGCGAAGTTCATGCCCAGCCACCGGTTGGCAGCTTCGTCGGGGGAGATGAAGTAGCTCTCGATGCCCCGTGCCTCGTGGGCTTCCCGGACCTCCTGAAGGCGGGGGACGTTTCCGTGGTTCACGAGGCCCACCATGTCCAGAAGCGGTGCGCCGTGCTCTGCCGCCAGCTCGTCCCACAGGATCTTCGATTCGGCGAGGAGGTCCAGGTAGTCGGCCTCGGCGTAGGCGGTGTTGAAGTTGCGGGTGGCGCCGTGCGAAGCGCCGATGTGGTGGCCGGCCTCAAATTGCTCCAACAGAACTACTGAGCGACCCGCCCGGGCCAGTTGCCAGGCCGCAGCCGATCCCATGGCTCCTCCGCCAACAACTACAACGTCAACCTGCATGCTTGCTCCATCCGCAATGGCCCTCTTGAAAAACGTGACCCCCGAAAGAGGGCCACCTCCCATTCTGCCCCCACTCACCCAACTAGGTCGCAGCAGAGCGCGTTTTGAGCCGTCAAAACGCGCTCAGCTGCGACCCAGTTGGGTTGGTGGCGGGTACGGGTTGGCGGTGGGGACGAAGGCATGACAGATTGGAATCCGTGAAATTCCTTCACCCGTCTCCCAAGTCTTCCTCCCGCGGCGTCACCATCCTGCGGGTGGTGTTCGGTGCGCTCCTCATGGTCCATGGCTTCCAGAAGTTCCTGGCCGGGCACGCCGCCTTTGCCGCGTCCGTGGCTGCCATGGGTGTGCAGAAGCCCGAGGTTGTGGCGTGGCTGGTGATCGCCGGTGAACTGGGCCTGGGGTTGCTCCTGGTTCTCGGTGCCCTGACCCGCGTGGCTGGTTTTCTGGCGGCAATCATGTTCGCGGGGATCTGGTTCGTGACCGAGGCGGGCAAACCCCTGCTCACAGACAAGTCCGGTGTCACGGCCGAGCTCCTGATCGTATACGTCGCTATTTCCACAGCGTTCGTTTTCCTCGGGCCGGGTGCGCTGTCGCTTGACCGTAAGCTGGCACGGCAACCAGCTCGCCAAGGCCGTTAACGCACCTGGGTTAAATCACGACGCGGCACTGGCCTTTCGTTGCGAGGCCTCCTCTGCGGGGTATCCCTGGGTTTTACGGCGCATAGTGGGCCTCGCAACGCAGCCGCGAGTGCTCAATTCACCCGTAGGTCAGTTCACCGCGCGTCGTTGGGGTACCGGATTCCAAGCTGTGACCGCACGCCGTCAAAGAGACGCATGACGTTGATGGAGTCCTCCAGCGGCATCACCGGGCTTTCTGTCAGGCCTTGGTGGATGCACCGGGTCACTTCACGGAGTTCGTACGTGTAGCCAATACCTACAACGTCAAACTGTTCGCGCCGCGGCTCGTCCCAACCAATCCGGATCAGCAGCTCGCGCGGGTTGTTCACGGAACCCACAGCCTGCAGGAAACCGAGGCCGCCGGCTACCGTGGCTGTCCGGGGTCCGTGCGCCATCAGCGAGGACGTCAGCTGCGCCTGCGCACCCGTGTCATAGCCGAGGGTCAGGGCGTTCTGGCTGTCCACGCCGTCGTCGTTGAGCGTGCCGATTGCGGTGACCGACTGCGGGAAGCCCAGTGTACCCAGCGCCCACAGCAGCGGGTAGACGGTGATGTCCAGGAGCGCTCCGCCGCCGTCGTTCAGAGCCCAGATCCGTGCGGCGGGATCGTAGGGTGCAGGGAAACCGAGATCGGCGCTGACCCACTGGATTTGCCCGAGTTCGCCGGAGGCAGCTATGGAAAAGGCACGCTGCATGCTCGGCAGGAAACGGCTCCAGACGGCTTCCATGAAGAACACGTTCTGCTCCCGGGCGAGCTTAACCAGCTCGGTGGCTTCGCGGGCGTTGATGGTGAGGGCTTTCTCGCACAAGACGTGCTTCCCTGACCGCAAAGCGGCCGAGGCAATCTGAAAATGTTGGGCATGCGGCGTCGCCACGTATACGACGTCCACGGCGGGATCCTCGAACAGACGCTGGTAGCCGGGTACGTCGCCGTCGTCCCCGTAGCCTCTGGTGAAGCCAAGCGTGCGGGCGAACGTATCTGCGGCCGCCTGGGTGCGGGAGCTCACTGCATACAATTCCGCATCTTCAAGCAGTGCCAAGTCTTGAGACACACTGTTGGCAATGTTGCCGGTGGACACCACTCCCCACCGCAGCGGCCGACCGGTTGCGGCCCGGGGATCCTGGTTGGTCTGGGTGAAGAGCCACGGCACGGCGATAGGAAGTGTCATGCCGTTCATCCTCTCATTTCGGGCAGGTCTTAGCGGTTACAGGGACGTGGTGCGCACCCTTTGGCGCCGATCGCAGCCGTAACCTCTGGTGCGCCTGGCGTAAAAGGGTGCGCCTTGGGGAACGTGGGGTGCGCCGGGCGGGAACGGGTGCGCAGAAGAGGGCAGGCCGGGGTCCGACACAGCCCGGCCTTCCCCATCGAGGCCGCCCTGATGGGGTTCGGCGCAGCAGTCCTTGTGGGCGCACTCGCCGGAGCCATTCCCGCGCTCGTGGCGGTGCGTGTCAAGGTCATTGACGCGATCCGGTTCTGACCTCCTCGGTAAGCCTGCCCTGCTGAAGCCGGAAGCAACGCTCGGTTTTCCGGGCCAGGCTGCGGTCGTGCGTGACCACCAGGATGGTGGTGTTGTGATCGCGGCTCAGGGAGCTCAACAGTTCAATGATGTGCTCACCGGTTTGCTCATCCAGGTTTCCGGTGGGCTCATCGGCGAGGATCAGCTTGGGCTCGTTGGCCAAAGCCCGGGCAATCGCCACACGCTGCTGCTCCCCGCCGGACAATCGGTTGGTGCGGCGCGAGTGCTTCTCCGGATCCAACTGCACCTGCTCCAACAGCTCTTTGGCCCGCTGCAACCTGGCCGCTTTGCGGACACCGGCGAACTCCATGGGCAGCATCACGTTGTCCACTGCGCTGAGGTTGGGGATCAGGTTGAACTGCTGGAAAACAAATCCGATGTCCCGGCGGCGATACTCGGTCAGCTTGCCGTCCGGCAGACCGGCCAGGCTGACGCCATCCACGACGACGTCCCCTGAGGTGGGTTTGTCCAGCGCACCCAGGAGGGACAACAGTGTGCTTTTGCCGCTGCCGCTCTTGCCCACAATGGATGCCAGCGAGCCCTTTTCAAGCTCAAAATTCACGCCGTTGACGGGTTTGATGGTCCGGTCACCGGACTTGAACTGACGGACCAGATCCTTGACTACAATCACGGCTATTCTCCTCGGAGTACTTCGATGGGACGGATGCGGGCGGTCAGCAATGCCGGGACCAACGCGCCGATGATGGCTACTGCGAACACGGCTGCGATACCTGCTGCGAGGACCCCGGGGGAGACGCTCGCTGTCACGGAGGTCAGCAACTGTGAGGCTCCACCGAACGGCCCGCCCTGGCCACCGCCCATGCCGCCACCCGGGACGCCTCCGTTAGGCATGGCACCTGCGAGCCCGCCGACACGCTGGGTGGTGGGCGCCGCCGTCGTGCTCGTATTGGAACTGATAAGCGCGGAGGCGATGCCGCCGCTGGCCAGTGAAGCAATCACGGCGCCCACAACACTACCCAGGGCCACCAGGACCAACGACTCAAGGACGAACTGCAACCCGATGGTGCGGTTCCGGGCACCGATGGCTTTCAGGACGCCGATTTCGCGGCGGCGCTCGCGAACCAACATGACCATGATGAGCAGGATGATGATCCCGGCAGTGGCCAGTGCTGCGATGAACGCGATCAGCGAGATGTTCTTGACGCTGTCCAGCGAGCTGACAGCGGTTTCGAGGTTTCGCTGGCCCTGGGTAACGTCGGCCTTGTCCGTGCCCAGCGCAGCCTGGACGGCGGTTTTGGTGCTGTCCACGTTTTCCATGCTGTTGACCGTGACGATCATGGTGGAGAGTTCATCCGGGGTTTCGGCCAGTGTTTGGGCTTCCGGGAGCGTGACGTAGACGGCGTTGTTGCCGAACGTGGTTCCGGCGTCGAAAATGCCCGCCACGGTGAACGTATTGTCCTGGATGGTGAATGTGGAGCCCACCGTCAGGCTGTTCTTCTCAGCCAGGGACGTGCCTACCAAGGCCTTCGCCTCCGACGCCGTGTAGTCTCCCAGGCCGGTGCCACTGGTGATGTCCAGGGCCTTGCCGGTGGTGTCCACCTCGGCGCCGATGCCCGTCGCCGTGATCGGGAGCGTGCGTGCAGGCTGGGTGGTGGTTCCGGTTGAACCGCTGGCGTTGTTGCGGTTGCCGAGCGTACCGGCGTCGACGGCGGCCGTCAGGTTGGTACTGACTGTCGCCTGCTGCCCGCCGGGGCCGAAGCCACCCCCGGGTCCAGCCTGCTGCGTGGTTTCGGTGGTAGCCGTGGTCGCCGTCTGCAGACGAAGGGCCTTGGTGCCAACCACCGATGTCACATTGGCGACCGAAGCCGCAGTCTCAGCCTCCGCCGTCGTGAGTGGTTCACCGCCCCCTTCAAAGCCTTGGCCACCAGCTGGATTCACCGTCAGGGTGGTGCCCACGGAGGCATTGAGCTCCTGAACCTTGGCACCCACGGCCTGGTTGGCCACGAGCATGGCCAACGCCAGGCCGATGGCTACGGCCAGGACGGCAACAACCGCCGCCGTTCTGATCTTGTTGCGGAAGGCATTGCCTACGCTTCGGGCAAGGACGCTCACATTTCTCCTCTTGACCTGCACACTTGGTGGGCCCACTGGACGTGGGCTGCAGATCCAAGACTCGTAAGTGCTGCTGTGCGGCAAGCCTGCCGAAGCTATGCGTGGGCTGTGAAAGGTGGAGGGCAAGCAAAAGCCCCGGCCCGCCTGCTGGCGGACCGGGGCTTTCTTGTAAAGGTGTTACTTGGTAGCCAGTTACTTGGTGAGCGGGCCAAGTACCGGATCGTCAACGTAAGCCGTCTTGACGTTCTCCAGAGTCACGATCTGCGGCGGGAGAAGGTAAGCCGGGACGGTCTTGACGCCGTTGTTGTAGGATTCCTTGTCGTTGATCTCCAGTTCCTTGCCGGCCTGGAGGTCCTTCACCATGGTGATGGCGTGCTCAACGAGCTTGCGGGTGTCCTTGTTGATGGTGGAGTACTGCTCGCCGGCGATGATCGACTTCACAGACTCAACTTCGGAGTCCTGGCCGGTCACGATGGGGAGCGGCTTGCCGGCGGCCTTGACGGACGTCAGCACTGCGCGGGCCAAGGTGTCGTTCGGGGAGAGAACGCCGTCCAAGGACGCGCTGCCGTAGCTGCCGGTGAGCAGCGTGTCAGCACGACGCTGGGCGTTCTCAGCCTTCCAGCCCTGGGTCACAGCCTGCTCGAACGTGGTCTGGCCGGACAGGACCTTGAGGGTTCCGTCGTCGATCTTCGGCTTCAGGACGCTCATGGCGCCGTCAAAGAAGACCTTCGCGTTGGCGTCATCGGGAGAGCCGGCGAAGAGCTCAATGTTGTACGGACCGGACGCCTTCTTGGCCTTCATGCCGTTCAACAAGGCCTCGCCCTGAAGGACACCAACCTTGAAGTTGTCGTACGCCACGTAGTAGTCCACGTTCTCGGTGTTGAGAAGCAGGCGGTCGTAAGCGATCACTGTGGCGCCGGAGTCCTTGGCCTGCTGGAGCTGCGTACCTAGCTGGGCGCCGTCGATGGCTCCCACAATGATGACCTTTGCACCCTTGGTGACCATGGCGCTGATCTGGTTCTGCTGCTCGGATACGCCGCCGTTGGCGAACTGGACGTCGGCCTTGAAGCCGGCGCCGGTGAGGCCATCATTGAACAGCTTCTCCGCGAGGACCCAGTTTTCACTGGTCTTCTGCGGAAGTGCGACGCCGATCAGCGAGTCCTTGGGGAACGCTTCCCCGCCTGCCGTGCTGGTGCTTGAGCCGCTGTCAGTGCGGCCGCAGGATGTCAGCGCCAGTGCCGCGATGGCAGCGACTGCTGCTGCCTTTCCTGCTTTACCAAACATTCGCATATCTTGGTTCACTTTCTGTGTGGGTGGGGTGGAGCGAGTCGTGGGGAAGCGGTTTACGCTTCCTTGGAGATGACCTCTTTGGTGGACGTGGTTTCGTCCGGCTTGATCTCGTTGTTGTTTCGCTGGAATCCCTTGATCAGCATGCCCGTGATGGACCGCTTGCCCTGGGACTTGTTGTAGACATCGAAGGCGACTGCGGCCAGGAGCACCAGGCCCTTGATGATCTGGGTGAGGTCGGCGCCAACACCCAGGAGCTGGAGGCCGTTGTTGAGGACAGCCATGACCAGGCCACCTACAATCGAGCCGATCACGGTGCCAACACCACCGGTAACGGCGGCGCCACCGATGAAGACGGCTGCAATGGCATCCAGTTCCCAACCGACGCCGTCGAACGGGCCGGAAGCAGTGGAGCGGGCAACGAAGATCATGCCTGCCAGGCCAGCCAGGATGGACATGTTCATCATCACCATGAAGTTGACCTTCTTGGACTGAACGCCGGACAGCTCGGCTGCGTGGCGGTTACCACCCACGGCGTAGACGTGACGGCCAAGGACCGTCTTGTCAGCGATGAATCCGTAGATGAGCACAAGAACGGCCAGGATCAGGCCGGGGATGGGGAAGGACGTTCCGGGGCGGCCGGTGGCGAACAGGTACGTTGCGTAGAGGATGGCACCGCAGATCAGGACCAGCTTGGTGACCTCTACCCAGAGCTCGGGAACGTCGGCGCCAAGGGCCTTTGCTGCTGCACGGGCACGCAGGGACATGATCACAACGAAGGCTGCCGCCACAATTCCGATGAGCAGTGTGAGGTTGTTGAATCCGGTGTTCGGGCCGATCTCGGGCAGGTAACCGGAACCAATGAACTGGAATTCCTTGGACACCGGGATGGTGTTGGATTTGCCCACGAACTGGTTGAAGCCACGGAACAGGAGCATGCCGGCCAAGGTCACGATGAAGGCCGGGATGCCCACATACGCTGTCCAAAGTCCCTGCCAGGCGCCGATCACCGCGCCCAGAAGCAGGCCGAAGAGCACCCCTGCCCACCAAGGCAGGCCCCAGTCCCGCATGGCGAGGGCAACCGATACGCCCACGAATGCGGCCACGGAACCCACCGAGAGGTCGATGTGGCCGGCGATGATGACCAGCACCATGCCAATAGCCAGGATCAGGATGTAGGAGTTGCCGTTGAACAGGTTGATCACGTTGCCCGGGGTCAACGTGCGGCCCCCGGTGAAGATCTGGAAGAAGACGATAAGTGCCACCAGGGCGAAGATCATGCCGAACTGGCGGGTATTGCCACCAAATAGCTTCTTGAGCGCGTTCATTGTTTTGGTCCTTGTGTCAGGAAGGGGTAAGGCTGGGCCAACGGTCAGGCTGTCTTGCGGGCGGAAGTCATGAGCTTCATGAGGCTTTCCTGGGTTGCTTCGTTCTTTTCCAGGACACCGGTGATGGCGCCTTCAAAAATGGTGTAGATCCGATCGGACAGGCCCAGGAGCTCAGGAAGCTCCGAGGAAATGACAATCACTCCCTTGCCCTGGTTGGCAAGCCTCTGGATGATGCCGTAGATCTCGTACTTGGCACCAACATCGATACCGCGGGTGGGTTCATCAAGGATCAGGAGGTCCGGATCAGTGAACATCCACTTGGCCAGCACCACCTTCTGCTGATTACCGCCGGAGAGCTTGGCAACGCCTTCCTCAACCGAGGGAGTCTTTGTCCGCAGGGATTTCCGGTATTCCTCTGCAACGGAGAATTCCTTGCGGGTGTCCACCACGGAGTAGTTGCTGATCTTGTCCAGCGCTGCCGACACTGTGGTGGTCTTGATGTCATCCAGCAGGTTCAGGCCCAAGGACTTGCGGTCCTCGGTGACGTAACCGAGTCCGGCGTCGATCGCTGAACGGACGCTGCGGAGGTTGACTGCCTTGCCGTCCTTGTACACCTGCCCCTTGATGAAGCGTCCGTAGGAGTGGCCGAACAGGGAACGGGCAAGTTCCGTGCGTCCGGCGCCCATGAGACCTGCGAAGCCAACAATTTCGCCGCGGCGGACGTAGAAGTTGGAGCCTTTGCAGATCAGGCGGTCCTGAATCTGGGGGTGACCCACGGTCCAGTCCTTGACCTCGAAGAAGACTTCACCGATTTTCGGCTCGTGATCCGGGAAGCGGGACTCGAGCGTCCGGCCCACCATCCCCTTGATGATGCGGTCCTCGTCCACACCATCCCGCTTGACGTTCAGGGTTTCGATCGACTTGCCGTCGCGGATGATGGTGATCTCGTCTGCGATCTGTTCGATCTCGTTGAGCTTGTGGGAAATGATGATCGAGGTGATGCCCTTGCCCTTCAGGCCAAGGATCAGGTCCAGCAGGTGCTGGGAGTCGGATTCGTTCAGTGCCGCCGTGGGCTCGTCCAGGATCAGGAGCTTCACGGATTTGTTCAGTGCCTTGGCGATCTCCACCAGCTGCTGCTTGCCGACGCCGATTTCCTTGATGGGGGTATCGGGATCCTCACGGAGGCCAACGCGGGCCAGGAGTTCGAGGGAACGCTTGCGGGCTTCCGCCCAATCAATGACGCCCCATTTGGTGGGTTCGTTGCCCAGGAAGATGTTCTCCATGATGGACAATTCCGGGATCAACGCCAGTTCCTGGTGGATGATCACGATGCCCGCGGCTTCGCTTGCGCGGATGTCCTTGAACTGCTGCGTCTGGGCCTGGTACACGATGTCGCCTGTGTAGCTGCCGTAGGGGTAGACGCCGGACAGGACCTTCATGAGCGTGGATTTGCCGGCGCCGTTCTCACCGCAGATGGCGTGGATTTCGCCGGCCATCACGCGCAGGCTCACATTCGACAAGGCCTTCACGCCTGGGAATTCCTTCGTGATCGAGCGCATCTCCAAGAGGATGGGATCACCTTGCGTGTCGAGGGATGTCATCAGCCCTTACGCCTCCAATGCATGACTTCGTTGTCGGCCCCGCAATGGCGAGGCTGTCTGATGAAAAAGTAAACTGGATCACCCGTCTTGTCGTCAAGACTTGAACGCATGATCCAGCTAACGATTTCGTTACCTACCGGTAATGCCGGCGTGTTGGAACACCAAAGCAGCTGCTCCCAGCGCTTCTGCACGTGCCCCGAGGGAGGACATGGCCAGGTGCGTCGTCTCGCCCACCACGGGCACCGCGTGGCGCACCAGGCCCCTCCGGATGGGGTCCAAGAGGAGGTCGCCCAGGCCCGCCAGCGGGCCGCCCACCACAATGACTTCCGGGTTGATCAGATTGGAGACGTTGCCCAAGGCGCGGCCCACCGCCAGTCCGGCGTCATCCACTACGCGCTGGGTTGCGGAGTCGCCGGCGAGGCAATTACGGACAATGTCCTGCGGCGTCAGCAGTGCCTCCTGGCCGCGCCCCAATAACTCGATCATGGTGGTGGTGGACGCTATCGTTTCCAGGCAACCCCTGTTGCCGCAGCGGCACACCAGGCCGTGTTCGTGAATGGTGGCATGGCCGATTTCCCCGGTGATGCCCACGTTGCCGTAATAGGGGAATCCATTGAGAATCAGGCCTGCGCCGATGCCCGAGCCGATCTTGAGGAACATGAGGTTTGAGACACCGCTGTGGGGGCCCCACGTCACTTCCGACAGGGCGCCCAGGTTCGCGTCGTTGTCAACAAACACGGGGCAGTTCAGTGCTTCCTCCAGCCGATGGAGGATGTCGATGCCCACCCATTCTGGGAGGATTGCTCCCTGGGCCACCGTGCCGGATCGCCGATCGATGGGGCCCGGGATGCCTGCGCCCGCGCCCACTACCGCGGTACGGTCGATCCCGTTTTCCTGCAGCAGTTTTTCCAGCAGCAGGACTGCAGCAGCAATGCCCTCTTCTGCCTGGTGACCAAGGGGTAATTCGATGTAATCCTCGGCAATGACGTGATAGCCCAGCGAGGCCAGGACTACCCGCAGGTGGCGGCGTCCGAAGTCGATTCCCACGGCGACGGCACCGTTGCTGTTCAACCGCACATTGGTTGCCCGGCGGCCGGAGCTTGTGGTGGGCTCCGTTGATACCAGACCGGCGTCCTGCATGATTTTGACGATGTTGGAAACCGTTGCCGTGGATAGCCCGGTCTGCCGCGAGAGCTCTGCTTGCGTGGAGGGCCCGCTCAGCAGGCATTCGATGATGCGTTGCTGATTGAGGTGGCGCAGTGCGGACTGCGAGCCGGGTTTTCTTGGATGGCTCTTCGTTGAGCGCTGCGTTGCGGACATGACAAGAAGGTTGCCCCACAAGCGAGCTTGTAGTCAAGAAGTGAACACAAGGAGTCAATCATTGCCGACATACTCCAACGCAAGAACACTTGACATGTACCCGTTGTGAGGCCCGCTATGCAGGGTAATTCCTCGCTTTTGGGTGCAGAGCGGGCCTCACAACGGGAGGTTGGGGGCAATGTGTCCCGATTTTGCTACCGGCGGGTCCAAACGCCCGGCCCTTGATACCCGGGCGCGGCCTACGCTTGAAGAAGAAACCCCGGGCCTGTGTGAGGTAGCCGGGAACAGGCGAAACCAAGGTGGTAATGATGCTGCTCTCAGTCCTGCAGGCGAACGCTTCCGTCATGGACGTTGAGGCGAACCTGCGCACAATCGACGACGCCGCGCAGCGCGCCGCCCACGCGGGGGCCGGGTTGCTCTTGACTCCAGAGTTGTTCCCCGTGGGATATGCCCCTCTGCATCTGCACGCCGAGTTGGACCCTGCCACGCTTCCGGGCATACGTGAACGTTTGGCCGGCATCGCCCGCAGGCACAACATTGGCTTGGTCTACAGCCTTCCGGCCCCGGCTCAGGATGCACCAGGTCACGACGACGGCGCACAGCCCCCTCGCGCTGAAGGCGCTTGGAACATCACGGCTACTTTGCTGGACGCCACAGGCAACGAAGTCCTCAACTACGCAAAGGTTCACCTCTTTGGCCCGGAGGAGCACAAGGCGTTCGTGGCCGCCCAAGAACCTCCCGCCGTCGTGGATTTCAACGGGATCCGCACCTCCATGCTGATCTGCTACGACGTCGAGTTCCCTGAGGCAGTCCGCGCGGCGGCCACCCGCGGCGCCGAACTCCTCCTGGTGCCAACAGCCCTTTCTGCCGGATTCGACAACGTTCCGCAAGTGCTCATCCGCGCCCGTGCGCTGGAAAGCCAGCTGAACGTGGCCTACGCCAACCACTCCGGCCATGAGGACGTGTACAACTTCCTGGGCGGCAGTGTGGTGGCAGGTCCGGACGGTTCCTTGCTGGCGGCGGCGGGGGAGTCGGCCGCCCTGCTGTTCGCCGAGGTGGGTACAGATTCAGTCAAGGCAGCTCGCGATGAGGTCCCGTACCTGCGCGAACGCCGGCCGGAACTGTATAAGGAGTGGGAGCACTAGTTGGTGCTGCCGACATCAACAGGAAGCGCTGCCACCAACTCGTCCACATACTGCAGCGCGAACCAGAGCTCGGCCCGCACTTGCGCCTGATTGAGGTCCATGTCCAGAAGTTCCCCCAGCACGCCGATCTGCCGCCGCACACTGTTCCTGTGCAATCCCAGCAGCTTGGCAGAACCGTCCCAACTGCCGTTTTCACTGAGCCAACCCCGCAGCACCGTCAACAGTGGGTCCCGCCGATCCGCTTCCAACGCAAGTATGGGCGCCAGGAGTCGTTCGGCCAGGAGGGTCCCGGCTTCGCGCCCCAAAAGTCCGGCGACGGACCAAGTTACCTCATCCACACGTGCGCTCTTGCCGGTTGTCACCACGCGGCTGCGCAGGGAGTCCGCACGTTTGTAGGCTGCCTGGAGCCCGAGAAGTTCGGTCGCTTCGCCAATTACCAGCCGCCAGCCGAGTTTCTCCACATCGGATACCAGCGAATCGTCCACCTTGAAGCGCGTGATCGCAGCGAAACCGTAGTCGGTGATCTCCACCAGTTTGGTGTCGAAAAGCCTGCGCCATTGCAGCAGCTCACGAACAGGCCCGTCGTCCGCGGCGCCGTCCACCCTGATGCCCAGGACCACCCTCAGTTGCCCGGACCTGGTGGAGGATATGCTCTGGGCCAGTAAGTCCTTGAGACCGTTGACGTGCTTGGTTGAGCCGGAGGCCAGCGAGTCAGGATGCAGCAGGACCGCGGTAGCCAGTTGACTTGGGGCCAGCGAGCCACTGGTCCTTTGCCGAAACAGCAGCTCCAACAGCCCAACGGCCGACTGCACCACGTTGTTCTGGGCGGGCGTCAGCGGCCCATCCGAGCCGAGAATCAGTGCGCCCAGGTTGGCGTCCTTGGTGCTGCGCAGCGGATGCCCGAACACCAGTGCCGAACCTGGCTGCTCAAAACCGTCCATCTCCACCCGCGGACCGCTGCCGGACAGTAACCGCTCCAACATGGGGGAGAGCAAAGAATGCTCGACGCCGTTGCTGCCGCCGGCATTATGCCCGCGCGCCCGGACCCGCCCGTCAGCGCCCACCAGAACAGCCCACACGGGCACCCTCTGCACCAGCGCGGCCAGCAGTTCGTGTTCCGGCCTGGGGGAGAGAACCGCCCGCATGAGTTGCCGGTTGGTCTCTGCCAACTGCCGGAAAACCCTGGCGTTGTCGGTCTCCAAGAGTTGTGAGAATTCCAAACCGATCGCCGCGAACGGCACGGACTCCGGTACTTCGAACAGGGTGAGGTTGTGCTTCCGACAGGCGTCGAGCAAGACGTCCGGGACGGCGTCGAAATACGGCCTGATACCGAACCCCAGCGCCGCAACCTTCGCATCCACCAGCCGCTGGACATAGGCATCCACCTTGGCCGCCGAGCCGCCCTCCCCAAGGAAAGGCAACCCGGCGGTAAGGAGGAACTCACCCTCCGGCAGGTACGGTGTGGGGTCTTCGAGCTCACTGGGTTCCACCCACCGCAACAGCGAGGCGCCGCTGCCGCCGTCGTGAAGCATTGTCAACTCCGGCGGCAGCTGCTCCAGAAACTGTTCGAGCGTGACGAAACTGAGGCGGGCGGTGGCGGGCTCAGGCGACATCGCCCTGCCCGGCGGTGGCCGGCTCCTGGTAGTCGGGGCACTGGTAAGCGGTAGTTGCGTAAGCGCGGGGGAGCCGGGGCGCGATCCTGTTGATGATCTCGTCGCCGTGGCTGCCGATCGCGGCACCCCAATCGTCGGCGCTCGCCGCCCCGTCTGCCGGATCGCCAAACAACACCGCGGTGTCACCCACGCCGATTCCCAAAGCGTCCGGGCCAAGATCCACCATGAACTGGTCCATGCACACTTTGCCGATGACCGGCACCCGTCGGCCCCCAATGTTCACCACCGAACGGCCGCTGATGCCCTTGGGGATGCCGTCCGCGTAACCGAGCGGAATGAGCCCGAGGTACCGCGGTTCGTAGGTGATCGCTTGGTGCTCGTAGCTGACGCCGGTGCCGGCGGGGACCTTCTTGACCATCACCAGGGGCGCCGTCACGCTCAGTGCCGGACGCAAGCCGAAGTCGGCCGGGTTCAGGTGGTCGGCCGGAGCGAGTCCGTAGATGGCCAGCCCGGCGCGGACCATGTCGAAATGGAATTCGGGGCGGTCCAGGATGTTCGCGGAGCTGGAGACGTGCCGGAGTTCGGGGCTAAGGCCGGCTTCGTGTGCCTGGCGGACGGCGTCCTCAAACTCGGCTACCGCCGTGGCATTTCCCGGGTGCGCAGGAACATCGGCCCAGGCCAGGTGCGTCCACAGGCCGCGTACGGAAAGGTTGCCGTCGAGCTCAGCCTGCCGGGCCTGCGCCACGAGTTCAGGCCAATCCTCCTTGCGTGCACCGCCGCGGCTCAGGCCGCTGTCCAGTTCCAGATGCACGACGGCGGGCCGGCCCAGGCGTTGGGCGATACCTGCGAGCGCCTCCAGTTGGCTGACGCTTCCGAGGGAGACATCGATGTCGTTTTCCAGTGCTTCAAGGATGGTGGCGCTTGTCTGGGATGCCAGATACAGCCAGGAGAGTATAGGCACTGTGATGCCTGCCTGCCTCAGCGTTATGGCCTCGCTGAGCTGGGCTGTCCCAAGCCAGTCCGCGCCTGCGTCTATTGCTGTTCGTGCTACTTCAACTAGTCCGTGGCCGTAGGCGTTGCCCTTGACCACGGCCATGAAATACGGCGCCTTGCTGCGCTTTTTCAGGGCTCTGACATTCTCTGAAATGGCGGTCAGGTCAACGTTGACCTGTCCGGACAAAGCCGCCGGAGCCGCCTCTTGATAGTGTGCATTACGTCTCATGGTTGAACACTATAGGTCATTTTGCACCACGGTGAGAGGTGGCTCACATGCCAGTCTTGTGGAGGGGAAATCGAAACTACTTTGAAGGGACGTCAAGGGTGACTGTGCCTGTGAACACTAAAAACCCGGCAGCGGCAAGCACTGCTAGGCCGAGCCTGGGTGCGCAGCTCCTGCGCCGCAAGCCGATCGGACAGATGGTCAGCGAGGCTGGAAGCGGCGAGGGCGGAACACCGCTGGTCCGCAGCTTCGGAGTTCTCCAGCTGACCATGATCAGCGTTGGTGCCACGCTGGGCACCGGCATTCTGGTGATCCTTGGCGAGTCCGTGCCGCTGGCAGGACCTGCCATCTGGATTTCCTTCGTGATCGCCGGTGTGGCTGCGCTGCTCTCCGCCGTGTCCTACGCCGAAATGGCCGGGCTGGTTCCGGTGGCAGGCTCGTCCTACTCCTACTCCTACGCCACCATGGGCGAAGGCATGGCCTGGATCTGCGGCTGGTGCCTGGTGCTGGAATACGCCGTTTCTGTGGCGGCCGTTGCTGTCGGCGCCGGGCAATACGTGAACGAGACCCTCGCCGCGTTCGGTCAGCTCCTGCCCGATGCCATGAGCCAGCCGCCAGGAGACGGGGGCTTGGTGAACGTACCGGCCATGGTGATCGTAGTCCTGGCGATGGTTCTGCTGGTCCGGGGTGCCCGCGAGAGCGCATGGATCAACACCGCCATTGTCATCATCAAGGTGGGCATCCTGATCTTCTTCTGCGCCGTCGCCTTCACCGCTTTCAACGCAGGCAACTTCGAGCCGCTGCTGCCCATGGGTGCTGCCGGTGTTTCCGCCGCAGCGTCCAGCGTCTTCTTCTCCTACATCGGGTTTGACGCCGCCTCCACAGCTGGTGAGGAAGCCCGGAACCCCAAGCGTGACCTGCCCCGGGCCATCATGCTCTCCATGGTGATCGTCACCAGCATCTACGTCCTGGTTGCTGTAGCAGCCATCGGCGCCCGCCCCTGGAGCTGGTTCGACGGTACCGAAGCTGCCTTGGTACAGATCCTTCACGAGATCACCGGCCAGCCCTTGATCGCCTTGGTGTTCTCTGTCGGCGCTGTGCTTGCGATCGCAAGCATCGTACTTACGGTGCTTTACGGCCAAACGCGCATCATGCTCTCCATGTCCCGCGACGGAATGGTGCCCAAAATCTTTGGCCGCGTTTCCCGCCGAACCGGCACCCCGGTGTCCGGAACGCTGATCATAGGTACCGCCGTCGCCCTCACCGCAGGTCTGGTGCCGCTTGGTGCGCTGGCGGACGCCACCAGCATCGGCACGCTCTTTGCCTTCGCCCTGGTCAATGTGGCCGTCATCTACCTGCGCCGCAACCGCCCCGATCTTGAGCGGAGCTTCCGGGTTCCGCTGTACCCGATCACACCGATCCTGGGCACGCTGATGTGTGCGTATCTGATGCTCAACCTCGGCGCCGACACGTGGATCACCTTCGGGGTCTGGATGCTCGTGGGCATCGCCATCTACTTCGGCTATGGACGCCGAAACTCCAAGGTAGCCGCGCTCAGCGAGCAGGACTACCGTGATCTAACCACCAGGGCCGTGAGCCCGGAACCTGTGAAAGCAGACAACTCATGACCATTGCCACAGAACTCCCTCTCGCCGAGGTCACTTCGGGTGAGGCCGCCGCTGCCCCCATCACCATGTTGAACCCGGACTTCCCGTTCAGCTACGACCATTACCTGGCACACCCCGACGGGTTGGGCTCAGTCCCCGAAGAGCTGTACGGAACGGAAGTGGCCATCATCGGCGCCGGACTGTCCGGCCTGGTGACCGCGTACGAACTCATGAAGCTTGGCCTCAAGCCGGTCATCTACGAGGCCGACCAGATCGGTGGACGTCTGCGGACTGCTAGCTTCCCGTCTGCTCCCGGTGTTGTGGCCGACCTTGGCGGCATGCGCTTCCCGGTGTCCGGCAAGGCTTTCTACCACTACGTGGACCTGCTGGGCCTGGATACCAACGAGTTCCCTAATCCCATGGCGCCGGCAACTTCTTCCACCGTGATTGAACTCGCGGGCAAGAAGCACTACGCCACCACGGCTGATGAGCTGCCGGAGTTCTTCCTCGAAGTGGCCGACGCCTGGAAGGCAGCCGTGAACGATGGCGCGGCCTTCGCCGAAATGCAGGAAGCCATCAAGGCCCGCGACACCAAGCGGATCAAGGAACTGTGGAACGCACTCCTTCCAGAGTTGGATGAGCAGACCTTCTATGGCTTCATTGCCGCCAGCAAGTCCTTCAAGGAAGCCGGCTTTGCGCACCGTGAAGCCTTCGGGCAAGTGGGCTTCGGCACCGGCGGCTGGGACACCGACTTCCCCAACTCCATCCTCGAAATCCTCCGCGTCGTGTACACCGACGCCGACGACCAGCACCGCTCAATCGCCGGAGGAGCGCAAAGGCTCCCCGAGGCATTGTGGAACCACGCGCCGTCGGGCCTTAAGTACTGGCCGGAAGGCACCTCGCTGGCGTCCATGCACAGCGGTTCGCCGCGCGGAGCAGTGGACAACATCCGCCGGGCGGATAACGGAGACCTCCTGGTTCGCGAAAATTGGGGGCGCGAGGCCACGTACCAGGCCGTAGTGACCACCTGCCAGTCCTGGCTGCTGTCCACACGCATCCACACCGAGGAAGCGCTGTTCCCTGCAGAACTGTGGACGGCGATCGAGCGCTCGCACTACATGCAGTCTTCCAAGACATTCGTCATGGTGGACCGGCCGTTCTGGAAGGACATCGACCCGGAAACGGGCCGCGAAGTCCTGTCCATGACGCTCACCGACCGCCTCAACCGGGCGACGTATTTGCTCGACGACGGCCCGGACAAGCCCGCCGTGATGCTCCTGTCCTACACATGGAATGATGACGCCCTGAAGTGGTTGGCCCTGAGCGCCGAGGAACGCGTGAAGCTCATGCTGCACTCGCTGGAGCAGATCTACCCGGGCGTGGACATTGCCAGCCACATCGTGGGGCAGCCGATCACCGTGTCCTGGGAAGCCGACCCCAACTTCATGGGCGCCTTCAAGGCAAACCTGCCCGGCCATTACCGGTACCAGCAGAGGCTCTTCACCCACTTCAAGCAGGACCAGCTGCCGGAGCACCAGCGCGGCATTTTCCTCGCTGGCGACGACGTGTCCTTCACCGCAGGCTGGGCCGAGGGCGCCGTGACCACTGGCCTTAACGCCGTGTGGGGAGTGGTGAACCACCTCGGTGGCACGTCCGCTGCCGGCAACCCCGGACCGGGAGACCTGCTGGACGAGCTCGGTCCGATCTCCCTGGACTAGTCTCTTACGTTGCGGGGCCCGCTCTGCACACTAAACCCCCGGGTTAGTGCGCAGAGCGGGCCCCGCATTTCGGCTTTAGGCGTGCATGTCCCGGTGGGCAGCAGCGAGCTCCTTGTAGTGCGCGGCGTTGTGCTTCACGCCCTCGAACTCTTCATCAGTCAGCTCCCGGCGGACCTTTGCGGGCACGCCTGCCACTAGGGAGCGCGGGGGAATGACTGTGCCTTCCAGAACCACCGCCCCGGCAGCAACGAGCGAGCCGGTGCCGATCACCGCGCCGTTGAGGATGGTTGCACTCATGCCGATCAGGCAGTCGTCCTCCACAGTGCACCCATGGACCACCGCGCTGTGCCCTACAGAAACGCGCTCGCCGACTGTGCAGGGAAAACCGGGGTCGGCGTGGAGGACTACGTTGTCCTGCAGGTTGGACCCCGCGCCCACGCTGATCGCAGCTGTATCTGCGCGGACGGAGACGCCATAGAAGGCGCTGGAGTCCTGGGCCAACGTGGCCTTGCCGATGATGGATGCGGTGGGCGCCACGAAGGCGGATTCATGGATGGCCGGAGTGTCCCCGGCGAAAGTGTATGAGGGAGCCATAAAGCCAGCCTAAGTCACCCCCGCACCCACCTGAGTCGCAGCAGAGCGCGTTATGAGGGCTCACAACGCGCTCAGCTGCGAGCTAGTTGGGTGCGGGGGTGCGGAGGACCAGGAACTGGTAGTGCTGATTCCACTGACCCGCGCCGGGACCGGACTCCACGCCCACACCCTCGGGCCAGGTCCGGAAGTGCTCCACCGCGCCGTGTTCGCCAAAAATCCGCTGCACGGTTTCGTCGCTGCGGCGGCTGAAGAAACGCCGCGGTTCCTCCAAGTCCTCGGGGTTCAGGACCTCGCAATCCTCCCCTGACCAGAGTCCGACGGCGATCGGCGCACCAGGTGCGGTGACCCGCACAAGTTCACGGACGACGTCGTGTATCCGGGTGTTGGGCACATGAAGCAGGGTGCTCATGGACCATGCCGCCGGGAAAACGGAAGAGGCAAAGGGCAGGTCCCGCCCACTGGCAACCGACACGTCAAGACCGTGGGAGCGGGCAAGACGAATACTCGCCGGGGACAGGTCAACTCCGGTGTAATGCAGCCCGGCGCGGACAAACTCCACACCCTCTACACCGGTTCCGCAGCCCAACTCGAACACCGAGTGCCGGTGCTCGGCCTTCAAGAGACGAATGAACCACTCCCGGGAGTCAACCCTGTGAGGGGTCAGCGCGCGGGTATTCCGGACGGGCGCCTGCCGGTCGTAGAAGACAGCCAGGTCAGCCTCGTGGTCGGCGTCATGGATGCCCCGCATACACCCAGCATAGGAGCGGTGCTAGTTGAACACCACGGTGCGGGTGCCGTCCAGGAGAACCCGGTGTTCGGCGTGCCACTGGACCGCCTGAGCCAGCGTGCGGCCCTCCACATCGCGGCCCATCTGGACGAACTGGGCGGCCGTGCGGGCGTGGTCAACGCGGATGACTTCCTGCTCGATGATCGGACCCTCGTCGAGGTCTGCGGTCACATAGTGGGCCGTCGCACCGATGATCTTCACGCCGCGCGCATGGGCTTGGTGGTACGGCTTGGCGCCCTTGAATGAGGGGAGGAACGAGTGGTGGATATTGATGGCCTTACCGTTCAGTTCCGTGCACAGATCGTTGGAGAGCACCTGCATGTAGCGTGCCAGGACGGTGAGTTCAGCATCGTGTTCGGCGATCAGTTTCAGCAGCTGAGCCTCGGCCTGTGGCTTAGTTTCGGGGGTCACCGGAATGTGGTGGAACGGGATGCCGTAGAACTCTGCCAACGGCTCAAGGTCACGGTGATTGGACACGATGGCCGGAACGTCAATAGGCAAGGTGCCGGTGCGCTGCTGGAACAACAGATCGTTGAGGCAGTGTGCGTCTTTGGAGCACAGGATGATGGTGCGGACCTTTTCGCCAACAGGGTTGATCTGCCAGGTCATTCCGAAGGATTCGGCCACCGGCTTCAGTGCGGCCGTCAGTTCCGCCTGGGAGTTCGACGTCGTTGCCTCCACGCGCATGAAAAAGTTGCCGGTGCTGGGGCTTCCGTACTGCTGGGAGTCGGCAATATTGCAGCCGGCCTCAAGCAATGCTCCCGCGACGGCATGGACGATGCCGGGGCGGTCGGGGCAGGAGAGTGTTACAACGAAAGCGGTGGAGTCAGTCACACGATCAAGCCTACCTGTGCCGCGTTGTTGTACTGTTAACGGGTCGCAACTGGCGTTGGGTGGACTACCACCAGGGAGCGGCAATCATGAAGACCACGGATCGTACGCCTGGGCCGAGGGTCATGTCTTACCGCTGCACGCACGTGACCGATCCCTCCGTCAAAAAAGGGGACGCGGGAATGCTGCTGCCGGTAGCCTGACCTGTAGCACCACCCGTTGCCTAGCCAGGAGAATTCCGTGACTACCACAACCACTTCCGCGTCTGTCAGCAACCAGTCGCTCGCCGATCTCGATCCCGAGATTGCAGCAGTCCTCAACCAGGAACTTGGCCGCCAGCGCGGCACCCTGGAAATGATCGCATCGGAGAACTTCGCTCCCCGCGCCGTCATGGAAGCCCAGGGCTCCGTCCTGACCAACAAGTACGCCGAGGGCTACCCGGGCCGCCGCTACTACGGCGGTTGTGAGTACGTCGACGTCGCCGAGCAGCTTGCGATCGACCGCGTCAAGGAACTCTTCGGCGCTGAGTACGCGAACGTCCAGCCGCACTCCGGTGCGCAGGCAAACGCTGCTGCGCTGTCCGCGATGATCACCCCGGGCGACAAGATCCTGGGCCTGTCCCTTGCACACGGTGGACACCTGACCCACGGCATGAAGCTCAACTTCTCCGGCAAGCTCTACAACGTAGCTGCCTACCAGGTTGAGGAGGACAACTTCCGGATCGACATGGACAAGCTGCGCGAGCAGGCCATTGCCGAGAAGCCGCAGGTCATCATTGCCGGTTGGTCCGCATACCCCCGCCAGCTGGACTTCGCTGCCTTCCGCTCCATCGCTGACGAAGTCGGCGCGCTCCTCTGGACGGACATGGCGCACTTTGCCGGCCTGGTTGCAGCAGGACTGCACCCCAACCCGGTGCCGTACTCCGACGTCGTCACCTCCACGGTCCACAAGACCCTGGCCGGCCCCCGTTCCGGTGTGATCCTTGGCAAGCAGGAGTGGGCCAAGAAGCTCAACTCCAGCGTCTTCCCCGGCCAGCAGGGCGGGCCGCTCATGCACGTGATCGCCGCCAAGGCTGTTGCTTTCAAGATCGCCGGCGGCGAAGAGTTCAAGGAGCGCCAGAAGCGTGTCCTCGAAGGTGCCAGGATCATCGCTGACCGCCTGAACCAGTCCGATGTTGCCGAGGCCGGCGTCTCTGTCCTCACCGGCGGTACCGACGTTCACCTGGTCCTGGTGGACCTGCGCAACTCGCAGCTGGACGGTCAGCAGGCAGAAGACCTCCTGCACTCGGTGGGCATCACCGTGAACCGCAACGCTGTTCCGTTCGACCCCCGCCCGCCGATGGTCACCTCCGGCCTCCGCATCGGCACCCCTGCCCTGGCTACCCGCGGATTCGGTGCAACCGAGTTCACCGAGGTTGCCGAGATCATCGCTACGGCGCTCAAGGCAGGTTCCTCAGCCGACGTCGAAAGCCTCCAGGCCCGCGTCGACAAACTGGCCGCTGACTTCCCGCTGTACCCGCAGCACGAGCAGTGGTAACCCACGCTCCCGCGGATCAACAAGCAATACCCGGTCATTGAACCGGAGCCGACGGGATCCGCCGCCACACCTACGGCGGCGGGTCCCGTTGGCATGAGCCACCTATGAGGCTTCCCCACACAGGTCACCCACCAGAAAGAGCAGATGGAATGACACAGTCCACCGCACAGATCCTCGATGGCAAGGCCACCGCCGCAGCCATCAAGGCAGAACTGACCACTCGCGTTTCCGTCCTGGCCGCCAAGGGAATCGTCCCCGGCCTGGGCACCATCCTGGTGGGCTCGGACCCCGGCAGCACCTGGTACGTCGGCGGCAAGCACAAGGACTGCGCCGAGGTTGGCATCCAGTCCATCCGCCGAGACCTCCCCGAAGACATCTCCCAGGAGGACCTCCTGGAGGTTGTCCGTGAGCTCAACGACAACCCGGAATGCACCGGCTACATCGTCCAGTTGCCCCTTCCCAAGCACATTGACCAGGACGTCATTCTGGAAGCCATGGACCCGGAAAAGGACGCCGACGGACTGCACCCCATGAACCTTGGCCGCCTGGTGGCCAATGTGAACGGCGAGATGAAGTCCCCGCTGCCCTGCACGCCCAAGGGCTGTGTGGAGTTGCTGCGGCGCCACAACATCGAACTCAAGAGCAAGCGTGTCCTGGTGGTTGGCCGCGGCGTCACCATCGGCCGCCCCATCGGTCTGCTGCTGACCCGCAAGGAAGTCAACGCCACGGTGATCCTGGCCCACACCGGCACGGTGGACCTGCCCGCGGAACTCAAGCAGGCCGACGTCGTGATTGCCGCCGCCGGAGTGCCGCACATGATCAAGGCTGAAGACCTCAAGCCGGGCGCAGTAGTGCTCGACGTCGGCGTCAGCCGTGTGGACGACGGCAACGGTAAGGCTGTTGTCACCGGAGATGTGGACCCGGCAGCTGCCGACGTCGCCGCCTGGCTGTCCCCGAACCCGGGTGGTGTGGGTCCGATGACCCGTGCCATGCTGCTCGCTAACGTCGTGGAGAGCGCTGAGCGTCAGGCTGGCATCGCCTAAATTCATACGTTCTAAATGAGAGGGCTCTTGCAAAATATCTGCAAGAGCCCTTTCACATGTCAGTGGGTGCTACTAGTCTGCTGAGGGTGCACAATGAAGCAACCCGCTCTCCTACACCGTCGCCAACACCGTCAGAATCGTCGCAAGTCAGCTTTGACATGAACCGACCCACCGTCATCAGCGCGCGGAATCTCACCAAGGCTTACGGTGACCTCACCGCCGTGGACAACATCTCCTTCGACGTACCGGCGGGGGAGTCCTTCGGGCTGCTGGGCCCCAACGGCGCGGGCAAGTCCACCACCATGAAAATGATCGGCGGCGTCTCCCAGCGCACCTCAGGATCGCTCACCATCATGGGCCTGGACCCCGAATCCCACGGCCCTGAAGTGAGGGCGCACTTGGGCGTCGTACCGCAGCAGGACAATCTGGATGAAGAACTCAAAGTCCGCGAAAACCTGATCGTCTACGGGCGATACTTCGGCCTGCCACTGAGCTACCTGCGGCCCAAAGCGGACGAGCTCCTGGAATTCGCGCAGCTGACGGACAAAGCCAATTCCAAGGTGGACGCCCTCTCCGGTGGCATGAAGCGCCGCCTCACCATCGCCCGTTCCCTCATCAACGAGCCACGGATCCTCCTGCTGGATGAGCCCACCACCGGCCTGGATCCCCAAGCCCGCCACATCCTCTGGGACCGGCTGTTCCGGCTCAAGGAAAGTGGTGTGACGCTCATCCTCACTACGCATTACATGGATGAGGCCGAGCAACTGTGCGACCGCCTGATCGTGGTGGACAAAGGCCGCATCATGGCCGAAGGCTCCCCGGCCAACCTCATCCGTGCACACTCGTCGCGCGAAGTACTGGAGCTTAGGTTCGGGTCCGAGCGGAACGCGACAATCGGCGTCGAACTTCACGGCATCGGTGAGCGGCTGGAGACGCTGCCTGACCGGGTGCTGATTTACGCGCATGACGGCGAGGCCGCCCTGGAGCAGGTCACTGCGCGTGGGCTGCGGCCAATGACATCGTTGGTGCGCCGCTCGTCGCTGGAGGACGTGTTCCTGCGGCTGACGGGGAGGAGCCTTGTTGACTAGCGGCACCGACAAACCGATCACGACGGCGGAGCGTCCCTTGCGAGCCCACTCACCTGAGGTTTCGGCTGCCAGGGCGCGACGCTGGGGTTCGTTCTTCTACGCGGAGCAGGTCCTCCGTGTCATGCGGAACTACGGCTGGTCCGTCGTCCTGTATAGCGTGGGCCAGCCGGTGGCGTACCTCTTCGCCATGGGAGTCGGTCTCGCCAGCTTGGTGGATGCCAACAGCGAGGCAGCGTTCGGTGGCGTCAGCTACCTGGAGTTCGTGGCTCCGGCCCTATTGGTCTCAGCGGCAGTGATGACCGCGTCCGGAGAATTTTCCTACCCCATCATGGATGGCTTTAAATGGCGCCGCGTGTTCTACGGTCCACATGCCTCGCCACTGATTCCGCAGCAGATTGCCAGCGGCCACATCATGGCCAGCACGGTGAGGTTCCTGCTGCAGTCGGTGGTCTACTTCGTGGTGGTGGCACTGTTTGGGGCTTCACCCAGCCCATGGGGTTGGGTGGCAGCCATCGTGGCCACGGTGGCGGCGTTGTCCTTCGGGCTCCCGCTCATGGCTTATGCGGCCAGCATCAAACAGGACAAAGGGCAGTTCGCTTTGGTGCAGCGCTTCATCGTGATGCCGCTGTTCCTGTTCTCGGGGACATTCTTTCCGCTGGATTCCCTGCCGGTAGCGGTCCGCTGGATCGGCTGGATTTCACCGGTATGGCATGGAACTGAGCTGGGCAGGGTATTCACCTACGGGATGGACCAGAACCCGCTGTTGACCATCACCCACGTGGTGTACCTGGTGGCGACGGCAACGGTGGGCTGGGTTCTGGTGCGCCGCCAGTTTGTGAAAAGGATGGGTTCATGAGTGTCCTGACAGGTGGTCACAGCGCCACCGACCTTGCCCGCGAACGTAAGTTCGGTTCGCTGTACTCGCGCAATGCGAAGGCTGTTGTGGGTCGTGGGCTCATGGCGGCCAAGAGCAGTACGTGGCTGGTGATGGTCTCCGGATTCTTCGAACCTGTGCTGTTCCTGCTTGCCATGGGTGTGGGCATGGGCTCGATTGTGGGAACGGTTCAGGGCCCAGGTGGTGAGGAAATCAGCTACGCCGCCTACATTGCCCCGGCACTGTTGGCCGTCTCCGCCATGAATGGGGCCATTTATGACTCGACGTGGAATGTCTTCTTCAAGATGAACTTCGCCAAGCTGTACCAAGGGATGCTCTACACCTCCTTGGGGCCACTTGACGTGGCGATCGGCGAGATTTTCCTGGCCCTCCTTCGGGGGCTGTTGTACGCCACGGGATTCACCGCTGTCATGGGAGTGATGGGACTGATTACCACCTGGTGGGCCATCCTGGTCATTCCAGCCTCGGTGTTGATCGCCTTCGGCTTCGCGAGCTTCGGGATGGGTATCACCAGCTTCATGAAGACCTTCCAGCAGATGGACTGGATCAACTTCTTCCTGCTGCCCATGTTCCTTTTCAGTGCCACCTTTTACCCGCTCAGCGTGTACCCGCAGGTCATCCAGTGGTTCATTCAGGCCATGCCCCTGTGGCACGGAGTGGAGCTGCTGCGGCAGATCAGCGTGGGCTCGTTCAGCCCGGCCACGGCCATTCATGTGGGGTATTACGTGGTGATGATCGCCCTCGGCATCATGCTGACCACGGGAAGGCTGCGCCAGCTGTTCCTCAAGTGAGGACCTTATTCGAACGAGGCCCGCCGGGGGTCGTTGGTCCTGGTCTTCCACACATCCGGTGCGTTGACTTTGAACCTTCGTCCCGTCAAAGCCCGGGGCACCAGCCGGATGTAGTTGTCCTTGGCTCCGGGTTGCCAGGGTTCAAGACCCAATGCGTTCACCTGTGCGATCTCGTCGGGGTCTGTCATGAGCTCCGCTTCGCCCCGGGCAACCACGCTCCATGCTTCCCCGCTGGGGGCATCGTACCCATCGATTTCCAGAACCCCCGGCCGGGAAGCCAATGCTCCCCACAGCTTCCTGCCAGGGCTGCTGCGGAATACGAGATGCCTTTGAAACAGCACGTAATTTACAGGGAAGATCTCCGGGTGGTCATCCACCACCAAGCCAATGCGGCCGATGGTTGCAGCCGCCAGCAAGTCCCAGCAGTCATCGAATGCCAAGGTCGGGTCGCCTTGGTGCTGGGGAGAACCGGTGGTTTCCGTGGAATCTGTCATGGTTTCCTCTCATGTACGGTCGCTGAAGTATGGACTGGCGCGAGGCACATTCTTACGGTTCCCGGGCAGGCCACCATCGTTGTGAATCGTTGATGACAAAACGCCGCCCTGACAACACTGTTGGTGTGATGCGGAAAAGGTGATCCTTGGTCCCGGGCTCCCAGGGCGTGAGCTCGTGGGCCGCACTTTGCTGGCTGGGGTCATCCGCGGGAATCGCTTCCGCAAGCCCCTTGGCTATCACGCTCCACGCGATGGTTCCATAGGCGTTGAAGCCGTCCGCTTCCAAAGCCACAGGCTCATTGCCCAACAATGCATCCATCTTTGTCCCAGGAGCGGTACGGAGGATGAGAGTGCCGTCCTCCGGAAAATAGTTGACCGGAAAGATCTCGGGGCCGTCCCCGGTGGTCAAAGCCAAGCGCCCCAACGACGAGGAACGCAGCAGCCTCCAGCACTCGTGAACCTTGAGGATTTGTACATCTGGGCGATCTTCAACGGTGCTCATGAGGCGAGCATACCCAGAGGAAGGGCATAGCCATAGAGGGGCGCCCGCAGCGTTCGGTGGCCCTTGGAGCCCTTGTTCGCCGTCCGTGGAAGCGGACAGGGCACCGTTGCTCATTTGAGAGAATGGGTACATGCAATCTCTCGGTGACCCGCACCCGTCCACGTCTCCCGCCGGCAAAGGCATCTTCAAGGGCTTCCGCATCGGTGGCCTGGGGATGACAGTTGTCATCATTGCCTTCCTGGTGGCCGTCATCTTCGCGGCCAACCAGAATGACGTGGTGGGCTGGGTTGTTGCTGTCATCGCTTTCGGCTGGCTGGCTTTGGCAACGTTTGTGGTGGTGAGTATTCGCAAGGCCGCGCAGCGGGCCGGCGCTAAGTTGACCGAAGCGCAAAATGCGTTCAATGCCGCAGCCGGCCGCGCGCCGTCGTCGTCCGCTGCTGACAGTGGAGGCACGCGCGTTGTTGCCGAACGCAGCAAAGCTGATGAGGTGCGGGACCTCAAACTGGACCATTCATTCAAGATTGTCCAGGTGCAGGTCCGCGTGGTGGATGAGGAACGGGCCAAAGGCGCAACGGCGGACCAGGACACCATCAACCGTGCGCTGGAAACCATTGCCATTACGGCGACGAATGCGCGGGACATGATCAAGTCTTCCGGCGGCTCGGACGAGCCCGTGGCCGGCACCATCATCGACTAGAGTGGACCGGGTGAGTACGGCATTGAAGAAGGACTTCCTTCGCATCGCATCAGTAAACGTCAATGGCCTCCGGGCTGCCTACAAGAATGGCATGGCGGAATGGCTGGAGCCGCGCGAGGTAGACATTCTCTGCCTGCAGGAAGTCCGGGCGCCTGATGACATCGTCAGGAAACTCATCGGTGAAGGGTGGCACATCCTCCACACCGAAGCCGAAGCCAAGGGCCGTGCCGGCGTGGCCATCGCATCCCGTGAGGAGCCAACCGCTACCCGCATTGGCGTTGGCGACGACTACTTCGATACGTCCGGGCGCTGGGTTGAAGCCGACTACACCGTGCAAAATGCTGCCGGTGAGTTCACCACTCTCTCCGTTGTCAGCGCCTATGTGCACTCCGGTGAAGTGGGAACCCCCAAACAGGACGACAAATTCCGTTTCCTGGATGCCATGACCGTTCGACTGCCTGAGCTCGCCAAACACAGTGACCATGCTTTGGTTGTTGGCGACCTCAACGTCGGGCACACTGAACTCGATATCAAGAACTGGAAGGGCAACGTCAAACGTGCCGGCTTCCTCCCGGAGGAGCGTGCCTACTTCGACCGCTTCCTCGGCGAAGAAATCGGATGGAGGGATGTCCACAGGGGCCTGGCAGGAAATGTCGCCGGCCCCTACACCTGGTGGTCCCAGCGCGGTAAGGCCTTTGACACTGACACGGGCTGGCGCATCGACTACCACTTGGCCACACCGGACCTCGCGGCAGCCGCCTTCTCGGCTGTGGTTGACCGGGCGCCTTCGTGGGACACCCGCTTCTCTGACCACGCACCGCTGGTAGTCGACTACCGGCTCTAAGCTTCCTAAGGTATTGCTCCATGACTAGTTCCACCACGACTGAAACCGGCGCATCGGCTGATGCTGCGGCCCAACCGCAGCCCGTAACGTCCACCAAGCTCCCCGTGGGCGCCAAGCACCGGGTCCTGTCCGGTATGCAGCCTTCCGCCGACTCCCTGCACCTTGGCAACTACCTCGGCGCCCTGGTCAATTGGGTCCGGATGCAGGAAGAGTACGACGCCGTCTACTTCATTCCTGACCTGCACGCCATCACAGTGCCGCAGGACCCTGCAGAACTCGCCCGGCGCACCCGGGTCACCGCAGCCCAGTACATCGCCGGTGGCGTGGACGTGGATAAGTGCACCCTCTTCGTCCAGTCCCAGGTTCCCGAACACGCCCAGCTGGCGTGGGTCCTGAACTGCATCACGGGCATGGGTGAAGCCGCCCGCATGACCCAGTTCAAGGACAAGGCCCAGAAGCAGGGTTCGGACCACGCCAGTGTCGGCCTGTTTACCTACCCCATCCTGCAGGCTGCAGACATCCTCCTCTACCAGCCGCACGGTGTTCCGGTGGGCGAGGACCAGCGTCAGCACGTTGAGCTCAGCCGGGACCTTGCCAACCGCTTCAACAGCCGCTTCGGCGAGACATTCCAAGTGCCCGAGGCCTTCATCCAGAAGGAATCGGCCAAGATCTACGATCTCCAGAATCCCAACGCCAAGATGTCCAAGTCTGCGGAGTCGCCGGCCGGTCTGATCAACCTCCTGGACGATCCCAAGACCGTCGCCAAGCGCATCAAGTCAGCCGTCACGGACACCGAGACGGAGATCCGGTACGACCGCGAGAACAAGCCGGGCGTTTCCAATCTGCTGACCATCTACTCAGCCATCAGCGGCACACCGGTGGAAAAGATCGTGGCGGACTACCAGGGCAAGATGTACGGACACCTGAAGGTCGATCTGGCTGAACTCGTCTCCGGTCATCTGGCGCCCATCCGGGAGCGTGCCAACGAACTCCTGGCTGATCCTGCGGAACTGGATCGGCTCCTGGCCCTCGGCGCGGACAAGGCCCGTGAAATCGCTGCCGCAACCCTCGCGGACGTCTACTCCAAGGTCGGATTCCTGCCGTACCGCGGCCAGGCCTCCCACGGAATCCAGGGAGTCCGCTAAGCCCATGTGCTCCGCTGGCCAGCTCAATGTCACCACCGGCACCCGTCAGGGTGCCGGTCCGGACGACTCCCGCCAGCCCGCTGCTACCGGGACCGATTGCGGCACCGGTGACACCATGTGCGTCGGTGTCATCCTGGGGTTCCCGCCCGAGATCGCCCGTGAACTCCAGGAATGGAGGGCCTCTTTCGGCGATCCGATGGCAGAGGTCATTCCTGCGCACATTACCCTGATCACCACCACACCCACCCAGGACTGGGCCGCTACCCGCGAACACGTCAGGGAAGTTGCGCGGACTCAGGAGCCGTTCAACATCACCATTTCCGGCACGGGTTCTTTCCGTCCCATCTCGCCGGTGGTGTTCGTTAACGTGGAAGAAGGCTTTGAAGAGTGCGTGCAATTGCACGAGAAACTTCAAAGCGGTCCGCTTGAACGGATGCTCCCTTTCCCGTACCACCCGCACGTCACTGTGGCTCACGATGTTGCCCAGGAAAACCTTGACGAGGCCGAAACGGTTCTCAGAGATTACCGCGCGACCTTCCCTGTGGTTAGCATGGGACTTTACGAGCACGACACCAATGGAATTTGGCAGCTACGGGAAGAGCTCGACTTTGGCGGCGATACTGACGAGGAACAGCAAACGGATCCAAGCCACAGAGGCGGACGTTCCTCCGCTGCCCACTGAGCTGGCAAAACTCAAACTCCAGCTTCTCCGCAAGAGGCAGGAATGGGGCTCTGCGAAGCGCACGGGCGGGGGACTGCCAAAGAAAGCCGGCGCATTCTTTGCGCTCGTCCTCGCCAGGCTTAACACGATCCGTGCCCTGCGCTCCTTTCAGCACTACACGCGCCAGCACGGGCCACTCCTGGCGGCCGGTATCGGCTTCAACATGTTCTTCTCCGTGACTGGTTTGCTCACCACCGGCTTCGCCATCGCAGGGATCGTGTTGGGTGGCAACCCTGCCCTGCAGGACGCCGTCATCGACAGTGTTGCAGCGGCTGCCCCCGGACTCCTGCAGGTGGACGGCGGCGAAGGACTGGTGGATCCACAATCCTTGCTCAACCCGTCCGGACTTGGATGGACGGCCCTCATCGCAGCGGTTGTGACGATATTCGTCTCCCTGGGCTGGATCGCCAGCATCAGGGAAGGGCTCCGGGGGGTCATGGAAGCTGACCCTTTGGTGCGCAACCCCATCCTTCAAAAACTCATTGATGCCAGCACCTTGCTGCTCCTCGGCGTCATCCTTGTCATCAGCGCAGGCGTCTCGCTCGTCTTTGGTACGGCGGCCGACTGGTTCATCGCTTTGCTCAACCTGGACGAGGGCGTCACCGAGCCCATGGCGGCCACCGTCAAGATTGTGGTTCCGCTCCTGCTGAACTGCGCGACGGCGGCCGTGCTGTTCAGGATTGCCGGTGGCCTGAAGCTGGGGCGCCGCGCGTTCCTGGAGGGCGTGGTGCTGGCGGGTGTCGGCACCACGGTCCTGCAGTTCTTCAGCACCGAACTTCTGGCACGTTCCGGAAACAATCCGGTGCTGGCGTCGTTTGCCATCATCATCGGATTGTTGATCTGGTTCAACCTTGTGAGCCAGGTGTATCTCGTCTCGGCGTCATGGTCAGCAATCCGCGAGGCTGACACGGAGTCGGGGGATTCCCCGCGCAAGAAAGTCCTCGGCTCGCGTCGAGTAGCGCCCCGCACCTGATCTGGAGGCCGCCATGAACAACCCACTGTGGATCGCTTGCCTCCTCGGAGCTGCGGCCGGACTCATCGTTGGCCAATTGGTGTTCAAGTCACCTTTTTTGGGCATCCTCATCGGGGTGGGGCTTGGCGCACTCGTCGGGGCGTCGATGGGTCCCCGGAAAAACTGAAGTCCCCTCGTCCATGAGGGAGCTGCGAGTCACCTTGAGGACCAATTGATCGGATGTAAGCGCTCCCATTTTCCTTCAGGCAACGCTTTTCGTCTCACATCGTGAGATAAAGAATTAAACATCCGATGTCAGTTTTTACGCGTCATTCTGCGGAAACCGGTTTCTCAGTGCATCCTGAAACGTGTCAAAGATCTTGACGGTCTTGTCATGCGGTGGATGAATGTTGTTGACCCCTCCGCCTTCGAAAGGATCGACGATGATCTCCCGCAGGGAATTCCACGCCTTCAGCGCCGCAGGAACCGCACTGGCACTGGCCGCCGTCGCTACAGTGCAAACGCCAGCCGTAGCCGTAGCCGCTGAGGAGGCTCCCTCCAGTGGCCCGGCCCCGTCATTCACCGAGAACTCCGCCCAGATCACCGTGGATAACGGCCGTGTCCAAGCCGTTTTCGACAAAGCCAGCAACGCCCGCCTCGTCTCCCTGAAGCTGGACGGGCAGGAACTGCTCGGCACCACCGGTCGCGGCCGGTTCGATCAGGTAGCCAGCGTCCTGGGGGCGCCCGGTGGCGACTACACGCCGGGAACCACTTTCGCCGTGCGCCAGGAGCAGGACTTTGTGGTGGTATCGGCTGTCCTCAATGCCTCGGCTTCGGGTCCCTATGCGCGGCAATGGAACTTCATCTTCCGCTCAGGAGAGCCAGGATTCCATCTGGCGCCCCGCTTCTCGCACAGTTCCAAGCACGCGGGGGTGCATCTGGAACAACACCGCTTCGTCGCATGGGTGGACCCGGAGATTTTCACGCACGCCAGCGTGGAGGAGGACACCTTTGGCCAGCCGTGGCGAGCTGACGCGGCGCGGATGCCCACACCGCAGGACCTCCAGGCCGGTCCGATGGTCATGGACGCCACGCATGATCTGGCGGGAACCCGAAGCGCCTATGCCCGCCGGTACTACACCAAGTACGACTGGGCTGTTTCCATGAAGGATCACTCGGTGCACGGCTTGTACGGTAATGGCTACGGAATCTGGTCCGTCACGCCCAACCGCGAGTCCTTCAACGGTGGTCCGTTCCGGCAGGATCTCACCCTGCATCAAACCACTGAAGCGCCCGTGTTGCTCGTAGAGCCGCATGCCACGCACTTCGGGGCCATGCCCGTGGACACCTACGGCGACTGGGCGAAAACCTACGGACCATACTTCGTCCTGCTCACCCGGGGAAGCGATCCGCAGCGCATGCGCGAAGAAGCGGTCTCGTATGCCCGCTTCGACAAACATGCCGCATTCTATGATCGGGTGGCGCTGGAAGGATGGGTTCCTACCGCTGCCCGCGTCACAGTGTCCGGCAAGGCAAAGGTGCCAGGGCAAAAGAGCATGGAGGGCGCGCTGGTGATCCTGTCGGATAACCGGGTGCCGGCACAGGACACCACCGAAGGCTTCCAGTACTGGGCCGAGGTGGATCGCAACGGGTCTTTCGAGCTCAAGAATGTCCGTCCCGGCATCTACCGCGTGACCGTGGTCAAGCCCGGAGTCTGGGGTGAGCACGTCATCGACGACGTTGTGGTGGACCAGGGTGTCGTCAGGCTCGCCAACATGGTGTGGAAGCCCGTTGCCCACGGCAGGACCGTATGGCAGCTCGGCACCCCGGACAGGACGTCGGCTGAATTCCGGCGGGGCCAGGAATCCCGGCGCTATGATGCCTTCACCTTCTTCGCCGGCGACTTCCCGGACGGTGTGCACTATGTGGTGGGCGAAAGCGGCCCTGAGGACTGGGGTTACATCCAGCACCAGGTCCTGGACGGAAAAACGCAGGCTCCGTGGTCGGTGTCGTTCACCCTTGATACCTTCGACGCGGAAAAAGCCTCACGGAAAGGGCAGCAGGCCACGCTGACGGTGGCCTTGGCTGCGTGGGCCATGGGGTCCGCTGTTCCTGTTCCGAATGTGACCACCAACCTCACCATCCGGATCAATGGGCAACCCTTCGTGTGGGAATTTCAGCCATCCGATGCCAAGGGCGCCACGTACCGCAGCTCCCATGCCGGGCGGAACTACTCCCGTGAGTTCCGCTTTGACGCCGCTTTGCTCAAGCGTGGAGTCAATACGGTGACGTTCACCATCAACGAGGGGGCGGACCCGGTGGCCGTCAATCAGGCCGCCTACGACGCCATCAGGCTCGAGCTGGACTAAAAGCTCCGGAGCGGGCACGGGCAGGGCTCCTTACCGGCCGCGTCGGGGTTGCTGGGAACTTGCCGACGCTGGTGTCCGCTCCGGTCACACCATTTCTGAAACGTATCAACAACTGCTCGCCTTCCCAGCCAACGAGCCCGTGAAAGGTGTTGCATGACGATCGAAACCAGCAGGAAACCGCCCGGATCGCCGGCTGTGGCCCAAGCGCCGGAAGGGCGTCGGAAACAGCCTTGGTGGCAGCGGATGTGGCGGGACCGGATGCTCTTGGCGTTCGCCTTACCCGGAATGATCCTTCTGCTGCTGTTCCACTACGTTGCCCTCCTGGGCAATGTCATAGCCTTCAAGGACTACCAGCCGTTCCTGGGCATCTGGGAGTCGATGTGGACCGGCCTGGAGAATTTCCAGGTGCTGTTCAATGGCGATCCCGATTTCCTGAACGCACTCCGGAACACGTTGGTCCTGACCTTGATCCAGACGGTCTTCGTCTTTCCGGTGCCCATCGTCCTGGCGCTTCTCCTCAACAGCCTGCTTTCAGAGCGGGTGAAGAGACTCGTCCAGTCCATCCTGTACCTTCCCCATTTCCTCTCGTGGGTGATCGTGGTGGCCATCTTCCAGCAGATGTTCGGTGGCTCGGGAATGGTCAACAACTTCCTCAGATCCAATGGTTGGGCTGCCCTGGACATCCTGGGCAACCCGGATACCTTCTTCGCACTCCTGACGTCACAGGTGATCTGGAAGGACACCGGCTGGGGAACCATTCTGTTCCTGGCTGCACTGTCCCAGATCGATTCGTCACTGTACGAAGCCACCGCGGTGGACGGTGCAGGACGATGGCGCCAGCTATGGCACATAACGCTCCCCGGCTTGCGGGGCATCATCATCCTGCTCCTCATCCTGAAGCTCGGTGACTCGCTCAGTGTGGGATTCGAACAGATCATCCTGCAGCAGGCCGCCGTGGGCGTCCAGGCCTCAGAGGTGCTGGACACCTACGTCTACAACAACGGAATCGTCGGAGGCAGTTGGGGTGTCTCCACAGCCGTCGGACTGGTCAAAGGACTCATCGGCGTGGTCCTTGTCCTGGCAGCCAACAAGATCGCCCACGCTTTCGGCGAGAACGGAGTGTACAAAGCATGACCACCACCCAGAACGCCACTCGTCAAAGCACGTCCGGAACCAGCGTTGCCGAAAGGGGGATACCCGCCAAGCGCAGGAAACGCAGGACCGTTAACGGAGTCGAACCGCCAGGGCTGATGATGCGTGCGTTCAAAGGTGTGCTCCTGACAGTGGCGTGTACCGCCGTCGTGCTTCCCTTCCTTGGAATCCTGTCCACCAGCATCTCCAGTCCCGAACACGTGACCCGCAACGGCGGGTTCGTGATCCTGCCCGACACCCTGAACTTCGGCGCCTACCAGTCCATCCTGTCCGGCGGCGTGGTCACCCAGGCCTTGGCCGTCTCTGGTTTTGTCACCATCGCCGGGACGTTGTTATCCCTCCTGGTGACAAGCCTGCTCGGATACGCCCTGGCGCGGCCCGGGGCCTTCGGGATGAAGACCATGCTGCTGTTAGTGCTCTTCAGCCTGCTGTTCTCCCCGGGCATGATTCCCTCCTATCTGGTGGTCAAGGAAGTGGGCCTCATCGACTCCCTGTGGGCCCTGATCGTTCCGTCCATGGTGAGCGGCTTCAACGTGATCGTGATCCGTGCGTTCTTCAGTCAGATCCCTTCGGCCTCTTCTATGCAGTCAGCTACTGGAACGCCTTCTTCAATGCCCTGCTGTATCTCAATGACAGTGCCAAATGGCCGCTCCAACTGGTGCTGCGAACCTACGTGGTCAACAACGCGCAACTGGATCAAGGAGACCTGAGCGGGGTCATGGAGAGCATGCCACCGCAGCCCTCCATCCAAATGGCCATCCTGGTCCTCTCGCTTGTCCCGATCCTCATTGTCTTTCCCTTCCTCCAAAAGCACTTCGCCAAGGGCGTCCTCACCGGCGCCGTCAAAGGTTAGAAAGGTCACGGTCATGCACGAAGCCGTCTCACAGAAACAGTTCAGCCGCAGGAGTTTTGCTCGCGGTTCCCTGGGAATATTGGCCCTCGCGGCGTTGGGCAGCCCCCTGCTGGCCGCCTGCTCACCCGGTGCCCAAGGGGGAGCCGCAGGCGCCCAGGGCAAAGGTGCACTGCCGGACTTCATCCGCTATGAGGGAGTGACCCCGGACCTCAAAGGCACCGACCTTGGCATCCCTGACGTCTTTTACCGCTACCCGGCGCAGCCCGTGAAAGCACTGGCCCAGGCTCCCGGTGACGGGAAGGCCATCACCTCCATGGTGCAGACGTCCTCGCCCATTCCGCCGGGGGTGGATAAGAACGCCTACTGGCAGGAACTGAACCGACGGTTGGGCTCGGACCTCCAGATCTCCATGACGCCGGCCACCGACTATCCCAGTAAGTTCGCCACCGTGGTGGCAGGAGACACCCTGCCGGACATCTTCCAAGTGGCACGCGGTGCAAACTCCGTCCCGCAACTACTCCGGGCCAAAGCTGCAAACCTCACCGAACACCTCTCCGGCAATGCCATCAAGGACTACCCCTTCCTGGCCAACATCCCGTCGGAGTCATGGTCTGCGGCCATGTTCGGGGGCGAAATCTTTGCCATCCCCATTCCCCGCGGTGTCCTTCAGAGCACCATCCAATACCGCCGGGAGGACCTGCTGGCAGCCAAAGGCATCACAGCCCAACCGGCCAGCTTCCAGGACTACCTCTCACTCTGCAAAGAGCTCAGCGACCCTAAGGCCAACACCTGGGCGCTGACCCAGGTTCCCATCAACTTCATCGCCCAGACCCTCAACGTGCCCAACGGCTGGCGTGAGGAAAACGGGCAGCTCACCAACAAGGATGAAACACCCGAGATGAAGGAAGCATTGGAAGCCGGGCGGAGAATGTTTGCTGAAGGCGTGGTAAATCCGGACGCCTTCGCAGCCAACGCGGGCCAGTACAAACAGTGGTTCCTGGCCGGGACTGCATACTTCACCGGCGACTCCTACAGCGCCTGGCCGGCGTACTACCAACAGGCCGCAGGGCAGGAGGGCTTCAAGATCTCCGCTTTGGACGTTCCAGGGTTCGACGGCGGCAAGGGCTCGCTATGGATCGGCTCACCCACCCACAGTGTGGTGGCTTTCAACAAGAACGCCGGGGACAGGCTGGAGACATTCCTGCAGGTGGCCAACTGGCTGGCGGCTCCGTTCGGCACTGAAGAGTATCTGTTCCGCAAATACGGAGTGAAGGGAGTCCACTATCAACTCTCAGGGACCGATCCTGTGCCCCTGGACTCCGGAGTAGGGCAAACCCAGTTGGGCCAGCAATACCTGGCAGACGCCCCCACGGTGCTGTACCTCCCCGGTGAGGAAGACGTGGTGAAAGCCCAGTATGAGCAAATGAACCGCGTCCTGCCCGATGGTTCGGCAAGCCCGGTGGAGGGCTTGTATTCCGAGACCGAGGTCAGGAAGGGAAGCCAGCTGGAGAAGAAGCTCCGCTCCGTCCGCGATGACATCCTCCAGGGCCGCCAGCCGGTCGCCGCCTGGGACGACGCCGTCAAGGAATGGCGATCCGGCGGTGGTGACAAGATCCGCTCGGAGCTTGAAGAAGCGCTCGCGGCCAGCAAGGCCTGAGGACCCATCAGCACGGTTCCCGGCTCGGGAACGAGGCAGGCCCGCTGTGACAGCCCCTGACCCAGGGCGTCACAGCGGGCCTTCCTGGTGTCAGGAGTCGTGAAGGGCGGGCTGGTCGATGGGGAAGCCCAACTCGCTGATGCGTGTCACCTCGCCGGTGGCAATGGACGCGTTGGCTGCGATCCCGACCGCGATGCTCCGCAATCCGTCCAGGTAACCGGCGCGGCGTGAAAGCTTTTCTTCGCCGGCGAGGGATCCATACGTGCCCGGAGTCACCCCACCACGGAAGACGTCGTCGAGCAGTTTCAGGTCGCCGCCACCGTGTCCGCCCACGCCTTCGGGAATGGGAATCTCCACGGGCCGTTCAAAGTGCTTCTGCAGGAGCAGCCTGCTGGATCGCGGGCGCAGCGAGTCCCGTGCCGCCCCGTCAGCTGTCCCATCGTCTTGCGCGCTCGGGTCCACCGTTTGGTCCGCTCCCCGGGCACGGTGGGGCTTTTCCACCACGTCCAGTTCCAACCGGCCACGTGTTCCGTTGATGGCCACCCGATACCCCTCCCACGGCGCGTGTGCGTGCAGCGTGTAGGCCAGGCTGGCCCCGCTCCGGTAGCCCACCAGGACACTCATGTTGTCCTCTATGGTGACCCCGGGGGCAAACACGTCCTGGTTGCGGCGGTAGCCATCCACGTGCTCGGCATCCTTGAACAACTGCCGCATCCTGGGGTCGTTGCCAAGATCGAGGTCGAATCGTCCGTCGCGTGCTCCCGGGGAGGAAGCGCCGGCGTTGCCTTCCCCGTAGAACCGCAGCCCTCCCACAGCAAAAACTGTCTCCGGCACGCCGGATGTCCACCAGTTGACCAAGTCAAAATGGTGGGTGGCTTTATGGACCAGGAGGCCGCCGGACTTCTCTTTCTCCCGGTGCCAGCGCCGGAAATAATCCGCGCCGTGTCCGGTGTCCAGAAGCCACTCGAAATGGACTGAGGTCACGCTGCCGATTTCGCCGGCGTCGATCAGTTGGCGGACCAGGGTGTTCCTCGGTGAGTATCTGTAATTGAAAGTGACGGTGACATTGGCGGACGAGGCTGCGGCGGCCTCGGCGATCGCCGCGGCGTTCTGCGCATTGACGGTCAGGGGCTTCTCCACCACGACGTCCATGCCCAGCTTCAGCGCAGCCATCACGTACTCGTGGTGCGTGAAGTCCGGGGTGGTGATCACCACCGCGTCGGCACCCGTCTCGTCCCTCATGCGCTCCAACTCTGTGGGTGCATACGACGACGGCAGGGCGGCTCCTGGCCGGAACTGGCCAAAGAGGCGGTCGTAGTAAGCCATCCGTACCGGGTTGGAATCGACCCACGCCACCGGAGTGCCGACGTCGGAATGGCTTCCCAGCAGTGCCCTGACGTACATTTCGGAGCGGCTGCCCGTCCCGATAATGGCGTAGCGGCGAGGAGATTCTGCAGTGTGGCTCATGGCGCCTGCACCAGCCCTTCCCACGCCACGGTCCAGTCGGCCGGAAAGCCGGGTGCGTGGCGGTCCGGTCCGTTGTCCCAGCCTGATGCCATGAGGGCCACCGCTGAGAGCAGACCGCCGTTGCCGGGGAGGTACAGGGGCAACGAGTTGGTCTGGCGGTTGTGCCCGTTGGCAAGGACTGTGTTCTTGCCGGCGCTCAGCAGCAGGGCATCCACCGCGGTTTCCGGGTCTTGGAGCCGTGCTGCGGTCATGGCCATCACGGGGTAGTCCCAGCCCCAGGTGCTGCCCCAGTCCCAATCGGCCAGAACACCGGCCAAGGTGGCGCGCATGATCTCCGGATCGATGATGTCGGTCAGGGGGAGAACGCCGAGGGCACACAGCATGGAGGGGTGGTCAGTGCGGATGGTGAAAGGCTCCACGTCGATTGCTGCGTAGACCCCATCCACCACACGGGGCGGCACCATGCCCTCTGCCACCTCGGACCACTCCGCCACAGGTTCGAGCCCGAGGCGTTCCCGCCAGGTCGCTGCCGTTCGCAGGCCCCATTGCCAATAGGCAAGCTCAAAGGTGGGGTTGGTGACCTTGGCGCGAATTGACCCGTAGCTTTCTTGGGCGGGAATCAAGGGTGGCCCCAGTTCGAAACCGCGGGAGGTGGGGTGCGCGAACGAGGCCATGAAGGCTGCTGACTCGAACACGATTTCCGCGAATTCCGCCAGGACTTCGCGGCTGGGGTTGGCCCGGTACACCAGTTCGGCCATGTGGATGGGGTGCGGCTGCTGCCAGATCAGGAAGGTCCCGATGGGGCTGGGGCTCTCCCGCCCGTCCGGTCCCACCTGCTTGGGCCAGCGAACGCCGTCGAATCCCTGCGCTTTGGCAGTTTGACGGGAGGTTTCCAGCACGCTGGAGTACCAGCGCAATGAGGGCAGTAGCAGCTCCACCCGGTTCCAGTGGGCAAAGTGCGCCCCATGCCACCAGTGCATCTCCAGATGGAAGCGGCCTCGCCATGAATTGCACACGAGCCCGGTTTCCTGGGGTGGCAACGAGCCCGAGCAATTGACCGCCGTGAGGTACTGGGAGAGCACAATTCGGCGTTCCAGCTCCTTGGCGCGGGGGTCGTCCGTGGCGTCCAGTTCGACCGCCCCGCCTGAGGTCCAGAATGCGGGCCAGTAGGTCCCGGCGGCCGTGATCACGGACTGCGCGGTGGAACGTTCGACGCCGTCAGTGGCCGCTGCCTGTCCACTCACCTGGTCCGCGTGGCTGGCAGGCTTGGTGGTTCCGCGGGGGATGCAGTCGCCGTCGCCGGCAGGGTGGAAGGCGACGGTGAAGTCCAGCACCCCTGCAGGGCCGGCATCACCCGTGGCGCCGGGAACTATGCGCAGCCGGTGTTCCTCTGGCTGTTCCACCTCCAGGCCCTGCCCGGTAACCACCACCTGGTACCGGGAGTCGTCCAGCGAGCGGTGGGCCTGCCAGGACGTTGTTCCGGGAGATGTTGTGGTGGTGGAGGGCCCGGTGAGGGTGGTGGTGTGGGCTTCTGGACGGTTCCAATCCGCCGCGTCATGCCAGGCTTCGGATCCGTAGGGAAAGCCGATGCTGACACTTAAGCCGGCGCCAACCGCCGTCGACTCGATACGGAAGCCTAGCTCATCACGGTAGGGGTGGCACGCCGTCGTCACTGTGACCTGGTGCCCGGCAAGGACGAAACGGCTGGTGACCGTTCCAGTCCAGAGGTCCAGTGTCTGCGCGGTTCCGGAGATGTCTGCCGCGGTGAGGGGGCGGTCAGTTCCCTCTTCGGTCCAACGGAAGCCGATGCGTCCCAGATCAAGTCGGTGTGCGTTGGCCCGCAGCCAAGTTTCGGCCCGGGAGGTACCGGTTTCCCTGTCGTTGACGATTCCGCCCACCATGTCCACATAGGGGACTGGGCCGCGCGGTGAATCGTAGAGGACCGTAGAGCCGGCCAGATCGTAGGGCTGGGGCGGTGGAACGGAATGCCAGCCCCATTGCGACTGCGTTCCCAGGAGTGTTCCCGGTGGCAGTTCGTCGCGCGCACCCACAGGGTACTCGGCGGGCAGCGACTGCAGCCCGGTGAGGTCCATGGTGAACGCGAACTCGCCATTGCCAACGGACACCGGACTGCGCGGGTCCAACTGGTGCTGGCGGACGTTGTGCCGTTGGACCAGCGCTTTGCGGTCGATGGCGGGGGATTGCGGACTCTTGCTGTGGCTGTGCACTCTGCACGCCCTCCTGATGCTGTCTGCTTTGACTGCTGCTGGGGACAATCCGGTCAAATGGCGTCCGGTGCAGGTCTCCGTCAGCGGTCAGCCGACATGAGAAACCGTTTTCCGAAACGATTCAATCCTTGTCGTGGTGTACGTGGCTGTCAACCCCCCCACATGGCGGAGTCCGGGATGTCCTGCTCTCAAGGGGCCAGGGTCACCGTGTCCTCACGCTCGATCAGCCGAAAGAAGGATGCGCGCTCATGGGGGCTTTTGTTGGGCTGATGGAGGGTTAGGAAGAGGCTGCCATCCAAGTGCCGTCCGATCATTCCGTGGCCGCCGTCAGTGCCCCACAGTGGTTCGGCTTCCTGGGCCCACGGGCCAAGCACGGTTCCTGATTCACTGCGGGCGATGCCCATGGAATAGCCATGGTCGCCAAAACTGGACCACAGCATGATGAGGTTTCCGCTAGCGAGGCGGAACAGGAAGGGCCCATCGGTGACGTAGACGGGGAACTCGCGGTCACTGGCGGAGGGGGCGTCCAGCGCACGCGACCACGGTGCCTCCGAGGCGCTGAAGAGGAAGACCGGCACGCCCACGGCCGTGCGAAGGTCCGGGCTGAGCCGCTGGGCCAGCATGGCGCCGTCGTGCACCTGCTTCCACTCATGGCAGAAAACCATCCAGGGGTTTCCTTCCGCGTCCACGTGGAGGGTGCCGTCCAGGCATTGCCAACGGGCTGGAGTGACGGGGCCATCGCTCCACGGCGTGTAGGGTCCTTCCGGTTTTTCGGCGGAGAGTATCTGCGTTCCACGAAGGCGTCCCGGGGCAGTGAAGGTGGCAAACAGGTAAAAGCGGCCATGGTACTCGTGGACCTCGGGTGCCCAGTACTGCTCCTGGCTCCAGAAGTCGGCGGCGGGGCGGAAGGCTGCGATGGGGCCCTCCCAGTTCAACAAATCAGTGCTGCGGTAGCAGTCGAATCCGGTGGCCTGTCCGGACCAGATGTTCTTATCAGTGCTGCCGAAGAGGAGGTATTGCCCTGAGTCCGCTTGGGTGAGGACAAACGGGTCGCGGATCTGGATGTCGTCCAGGCGTGGGGACATGACGTACTCCTTGGGGCTACGAAATAGTTCATGGTCAAAACTATTGACGGTTCCTATGACCCTTGATACGTTTCAGGAACCGTTTTCTCATGATTTGAAAGAAGCTTACCCAATGGCGCGTAAATCTCTCCGTCGTATGCGAAAGTCCATAGCTATCCTGGCCACCGTCGGCATGCTCGGCATGACTGTGGCCTGCTCGGGTCCCTCCTCCAACCAGTCCGAAGACGGCCCTGTGGAGATCCGGTTCTCCTGGTGGGGCAACGCCACCCGGGCCGAACTGACCAACAAGGCCATCAAGGAATTCGAGGCCGCCAACCCCAACATCAAGGTCAAGCCGGAATACGGTGATATTGGCGGCTACTTCGACAAACTGGCCACCCAAGTGGCTGCCAACGATGCTCCCGACGTCATCACCATGGGTGGTGCGTACCCTGCCGAATACGCCAACCGTGGCGCACTCTTGGATCTGTCTACGGTGGAGGGCGCACTGGACCTCTCCAAAATGGACCAGGGAGCGCTGGAAAACGGGCAGGTCCAAGGCAAGCAGTACGGTGTGTCCACGGGGGCCAATGCATTGGCGATCGTTGTAAACCCAGCAGTGTTCCAGGCCGCCGGTGTTGCCCTTCCCGATGACAGCACCTGGTCATGGGACGACTTCGCCCGGACCGCCGCGGACATCACGGCAAAAAGCCCCAAGGGCACCTATGGGACAGCCACCGTCCTCACGCACGACTCCCTGGATGCCTTCGCCCGACAACGCGGCAAGTCCTTGTACACCCAGGACGGTCAGCTGGGGCTGGACAAGGACACCGTCAAGGAATATTTCGACTTCTCGCTGAGGCTCAGTGAATCAGGCGCAGCCCCCAGCGCCTCCGAGACAGTTGAGAAGCTCAATGTCAGCACTGAACAAACCCTCATGGGTATGGGGCAGGCGGGCATGATGCTCACGTGGACCAACTCCCTGACGGCCCTCAGCAAAGCTTCCGGGGCCGAGCTGAAGCTGCTTAAGCTTCCCGGTGAAAAACCGACCCCCGGCATCTGGCTGCAGTCCTCGCAGTTCTACACGATCTCAGCCCGCAGCAAGCACACGGAGGCCGCCGCCAAGCTGGTCAGCTTCATGGTGAACAACGAGGCCGCGGCCAAGATCATCCAGAGTGACCGTGGCGTACCCAGCAACGCCGGAATGCGCATGGCGATCCAGGATCTGCTGACACCGCAGGGAAAGGTTGAAGCTGCCTACATTGACCAGATCGGCAAGATGGACTTCGCTCCCACCTTCATTGGTCCTACGGGTTCCACCGCCGTTTCGGAGATCACGGCCCGCATCAATACCGAAGTTCTCTTCAAGCGGCTTTCCCCGGAAAAGGCTGCCGACCAATGGCTCAGCGAGAGCAAGGCAGCCATCGGCAAGTAGCACCCAACTCAGTCGCAGCAGAGCGCGTTTTGAGGGCTCAGAACGCGCTCTGCTGCTACCTACTTGGACGGGTGCGGGCCTTTAGTTGGAGTCGCGGACTTCCATGTAGGGGTCTGCCCACGCACCGATGATGCGCGCTACCCGTGCTGCCTGGCCCTTACCGGTCAGGAGGTGCTCGCTTCCCTCGAGGGAGATGAAACTCCGGGGATGGCGGGCAGTCTGGAAAATTTCGCTGGCGTTATCGATCCCCACGGTGTTGTCAGTGGGGGAGTGCATCACCATCAAGGGCTTGTGCAGGGTGCGGATGCAGTCACGCAGGTCAGCGCGTTCCACGTCCTCCACAAAGTGGCGCCGAACCTCCATGGGGCGTCCACCAAGGTCCACCACGGCGCTGCCATCCCGGAGGATGTCCTCGATCTCGGTGTCGAACATGTGCTCCACATGCTTGGGTTCGTAGGGCGCGGCAACCGTCACCACGGCATTGAGTCCGGGAATGTCGCGCGCTGCGGCCAATACAGCGGCACCCCCGAACGAGTGGCCCACCAGCAAAGAAATGCCCCGGCCCTGCTCCTGCATGAACCCGGCAGCGAGGATGGTGTCGGCCACCTTGACGCTGAAGGATCCAGCCGACCACTCACCGGCAGAGCCACCCAGCCCCAGGTTGTCAAAGCGAAGCATGCCGATTCCCTGGTCCGCCAGGCCCTTGCAGATGCGCGATGCTGCAGGGCTGTCCTTGCCAAGGGTCAGGCCATGCGAGTACAAGCCCCAGCCGCGGACAGGACCTTCCGGGACGTCGATGATGCCGGCCAGGGTGTCGCCGGTGCTTCCCGTGAAGCTGATCTTCTCAGAGCGTGACACGCTGGTCTCCTTGTCTTGCCAGCACCGGTTGCGGTGGTGGATGGGCGTCTGTGGACTGGTACGGCACTGGATTAACGACGACGGCGCCACTCACCATCAGTGGTGAGCGGCGCCGTCGTCGTGCTGTTCTTGAAAGAAACTGCTGAACTAGATCTTGCGGGCCAGGATGGCCTGCTTGACCTCGGCGATTGCCTGGGTTACCTGGATGCCGCGGGGGCATGCTTCCGAGCAGTTGAAGGTGGTGCGGCAACGCCACACGCCTTCTTTGTCGTTCAGGATCTCAAGGCGCATGTCGCCAGCGTCATCGCGCGAATCAAAGATGAAGCGGTGGGCGTTGACGATCGCGGCCGGACCAAAGTACTGGCCGTCGGTCCAGAAGACCGGGCAGGACGAGGTGCAGGCAGCGCAAAGGATGCACTTGGTGGTGTCATCAAAGCGCTCACGGTCCTCAACGGACTGCAGACGTTCCTTGGTGGGCTCGTGGCCCTTGTTGATCAGGAACGGCATGACTTCGCGGAAGGACTGGAAGAAGGGTTCCATGTCCACGATCAGGTCCTTTTCCACGGGGAGGCCCTTGATCGGCTCGACGGTGATGGGCTTGGAGGTGTCCAGGTCCTTCAGCAGCGTCTTGCAGGCGAGGCGGTTGCGGCCATTGATGCGCATGGCATCCGAGCCACACACGCCGTGGGCGCAGGAACGGCGGAAGGAAACGCTGCCGTCAATCTCCCACTTGACCTTGTGGAGGGCATCCAACACGCGGTCCGTGCCGTACATGGTCAGCTTGTAATCATCCCAGCGTGCCTCTTCCGAGATTTCGGGATCGTAGCGACGCACGCGGAGCGTGATGTGGAATGTGGGGATTTCACCGTCGCCGGCAACGCTTGCCGGGAGCTCGATCTTGGAAGCGGGCTCTGCCATTTCGGTGGTCATTAGTACTTACGCTCCATCGGCTCGTAACGGGTAAAGATCACGGGCTTCGTCTCAAGACGGATGCCCGCAACAGATTCCGCCGAGGAGTCGACGGTGACGGAAGTGTCCAGGTAAGCCATGGAGTGCTTCATGAACTTTTCGTCATTGCGGTCCGGGAAGTCCTCTCGGTAGTGGCCACCACGTGACTCTTCACGGTGCAGTGCACCAACGGTCATGACCTTGGCCATGTCCAGGAGGAAGCCCAGCTCCACTGCTTCCAGGAGATCCAGGTTGAAGCGCTTGCCCTTGTCCTGAACCGTGACGTGCTTGTACCGCTCTTCGAAGGAAGCGATGTCGCGGAGGACCTGCTCCAGGGATTCCTTGGTGCGGAACACCTGCATGTTGGCGTCCATGGTGTCCTGCAGTTCCTTGCGGATCTGCGCCACACGCTCGGTGCCGTTGCCTTCCAGCAAGCCGCTGAGGATGCCACGGGTCATTGCCTCGGGGTCCTCGGGGAGCTCAACAAAGTCAGCTGTCTTGGAGTACTCCGCAGCGGCGATACCGGCGCGCTTACCGAAGACGTTGATGTCCAGGAGCGAGTTGGTGCCGAGGCGGTTGGAACCGTGTACGGAGACACAAGCAACTTCACCGGCTGCGTAGAGGCCCGGGACGATGGTGTCGTTGTCCTGGAGCACCTCAGTGGTGATGTTGGTGGGGATGCCGCCCATGGCGTAGTGCGCGGTGGGGAACACGGGGACGGGATCCGTGAACGGTTCCACACCAAGGTAGGTGCGGGCGAACTCCGTAATGTCCGGAAGTTTGGCCTCGATGTGGGCAGGCTCAAGGTGCGTCAGGTCCAGGAGGACGTAGTCCTTGTTAGGACCACAACCGCGGCCTTCACGCACTTCGTTGGCCATGGCGCGGGCCACGATGTCACGGGGTGCAAGGTCCTTGATGGTGGGGGCGTAGCGCTCCATGAAGCGCTCACCCTCGGAGTTACGCAGGATGGCACCTTCACCACGTGCACCCTCTGTCAGGAGGATGCCCAGGCCGGCAAGGCCGGTCGGGTGGAACTGGAAGAACTCCATGTCTTCCAGGGGGATACCGCGGCGGAACGCAATGCCCATGCCGTCGCCCGTGAGGGTGTGGGCGTTGGACGTGGTCTTGAAGACCTTGCCGGCGCCGCCGGAGGCGAACACTACGGACTTGGCCTGGAAGACGTGCAGTTCACCGGAGGCGAGGTCATAGGAGACAACGCCGGCAACACGCTTCTGCTTGTACGGGGTACCGTCTTCGCGCACTGCGTCTTCTTCGACGATCAGCAGGTCAAGGACGTAGTACTCGTTGTAGAACTCAACGTTGTGCTTGACGCAGTTTTGGTACAGCGTCTGGAGGATCATGTGACCGGTACGGTCAGCTGCGTAACATGCACGGCGGACTGGAGCCTTGCCGTGGTCACGGGTGTGGCCACCGAAGCGGCGCTGGTCAATCCGGCCCTCGGGCGTGCGGTTGAACGGAAGGCCCATCTTTTCCAGGTCCAACACGGCGTCAATGGCTTCCTTCGCCATGACCTCGGCGGCATCCTGGTCAACCAGGTAGTCGCCACCCTTGATGGTGTCAAAGGTGTGCCACTCCCAGTTGTCCTCTTCGACGTTGGCCAGTGCTGCGCACATTCCACCCTGGGCTGCACCTGTGTGCGAGCGGGTGGGATAGAGCTTGGTCAGTACCGCGGTGCGTGCTCGCTGACCGGATTCGATCGCGGCGCGCATGCCGGCGCCACCTGCACCGACAATGACGACGTCGTACTTATGGACCTGCATACCAGATGCTCTCTCTTTCAAAAATTCAGATGGTCGGCGGAGGCTGCTCCGCTACGTCAGGCGAACCGGTTCACTCGGGGGAGTAACCCGGAAGGCGCCGCTACGGGGCCGGGCAGAAACCGCCAGGCAACTGAACGCCGTCGACGACGGGGCACGGGTTGAAGGTGAAGATCACCAGCGTGCCAAGGATGATGATGACCAAGGTGGCCGCGTAGAGGACCATCTTCAGCCAGAAGCGCGTGGAATCCTTCTCGGCGTAGTCGTTGATGATGGTGCGGACACCGTTGGTGCCGTGCAGCATGGCAAGCCACAGCATGGCCAGGTCCCAGAACTGCCAGAAAGGATCGGCCCACTTGCCGGCTACGAAACCGAAGTCGATTGCATGGATGCCCTCGCCTACCAGCAGGTTCACGAACAGGTGGCCGAAGATCAGCACCACCAGGACGATGCCGGAGAGGCGCATGAAGAGCCAGGCGATCATTTCGAAGTTGCCACGGCTGGTGCCGGTGCGGTTGTACTTCGGTGCGATCTTGCCGCTCCCGATTTTTCCACTGCGTGGGGATTCGATGGTTGTCATGGCTTAGTGGCCTCCCAGCGCGAGGGAAAGGTGGCGGATAGCGAAGCCTGCGAACGTGACAAGCCACAGTGCAAGCACGACCCACAGCAGCTGGCGCTGGTACTTCGCGCCCTTCTTCCAGAAGTCGATGGCAATCACACGCAGGCCGTTGAAGGCGTGGAAGATGATCGCGGCGACCAGGCCCGTTTCACCCAGGGCCATGAGGGGGTTCTTGTAGGCGCCAATGACGGCGGTGTAGGCCTCAGGGGACACGCGCACCAATGAGGTGTCCAGCACATGGACCAACAAGAAGAAAAAGATCACTACACCTGTAATGCGGTGTCCAACCCAGGACCACATGCCTTCACGGCCGCGGTACAAGGTGCCAGCTGGTTTTGTCGGCACTGATTAAACCTTCCTGCAACACAGCGGCGCTGGCATGGGATCCACGCGGGGGGAACGCCTGCTGCGAGAGCACTCGTAGCTCACGCCTAAATCTAGGCTTCGCTAACAGCATATTCAATTTAGGACGGGCTTCTCTCCTTGTTAATTCCATGTTTCCTGCCGATATTCAGGCGATTTTGGGAACTGGCTGAGACGAACGCCACACGTGTGTCCTGCTGCAGGGCTTCCCGCCGGCACAGGATAAAGTGTTGCGGTGAGTACAGAAGACGCGAAATACCCGGAATCGCCATTGAACCGCTTCCATGCGGTTATTCCGGCGGGCGGTGTGGGGACCCGGCTATGGCCACTCTCGCGTGCCGCTGCGCCCAAGTTCCTCCACGACCTGACCGGTTCCGGCAGCACGTTGTTGAGGGCTACCTATGACCGCCTGGAACCGCTGGCCGGTGAACGGGTCCTTGTTGTTACCGGTGAGGCGCACCGCGCCGCCGTGTGCCGCCAACTCCCCGAAATAGGTGACGACGAACTGGTGCTGGAGAGCGAGCCCAAGGACTCCGGCGCTGCAATCGGCCTTGCCGCCGCCATCCTTTACCGCCGCGATCCTGACACCATCATGGGTTCGTTCGCTGCAGACCAGGTCATCAGCCCGGACGGTCTCTTCCTGGAGACCGTGCGCGAGGCAATCTTTACCGCGGCCACTGGCAAGATTGTCACCATCGGCATCAAGCCCACCCACCCCTCTACCGGATTCGGTTACATCCGCTCCGGTGCGGCCCTGAACGTGGAAGGCGCCCCGAACGCGCTTGCTGTTGCGGAGTTCGTGGAAAAGCCCAGCCAGGAAGTGGCCAACAAATACGTCGAGGCAGGGGACTACGTCTGGAACGCGGGCATGTTCGTTGCCCCCGTGGCGCTTATGCTCCGGCACCTTGAGGCCAATCAGCCTGAACTGTTCAAGGGCCTTCAGGAAATCGCTGAGGCCTGGGATACGCCGCAGCGCGCCGAAGTGACCTCGCGCGTGTGGCCAACACTGCCGAAAATCGCCATTGATTACGCTGTGGCGGAGCCAGCAGCGGAAGCCGGCGATGTCGCCGTCGTGCCTGGTACTTTCCGATGGGACGACGTTGGCGACTTCGCCGCGATCGGCCGCCTTAACAACGCAGGCGACGTCGACGAAGTGACGGTGCTGGGTGAGGGGGCCCGTGTGTTCGCCGAGAACGCCAGCGGCGTGGTGGTCTCCGATACCAAGCGCGTTATTGCCTTGATCGGCATCAAGGACGTGGTCATTGTGGACACGCCGGACGCGCTCCTTGTCACCACCAAGGAACACGCGCAACTGGTCAAGGGCACTGTTGACGCCCTGAAGGCCAGCGGCGATACGGACGTGCTGTAGTACATCTGCTTATACCGTGAGCCACCTCTTTGGTTGTCCTGCGTCTGAACGCAGCGTAACCAAGAGGTGGCTTTCGTTCTTCAGGTGCCGCGCATGGCTAGAGTTGTGACGTGCGCAATTACACCACTGAAACCGAGCCCGCTCCCGTTGTGAGTCCTTGGGTTGATGAACTGCTCCCCGGACTGATCGAGTTCAGGAGGGACCTCCACGCGCACCCGGAGTTGTCCTTCAAGGAATTCCGCACCACGGACAAGCTCGTGGAGCGGTTGGAAGCAGCAGGGCTGAAGCCGCGGCGTCTGGATGAGACCGGCCTGACGGTTGACGTGGGTGAGGGCCCCATTGCCACGGCCCTTCGCGGGGACATCGACGCATTGCCGATCATTGAGGAAACCGGCCTGCCCTTCGCGTCGAAGAACCATGGCGTTACGCATGCGTGCGGGCATGACGTCCACACCACCGCCATGCTGGGCATCGCCTTGACGCTGCAGCGGATGCACAAGAACAACCCGCTGGGTGGCACGGTACGGATCATCTTCCAGCCGGCCGAGGAAACCATGCCGGGCGGCGCCCTGTCCTGCATTGAGCAGGGTGTGCTTGAGGGCGTGCCGCGCATCCTTGCGCTGCACTGCGATCCGAGGATTAATGTGGGGCAGATCGGCACCCGCATTGGTGCCATCACTTCGGCCTCGGACACCATCAAAATTGAGCTTTCCGGCCGCGGCGGCCACACATCACGGCCGCATCTGACCGAGGACCTTGTGTTCGCGTTGGCCCAGATTGCGGTCAATGTGCCGGCAGTGCTTTCCCGCCGGGTGGATGTCCGCAGCGGTGTGTCGGTGGTGTGGGGCCAAATTTCCGCTGGTTCCGCGCCGAATGCCATACCGGGCTCCGGCTATATGGCCGGGACCATGCGCTGCCTGGACCGTGATGCCTGGCATAGCGCGGGGGAGTTGCTGGACGACGTGGTCCGGCAGGTTGCCGCGCCCTACGGCGTTGATGTGCACCTGGAACACACCCGCGGTGTGCCGCCCGTGGTGAACTCTGAGCATGAGACCGCCCTCATTGAAGCCTCTGCCCGCGCTGAGCTGGGTGAGAACGCAGTGGTCCTCACGCCGCAGTCCATGGGTGGCGAGGACTTCGCCTGGTTCCTTGCCGACATTCCGGGTGCCATGATGCGCCTGGGCACGCACACTCCTGGCGGCGAAGAGTACGACCTCCACCGCGGTGACTTCATTGTTGACGAGCGCGCCCTCGGATACGCCATCCGCGTCCTGACCGCCGCCGCCCTCCGCACCATCCGCGACCTCGAGCAGTAAACCCAACTAAGTCCGCAGTTAAGCGCGTTTTGACCCCTCAAAACGCGCTTAACTGCGACTCAGTTGGGTTCTTGTGGATGGGATGAGTTGTGCACAATTGAATTGTGCACTATCGTTTTAGTCATGAGTGATGCACCCCGCCTCCGCCACCAGGTCTGCTTTGCGCTGTACTCGGCGTCCAAAGCGGCGACGGCGGTCTACCGCCCCGTGCTGGAGGAGCTCGGCCTGACCTATCCGCAGTACCTGGTGATGCTGGTCCTCTGGGAGCAGGAGCCACGGAGTGTCCGTGACCTTGGTTCGGAACTGGGCTTGGATTCCGGAACGTTGTCCCCCCTGCTCAAGCGCCTGGAGGCCATGGGACTGGTGGAACGCCACCGCTCGGCCGAGGATGAGCGCCGGGTGGATGTAGTCCTGACCGACGCAGGCACCGCCTTGAGCGCCAACGCCCAGGCTGTACCCCAGCGCCTCGCTGACGCTGCCGGCCTCTCGGCCGAGGAAATCGGGCAGCTGCACGCCACGCTCGGCAAGCTCACGGCAGCGCTGAACAGCTCACTCTGAACAGACCTCCCGGAAAATCCCGGGACATCCCTTCCCTAAGAGAACGGAAACACCATGAAGACTCTCTACACTGCTGAGGCACTGGCCTCCGGCGAAGGCCGCGACGGCAACGCCCGCACCAATGATGGCAAGCTGGATGTCGCACTTGCCAGCCCCAAGGAGCTCGGCGGAAACGGCGAAGGCACCAATCCGGAGCAGCTCTTCGCCGCCGGTTACGCAGCCTGCTTCCACTCCGCCTTGCGGTTGGTAGGGCGCAAGGAGCGCGTTGACCTGACCGATTCGGCCGTCGCCGCCAGGATCCACATCGGCCCGCTGACCGACAGCGAAGGCTTCGGCCTCGCTGCCGAACTGGAAATCGCCCTGCCTGCCCTGGACCGCGAAACGGCTGAGCAACTCATGCACAAAGCGCACCAGGTGTGCCCTTACTCCAACGCCACCCGCGGCAACATGGCCGTAGACCTCAAGCTCGTGGAGTTCGCAGCATGAGCGCCGTTTCCATGCCCGTAGAAACCCGCGAAATCCAGCTCGCTTCCCGCCCCAAGGGCCGCCCGGTGGCAGATAACTTCCGGCTCACCCAGGCCCAGCTGCCTGAGCTCGGCGACGGACAGATCCTGGTCAAGAACCAATTCATGTCCGTTGACCCCTACATGCGTGGGCGCATGAACGACGTAAAGTCGTACTCGGCTCCGTTCCAGATCGATGCAGCGCTCGACGGCGGTGCGGTGGGCGAGGTGATCGCGTCCCGTTCGGACGCGCACGAGGTGGGTGACGTCGTCGTGCATTCACTCGGATGGCGCGAGCACGCAGTAGTGGATGCCGCAGCCACCACCCCGGTCCCCAGTGGGCTTGCTCCCACCTCCGCGTTCCTTGGCGCCTTGGGCATGACCGGCCTCACTGCCTACTCCGGTCTGCTCAAAGTGGCGGAGTTCAAGGAAGGCGAAGTTGTGTTCGTCTCCGGCGCCGCAGGTGCCGTGGGTTCCATGGTGGGCCAGATTGCCAAGGCCATGGGCGCTTCCAGGGTCATCGGCAGTGCCGGATCGCCGGAAAAGGTTGCCCGCCTGCTGGAGCTCGGCTTCGACGCCGCCTTCAACTACAACGATGGTCCGGTCCTTGACCAGCTGCGTGAAGCAGCAGGGGAGCGCGGGATCGACGTGTACTTCGACAACGTTGGTGGCGAGCACCTTGAGGCTGCGTTGGCAACCTTGACTGTGGGCGGGCGCATTGCCATGTGCGGTGCGATCGCACAGTACAACTCCACCGAGCCTCCCGCAGCTCCCCGCAACCTCATGCAGGCAATCGGCAAGCAGCTGACCATGCGCGGATTCCTGGTGGGCGGCCAGCGTCAGCACGCTGCCGAGTTCGCCCAGAAGATGGCCGGCTGGTTGGCCGATGGCTCAGTGAGCTATGACGAGACGATCGTTGACGGTCTGGAGAATGCGCCGCAGGCATTCATGGACCTTCTGGACGGTGCCAACACTGGCAAGATGCTGGTCCGGCTCTAATTTAGAGCCCAGCGCCACGTGACTTGCGCACCCGGCTACTGCTTGGTAACAAAAGGTCAACAATCTGACCTGGAGGGATCATTTGTGGTAGCTGGGTGTGTTCCAGGCCACTAGTGTTGGTTTCATCAATGCGCTTCGGCGCAGCTGCGAGCATCAGTGAAAACAGAGTTTCTGCCTCAGGTATAGGAAACGGACACTCATTGACCATCAGTCGTAGCGCCATCACTTTCTTCCTGGAGGAAAATTGAAGAAACCACTGCGTGCCACCCTGAAGCGCGGTTCAATGGCCGGTGTTGCCACCCTCGGTGCAGCCGCGCTCCTGCTGACCAGCTGTGGCCAGGCTCCCGACGCCGGATCCGGCGCGGCCACCAAGAGCGACTTTGTGGGTTGCATCGTCTCTGACTCCGGCGGATTCGATGACCAGTCCTTCAACCAGTCCTCCTTCGAGGGCCTCAAGAAGGCAGAAACCGACCTCGGCATCACCGTAAAGTCGGCCGAATCCAAGGCCAACAGCGATTTCGAGACCAACCTGAACGGCATGATCTCGGCCGGTTGCAACCTCACCGTGACGGTGGGCTTCCTCCTGGGCGACGCCACCAAGGCCGCCGCGGAGAAGAACACGGACAAGCACTTCGCGATCGTGGACTACACGTACGAGACCCCGATCGCCAACGTCAAGCCGATTGTCTATGACACGGCACAGGCGGCCTACCTCGCAGGATATGCGGCCGCGGCCACCACCAAGACCGGCAAGGTAGGTACCTTCGGCGGTATTAAGATCCCCACGGTCACCATCTTCATGGATGGCTTCTACGACGGTGTTCAGGCCTACAACAAGGCCAAAAACAAGACTGTCCAGGTAGTCGGCTGGGACAAGACCACCCAGGATGGCTCCTTCACGGGCGACTTCGAGAAGCAGGACACCGGCAAGCAGGTCACCATCAACCTGTTGGACCAGGGCGCGGACATCATCATGCCCGTGGCCGGACCGGTGGGCAAGGGTGCCGGTGCTGCGCTGAAGGAAGCCAAGGCTGCCGGCAAGGACGTCAAGCTCATCTGGGTTGACTCCGATGGCTACCTGACCGCTCCTGAGTACAAGGACCTGATGCTGACCTCCGTGGTCAAGCAGATGGGCGAAGCCGTCGAAGCAGTGGTCAAGGACGATACCGAAGGCAAGTTCAACAACGCAGCCTACGTGGGCACCCTGGAGAACGATGGCGTTGCCATCGCTCCGTTCCACGACTTCGACTCCGCTGTGACCGCAGAGACCAAGTCCGAGCTTGATGCCCTCAAGGCGGACATCGTCTCCGGCAAGCTGGTTGTCGAATCGGCAGCGAGCCCCAAGAAATAATTCAATTCCTGGACGCGCCGCCAGTACCGAGCCCCGGTACTGGCGGCGCGTTTTTGCCCTGACTAGGCTGAACCCAAAGCTCGTGGCTTTGGAGCTGTTCGGCTGTCCCTCGGACTCACAGAACGGTGGGAGTTGTGAAACTCGAATTGAAGGGGATCTCGAAAGCCTTCGGGACCTTCTACGCCAACCAAGACATCGACCTCGTGGTCGAATCCGGCCAGATCCATTGCCTCCTCGGTGAAAACGGTGCCGGCAAGTCAACCCTCATGAACGTGCTGTACGGGCTGTATGAGCCCACAGCAGGCCAGATCCTGGTGGACGACCAACCGGTCACCTTCCGTGGACCCGGCGACGCCATGGCAGCCGGCATCGGCATGGTGCACCAGCACTTCATGCTGGTTCCCGTCTTCACCGTGGCAGAAAATGTGGCACTCGGAGCCGAACCAACCACATTCGGCGGTGTGCTGAGCATTGAGGAGACCCGCAAGAAAATCCGGGAAATCTCCGATAAATACGGGTTCGACGTCGATCCCGATGCCTTGGTGGAGGAACTGCCAGTGGGCGTCCAGCAGCGCGTGGAAATCATCAAAGCACTGGTGCGCGAAGCCAAGGTCCTGATTCTGGACGAACCCACTGCTGTGCTGACGCCTCAGGAAACCGATGAACTCCTGGACATCATGCGTCAGCTCAAGGCCGGCGGCACATCGATTGTGTTCATCTCGCACAAACTGCGCGAAGTAAAAGCTGTCTCCGACGTCATTACCGTGGTCCGCCGCGGCAAAGTGGTGGGTGACGCGCCACCCACGGCCTCAGCCACTGAACTGGCCTCCATGATGGTGGGCCGCCCGGTGAGCCTGAGCCTGAACAAGGCCCCGGCACAGCCGAAGGAAACCACCTTTGTGGTCGAAAACCTCACGGTCCGTGCCGCCAACGGAACCAATGTGGTGGACGGAATCAGTTTCTCCATCGCCCAAGGCGAGATTCTCGCCGTCGCCGGTGTCCAGGGCAACGGGCAAACCGAACTCACCGAAGCCATCCTTGGCGTGCAGGAGCACGTCACAGGTTCAGTGACGCTGGACGGCAAGCAATTGCTGGGCCTTCCAGTCAAGGATGTCCTGCGCTCGGGCGTGGGTTTCGTCCCGGAAGACCGGACCGTCGATGGACTGGTGGGTCCTTTCTCGGTGGCAGAGAACCTGATCCTGGACCTCTACGACCAGGCACCTTTTGCCAGCGGAATTGGCATGAAACCTGCCAAGGTGATGGAAAACGCCAAGGCAAAAATCGACGAGTTCGACATCCGCACTCCCTCTGCCGGGGCTGCTGCGGGAACGTTGTCCGGTGGCAACCAGCAAAAAGTGGTGATGGCCCGTGAATTGTCCAGGCCACTGCGGTTGTTCATTGCCAGTCAACCGACCCGCGGCGTGGACGTAGGGTCCATCGAATTCCTGCATAAGCGCATCGTGGCCGAGCGCGACGTCGGAACGCCGGTCATGATCGTCTCCACTGAGCTTGATGAAGTGGTTGAACTCGCCGACCGGATTGCAGTGCTCTACAAGGGCAAACTCGTGGGCATCGTCCCGGGTGGAACGCCCCGCGACACCCTTGGCTTGATGATGGCCGGCGTCGGCCCTGAAGGAGGCTCCGATGACTGAGAACAACCAGTCCAACAACGAGCAAAATCCGGCCCAGCCAGCTGAGGACCAATCCACCGCTGATCTCCGGGCCGCAGATGTCTCACTCGATACCGCAGGGGGCGCGATGGAGCCCTCCATCGTGCCGGTGTCCTCCCAAAGCGGGGACGCTGGTACGCACCAGGGCAGCGTAGTCCGCCGGATCGTCATGGGGAACGGATTCGTCTCCGTCCTTGCGGTCATCGTGGCGCTGTTCCTGGGTGGCCTGCTGATCGCCAGCACGGATGCGCAGGTCGCCAAGACTGCGGGCTACTTGTTCGCGAGGCCCACGGACTTCCTCAGTGCGTTGTGGTCAGCCATGACCGAGAGCTACGTTGCGCTCTTCCAGGGCTCGGTCTTCAACCCCCGGCAGGGACTGCAGCCCCTGCTCGAAACCATGACGGTGGCTACACCCCTCATTTGCGCGGGGCTGGGTGTTGCCCTGGCCTTCCGTGCCGGCCTGTTCAACATCGGCGCCCAAGGCCAGATCATCATCAGTGCAACCCTCGCGGCGTATGTCGGGTTCGCCTGGCACCTGCCGTTCGGGCTGCACCTGCTGGTGGTCATCATTATGGGCGTCCTGGGCGGTGCACTCTGGGGCGCAATCGTCGGAATCCTCAAGGCCAGGACCGGTGCGCACGAGGTGATCGTGACCATCATGCTGAACTACGTGGCCCTGTTCCTGCTGGACTTCCTCCTGAACACGGCTGCGTTCCGGCGGCCCGGGGACAACAGCCCCATCTCGCCCCGCCTGGACGAGTCCGCCACCTACCCCGTCCTCATTCCGGGATCCCGGCTCCACCTTGGCTTCCTGATAGCCATTGCGCTGACCTTTGGCGTGTGGTGGCTGCTGAACCGATCCACCATCGGCTTCGAATTCCGCGCCGTAGGGGCGAACCCCATCGCAGCGCGGACGGCTGGCGTGAAGGTATCCCGCGCCACCATCCTTGTCATGGCCATGGCAGGTGCGCTTGCCGCGTTTGGTGGCATCGCCCAGGTGGCCGGTACCGAGAAGGTGCTGACCGGTGGCGTCGCTGCCCAGATCGGTTTTGACGCGATCACTGTTGCGTTGCTGGGCCGCAGTACGCCGTGGGGCACGTTCTTCGCCGGCCTGCTGTTCGGTGCCTTCCGTGCGGGCGCGGTGCAGATGCAGATCCAGACCGGAACGCCCATCGACATCGTGTTGGTGGTCCAGTCCCTGATTGTCCTCTTCATCGCAGCACCGCCACTGATCAGGTCCATCTTCCGCCTTGAGCCCAAGAAGAAGGCCAAGACATCCAAAGCGGCTCCCAAGGCTGCCCTCGCCAACGCCTCCGGAGGTGCCAAATGAGCGCGACAACCACCGCTCCGAAGCCGGGATCCACCACTTTGCCCGCCTTCAGGCCTTCCATGAAGGTCCCCCTGTCCTTGGGCATCCTGGCCCTTGTAGCCCTGGTCTTCTTCGGCTTCCTGGGCTCGGACCAAACCGCCGAGATGAAAATCAGCGACGCCGGGGACGCCGTCGCTGTGCCGGCTCTCATGATTCCCGGCCAGGTGGGCGGGATCGTCTTCGGCATTCTGCTCCTGGCCATGGCCGCCTACTCGATTTACCTCTGGACCCAGGGGGAGCGGTCACCCAAGTGGCTGCCCATAGCGTTCGCCGTGGTCTTTGTCTTTGCACTGCTCGTCTGGATCGTGGCAGGCGCACGCCAACCCTCCATCTCGTTGGCCGGCCTCGTTGCCGGTTCAGTAACGCTGGCGGTGCCTTTGGTTTTCGGTTCCCTCTCAGGCGTGCTCTGTGAACGTGTGGGCGTGGTGAACATCGCCATTGAAGGCCAGCTTTTGGGTGGTGCCTTCACCGCCGCGCTGGTGGCCACCATGACGGGAAGCCCTTACATCGGGCTGATCGCAGCAGCTGCCGCCGGTGCTGCCGTGTCCATGGTCCTTGCTGTTTTCAGCATCAAGTACCTGGTCAACCAGATCATCGTGGGCGTGGTCCTCAATGTGCTGGTCTCGGGCCTGACCGGCTTCCTGTATGGGACTTTGATGGTGCCCAACAAGGAACAGTTCAACACCCCGGGACGTCTGGATATCCTGCCGATCCCGCTGCTTTCGGACATCCCTATCATCGGGCCCATCCTCTTCGAGCAGTCCATCGCTGGTTACCTCATGTACATTGCCGTGGCCGTGGTGTGGTTCGGTTTGTTCAAGACCCGCTGGGGACTGCGTGTCCGCGCCGTGGGCGAACACCCGCAGGCTGCGGACACCTTGGGCATCAACGTCAATGCAACCCGCTTCTGGAACGTCACCTTGGGCGGTGCCATCGCGGGAATCGGTGGTGCCGTGTTCACCCTGGTGACCATCGACTCTTTCACCAAGGACATTTCCGGTGGCCGCGGCTTCATTGCCTTGGCGGCCCTGATCTTTGGCCGTTGGAATCCGATCGGCGCCTTCCTGGCCTCACTGCTGTTCGGCTTCGCCTACAACCTGCAGTCGATCCTTGGCATCATTGGTACCCCGGTTCCGAGCCAGTTCATGGCCATGCTGCCGTACTTGGTGACCATCTTCGCCGTCGCGGGTTTGGTGGGTAAGTCACGGCCACCGGCCGCGAGCGGTATACCGTACGTGAAGGGTTGACGATGCCGGCAAATGATATTGACTGGCAGACGCTGGAGGCGGCAGCCCAGCAGGCCATGAAGAACGCCTACGCGCCCTACTCGAAGTTCCCGGTGGGGGCTGCGGCCCTCACCGAGGATGGCCGGATCGTCAGTGGCTGCAACGTGGAGAACGCCAGCTACGGCCTGACCCTGTGTGCCGAATGCGCACTGGTGGGCCAGCTTCACATGACAGGCGGGGGCAGGATCGCCGCGTTTTATTGCGTGGACGGTCAAGGAAATATCCTCATGCCGTGCGGGCGCTGCCGCCAGTTGCTCTACGAATTCAGGGCACCCGGAATGCAGCTCATGACAACTCAGGGAATCAAATCCATGGACCAGGTGCTGCCTGATGCGTTTGGTCCTGAACATCTGGAGGAAACCACGTGACCAGCACCGAAGCCTTCGACGCCGTCCAGATCATTTCCATCAAGCGCGACAAGGGCACGCTCACTCCCGAGCAGATCGACTGGACCATAGACGCTTACACCCGCGGGGTGATCGCCGAGGAACAGATGGCGGCACTGAACATGGCCATTCTGCTCAACGGCATGGACCGTGGTGAGATTTCCCGCTGGACTTCCGCCATGATCGCCTCGGGCGAGCGGATGGACTTTTCGTCGCTGACAACGCCCGACGGCGGCCGGAAGGCTACCAGCGACAAACACTCCACCGGTGGGGTGGGGGATAAGATCACCCTTCCGCTGGCCCCGCTGGTAGCCGTTTTTGGCGTGGCGGTCCCGCAGCTCTCGGGCCGCGGACTGGGCCACACGGGCGGCACACTGGACAAGCTTGAAGCCATTCCCGGGTGGAGGGCCAACCTGAGCAACGACGAAATCATGGCCCAGCTCCAGGACGTGGGTGCGGTCATTTGCGCCGCAGGCTCCGGGCTCGCTCCGGCGGACAAGAAGCTCTATGCCTTGCGTGATGTCACCGGAACTGTTGAAGCCATCCCGCTCATCGCTTCCTCGATCATGAGCAAGAAGATCGCCGAAGGAACGGGCTCCCTGGTGCTGGACGTCAAGGTGGGTTCGGGAGCGTTCATGAAGGACGAAGCCCGTGCCCGGGAACTTGCCGAGACCATGGTGGCCCTGGGCAAGGACGCAGGTGTGCACACTGTCGCTCTGATGACGGATATGTCCACGCCGTTGGGATTGACCGCGGGAAACGCGATCGAAGTGGAGGAATCGGTGGAGGTCCTTGCCGGCGGGGGTCCGGAAGACGTCGTCGAACTGACCGTCCGCTTGGCCGAGGAGATGCTGGCCGGTGCCGGCATCCACGACGCCGACCCCGCAGCTGCTTTGAAGGACGGCCGTGCCATGGACGTCTGGAACCGGATGATCGAAGCACAAGGGGGAGATCCCCGGGCCGCTCTGCCCGTGGCCAGGGAATCCGAGGTTATTTACGCACCCGCAGACGGTGTCCTGGTGGAACTGGATGCGCTTTCCGTCGGTGTCGCCGCCTGGCGCCTCGGCGCCGGCCGTGCCCGCAAGGAAGACCAGGTGCAGGCCGGCGCGGGAGTGCGGATGCACGCCAAGCCCGGTGCGCTGGTCCGTGCGGGAGAGCCCTTGATGACGCTCCTGACGGACACCCCGGAGAAGTTCGCACGGGCCAAGGAAGCGCTGCAGGACGCCGTGGTGATCGCGCCCGAGGGTTCACGCCCGGCGCATCAGCTCATCATCGACCGCATCGCCTAGGCTTAAGTGTTCCGGGCTGTTCCCCACGGAACAGCCCGGAACACCAGTCATCCGGCGCCTGTGGGGGAGCCGGCTACCGTAAGGAAACCGTGCAGGGCATCAACGATTTCATCCTCGCAGCAGCCGAGCAGCCATGGGTGTTGTTCCTGGTGCTGGCCTGCTGCGTGATAGATGGCTTCTTCCCGCCCATCCCCAGCGAATCCGTGGTGGTGGGCCTGAGCGCCGTCTCCGGAAGCAGCGGCTCGCCCAACGTGTGGCTGCTGGGTTTGATGGCAGCCCTGGGAGCGTTCTCCGGCGACAACATTGCGTATATCATCGGCCGACGCATCGGCATCCAGCGCTGGCGTTGGATGCGCACGCAGCGGATGCAGGGCGCCTTCCGTTGGGCAGGCAAGGAACTTCGACGGCGGTCGGCCTCGCTCATCATGGTGGCCCGCTTCATCCCCATTGGCAGGGTGGCTGTGAACCTGACAGCCGGCGCCACGCATTTCCACCATCGACGCTTCGTGGCCCTCACTGCCATGTCCGCCGTCCTCTGGGCCACGTATTCGGTGATCCTTGGCTACTTCTTTGGTGTCTGGTTCGAGGACAACCATCTGCTGGGCGCCGTCATAGCGATCGTTGTGGCCGTGATCCTGGGAATCATCATTGATCGGATCATCAGTAAAGTCCGGGGATCGGTTCCCTTGGACGGCAAAAACATCCCGGAGGAAGACGCCCCGACTCCACCCACGGTATGACGCTTCCTGCCCCGGAAGATCAGCCCGGCGGTTGACGACGGCACCTTATCAGCACCTATAGCGTTAAGCGTGTGATCCCTTGGCTGGGACGTAGCGAACGACGTCCCGGCCGTGGGACACTAGAGCGACTTCGGTCACATCGTCAAGTCATATTCGTCTAGGAGCTACCGTCGCGTGGAGTTTTTGAACCAAATGCTCGAGCATGCAGCCGGGCAGCCCTGGATATACCCGGTACTCCTGGTCTTCTTCTTCATTGACGGATTTGCCACCATCCTTCCCAGCGAAACAGCCATTGTTGGCCTCTCGGCGCTGTCCCTTCACAGCGGAGAACCCAACCTCTGGATTCTGGGAGCCACCGCCCTGGTGGGCGCCATGGCCGGGGACAATATGGCCTACATGCTGGGCCGGAAAATCGGCCTCACCCGCTGGAAGTGGATGCGCAGGCCCAAGGTCCAGAAGATGTTTGCCTGGGCGCAGTACGAGTTGGACAAGCGCGGCGCGGTACTTATCTTCACGGCCCGGTACATCCCTTGGGGTCGCGTAGCTGTGAACTACGTTGCCGGACAAACCGGTTTCCGCCACCGCACTTTCTTCTGGCTGGACGCTTTCGCGTGCATCACCTGGGTTGCGTATTCCATCGGCATTGGCTTGCTGGCGGGTCAATGGGTCCACAACAATCCATTGCTGGGCGTGGGGATCGCCGTCGCGTTTGCCGTGATCCTGGGAATTGTGGTCGATCACGCCCTGCGTTGGTGGCACAAGTACCTTGAGAAGAAGGACGCCGCCCGTGAAGCGGCTGCAGAGGCTGCGGTACCCGCAGCAGAACCGTCGGATTTGTCGCAAAAGGCGGCCGCCGGCGTCGACCTCTCCAAACCCGCTGGCTAAGCATCTGCCGTCCCCCTACAGTTAGTACGTGACTGAGCCTATTCTTGACGCTGCCCCTGCCCTTGATTTCGATTTGAAGTCCCTGCCCAAGGTTTCCCTCCACGATCACCTGGACGGAGGACTTCGCCCGGCCACCATCATCGAGCTGGCCGAAGCCGCCGGCCACACCCTGCCCTCCACTGATCCTGTGGCACTGGGCGAATGGTTCCGTGAATCCGCCGACTCCGGTTCGCTGGTTCGCTACCTCGAAACGTTCGACCACACCGTGGCCGTCATGCAGACCAAGGAAGGCCTGTTCCGGGTCGCCAAGGAGTTCGTGGAAGACCTGGCCGAGGACGGCGTGGTGTACGGCGAAGTCCGCTGGGCACCTGAACAGCACCTGCAGCAGGGCCTGACCTTGGACGAGGTTGTGGAAGCGGTGCAGACCGGCCTCGAGGCAGGCATGGAATCCGCTGAAGAACGCGGCCAGCAGATCCAGGTAGGGCAGCTCATCACTGCCATGCGGCACGCCGACCGCGGTCAGGAAATCGCCGAGCTCGCTGTCCGCCACCGCGCCAACGGCGCCGTCGGCTTCGACATTGCAGGCGCTGAGGACGGCTTCCTGCCCTCCCGCTTCAAGGACGCGTTCACCTACCTGGCAGAGAACAACTTCCCGGCCACAGTCCACGCCGGTGAGGCCGCCGGATTGGACAGCATCCAGTCCGCCCTGGTGGATGGGCGCGCCTTGCGCCTGGGCCACGGTGTGCGGATCGCCGAGGACATCTCGGTGGAGTTCGAGGACAACTCCGACGACGACGGCGAGGACACCATCGGCATGGTGACTATCGGCAGCGTGGCCGCTTGGGTCCGTGACCGCGGAATTGCCTTGGAAATTTGCCCTTCCTCCAACCTCCAGACCGGTGCCATTTCCGGCTTTGGCGAGGGCATTGAAAGCCACCCGGTGGACATGCTCTTCCAGCTGGGCTTCAACGTCACCATCAACACGGACAACCGCCTCATGAGCGGTGTGACCCTGACGGATGAGTTCGAGCTCCTGGTGGAAACTTTCGATTACGACCTCGATGACCTGCTCGAACTGACGCTCAACGCCGCAGAAGCAGCTTTCCTGCCCTTGGACGAGCGCGAAGCCTTGGTTGAGTACATCAACGATGCCTACGCCAATCTCGGCTAACAACGGCCTGGCGGAGCTGCTGGGGACCGTTGCCGCCCTGCGTGAGCACTGCCCTTGGATGGGTGCGCTGACCCACGAATCGCTGGTTGAGTACTTGATCGAGGAAGCCTATGAAGTGGTGGACTCGATTGAGGCCGGCGACTCCCTCGACAGGGACCACGAGCTCCGCGGCGAGCTGGGCGATGTGCTGCTTCAAGTAGTACTTCACGCCCGGCTCGCCGAGGAGCGCGGCAGTTTTGACTTCGAGGACGTAGCCCGGGAAATCAACGCCAAGATGGTCCGGCGAAATCAGCACGTCTTCAAAGCCGACGGATCCCTGCAGGACAGTTTTCCGGCCAGCGTGGAGGAAATCATCATCAAGTGGGACGCCGCCAAACGCGCCGAGAAGCCGGAGCGGAAAGATCCCTTCGAAGGCATCCCGCCGCACCTTCCTGCGTTGGCAGCGGCGCAGAAGTCCCTGGACCGGGCGGCCCGCGCAGTTCTGCCGGTTGACACCAGAACCCGCTCGGCCGACGTCGTACTTCCTGTCGTCCCGGACTCGGAAGAGGAGCTCGGCGCGTTGCTGCTCGCCGTCGTTGCCGGCGCCCGGGAGCAAGGACTCGACGCCGAACGGGCCCTCCGTGCCGCTGTTCGATCGTTTCAGAACACCCAGGCGCGGCCTTCATGACGTGAACAGTTGGAAGCCGTGCCGTAACCTAAGCCACTCTGGACTACGCTAGTAGCGACGAGGACGTTGAGAATTTCCCTCCTCATTCCTGTAATTTGCCCATAAGGAGCACATCCATGGCGCTTATCGATGCCATCCACGCACGCGAGATCCTTGATTCCCGCGGAAACCCGACCGTAGAAGTTGAGGTCCTGCTCTCCGACGGCCAGATCGGCCGCGCAGCAGTTCCTTCCGGTGCCTCCACCGGCGAGCACGAAGCCGTTGAACTCCGCGATGGCGACAAAGGCCGTTACCTCGGCAAGGGTGTCCAGAAGGCTGTTGACGCCGTCATCGACGAGATCTCCCCGGCCCTGATTGGTTTCGACGCCACCGACCAGCGCAGCATCGACCAGGCCATGATCGACCTGGACGGCACCCCCAACAAGGGCAAGCTCGGCGCCAACGCCATCCTGGGTGTCTCCCTGGCCGTTGCCAACGCTGCTGCAGCTTCTGCTGACCTTCCGCTGTACAAGTACCTGGGTGGCCCGAACGCCCACGTGCTGCCCGTTCCGCTGATGAACATCCTCAACGGCGGCTCGCACGCCGACTCCGATGTGGACATCCAGGAATTCATGATCGCCCCGATCGGTGCCGAGACCTTCTCCGAAGGCCTGCGCTGGGGCGTTGAGGTTTACCACAACCTCAAGGCTGTCCTTCAGGAAAAGGGCCTCTCCACCGGCCTCGGCGACGAAGGTGGCTTCGCCCCCAACCTGCCGTCCAACCGCGCTGCACTGGACCTGATCACCGAAGCCATCAAGAATGCCGGCTACACCCCGGGCACGGACATCGCCCTTGCGCTGGATGTTGCATCCTCCGAGTTCTACAAGGACGGCGCCTACCAGTTCGAAGGCAAGGCACTTTCCGCCACCGAGATGAGCGCCTACTACGCCGAGCTCGTTGCCGACTACCCGCTGGTTTCCATCGAAGACCCGCTGGATGAGAACGACTGGGAAGGCTGGAAGACCCTCACCGACACCATCGGTGACAAGGTTCAGCTGGTGGGCGATGACCTCTTCGTCACCAACCCGGTCCGCCTGCAGCAGGGCATCGACGCCGCCACGGCCAACTCCCTGCTGGTCAAGGTCAACCAGATTGGTTCCCTGACCGAAACGCTCGACGCCGTGTCCCTGGCCCAGCGCTCCGGTTACACCACCATCACCTCGCACCGCTCCGGCGAAACCGAGGACACCACCATTGCTGACATCGCGGTTGCCACCAACGCGGGCCAGATCAAGACCGGTGCCCCGGCCCGCTCCGAGCGCGTGGCCAAGTACAACCAGCTGCTGCGCATCGAAGAAGAACTCGACGACGCCGCACGCTACGCCGGCCGCAGCGCGTTCCCGCGTTTCAAGGGCTAGCCTTCAGCGAAAACAGCTAACCGGTGGCTATGGTGGAAAGACCATGGCCGCCGGTTCTGTTTAACTCCGGTTCTGCTTAACGCGGGCCAGGTCAGCAACAGCAAGCGCAGCAACCCGCCAGGCAAGCACCGGGCATTACAGGAGTGTCATGGCCACCCGTCGTCCAAAGGTACCCAGGGCCGACGCCCTTGGCAGCACGCCCAGCCGCAGCCGCCCCGCCGGTGGCAGCCAAGCTCCCGGTGGTAGCCAACCTTCCGGTGGTAGCCCATCCGCCAGTGGTTCCCGCCCGTCCGGGGAAGGCGCAAGCTCCCACGTCGCCTCCGGCAAGGGATCCCAGGCTGGATCCAAGGGCGCGGAGGTCATCAAGGCCGAGTTTGGCGGCGAGCGTGCACCGTCGAACGCATCGACTCCCGCGGTGGGGAGCAAAGCCCCCGGCGCCGGCAAGAACTCCGCCGGCAGGAAGCCAACGGGGACTACATCCAAGGGTGTGGACACTAAATCTCCGGGCAAGGACCAGGGCTCCGGAAAGTCGGGCCCTGCCAAGGAAGACCGCGACCTCGATCCCGTACCGGCAAAAGCATTCTCCGGCCGGATGCTTGCGCTGGCCGTGGTGATGATTGCCATCACTATCCTGCTGGCCCCCACCGTGAAGATTTTCCTGGAGAAACGTGCCGAAATTTCCGCGCTGGAGGCAGAAATTGCCGGGCGGAAGGCTGAGCAAACTGAGCTGAACAAACAGCTATCCCGGTGGCAGGACCCCAACTACGTGAAACAACAGGCCCGGGACCGCATTAACATGGTTATGCCGGGTGAAACAGGTTACTGGGTGTTTGGGGGAGAAGAAGCCGCCGGCACACCGGGTGGCCGCACCGGCTCCGGATCGTCGGCCAACCCGGAGAATCTGCCCTGGGTGGATGCTCTCTGGGAGTCAATCAGACGATCGGCAACTGACTAGACGCGGTGCCCGCCGCCGTCGTGTCCGCATGGGACGTGACAAAAAGGGGCAGGAAGGTTGGCAGCGCAAGTGGAACAGAACACGGCAGCCGTGCCGCATGAATCCCGCCAGCCATCAGCACACGATCTCGAGGTCCTGAGCCGCCAATTGGGCAGGCCGGTCCGCGACGTTGTGGAGATCCCGGCCAGGTGCGTCTGCGGGAACCCCTTGGTGGCGGCTACGGCTCCCAGGCTCAGCAACGGAACACCTTTCCCCACAACGTTCTACCTCACCCACCCCGTCATTACTTCCGCGGTGTCGCGGCTTGAAGCTGGTGGGCTGATGAACGAGATGAATGAGCGCTTGACCGCGGATCAGGAACTGGCCGGTGCCTACCGTGGCGCCCATGATGCTTACCTCCAGGCCCGCAACGAGATCGCCGGCCGCTCCGGCACCGGAGCGGTGCCGGAGATCGACGGCATTTCCGCGGGCGGCATGCCCACCCGCGTGAAATGCCTCCATGTCCTGGTGGGTCACTCGTTGGCTGCCGGACCGGGCATCAACCCGCTGGGGGACGAGGCACTGGCCTCGATCACCGAGTGGTGGACCAAGGACCGCTGTTATTGCGATGGCGCCTGGGACACAGCCGGCGAGGCCCCTTCGCAGGACTTGAGCCGCCATGGTCCGCAAGGACTGCCGGGCATCGTGGGGCGTCCCGCGCCCGTGCGGAAATCCAAGAGCGAATCCCACGGCGAGCAGGAAGGTACTGCATGAGCCGCGTTGCTGCCATTGACTGCGGAACCAACTCCATCCGCCTCCTCATTGCTGATGCTTCTGCGGCATCAGAGAACGCTGCGACCGGTCCCCTGACTGACGTCGTGCGTGAAATGCGGGTGGTCAGGCTTGGCCAGGGCGTCGATGCTACGGGTGAACTGGCCCCTGAGGCCTTGGAACGCACCTTCGCTGCGACACGTGACTACGCGGAACTCATCACGGAGCACGGTGCAGGGCGTATCCGCTTCGCAGCGACGTCCGCCACGCGTGACGCCCGCAACCGGCAGGTCTTTGTGGACGGCATCCGGGAGCTCCTGGGCGTTGAGCCGGAGGTCATTTCCGGTGACGAGGAAGCTGCGCTGTCCTTCGCCGGGGCCAGCAGTGTTCTGCCGGCCACGGGGGCGGACCCAATCTTGGTGGTGGACCTCGGTGGCGGCAGCACTGAGTTCGTTCTGGGCGACTCCACTGGCGTCATCGCAGCACGCTCCGTGGACATCGGCTGCGTGCGCCTCACCGAACGTCACCTTCGCAGCGATCCGCCCACCGCTGCGCAAATCGCCGCAGCGGAGGCCGACGTCGATGCCGCGCTTGATCTTGCCGCGCAGACGGTACCGCTGGCCCGCGCCATGGCAGTGGTGGGCGTTGCCGGTTCCATCACCACCATCACCGCGCACGCGCTGGGCCTGGACGAATACCAGCCCAACCGGATCCACGGTGCGTCGCTGGACCTCGAAACCATCACCGATGCGTGCACCAACCTGCTGGAAATGACCCGGGACGAGCGCGCGGCGCTTCCCTACATGCATCCGGGCCGCGTGGACGTTATCGGCGCCGGAGCGTTGGTGTGGCGCCGGATCCTGGACCGTTTGGCGACTGTCAGCCAAGGAGCCATCCAAGCGGCCGTCTCCAGCGAACATGACATCCTGGACGGCATCGCCCTGAGTATCCGGGACAGCCGATGACACAGCGGCACCGGCGCGCCCTGTCAGCTGCGCTTGCCACCATCCTGGCCGGTGCGACGCTGGCGGGTGCGCTGTTGTCGGCTCCGGCGGCCAACGCTGACGCGTGGCGGGACAAGGAGTACTGGCTCAAGGAATCTGGAGTCATCAACGCCTGGCAGGTGTCCAAGGGTGCTGGAGTCAAGGTAGCCATCATTGATAGCGGCGTTGACGGAAGCCACCCGGACCTCAAGGGAGTTGTGGTCGGGGGAACGGACGTCTCCAATGCCGGGGCTCCGAACGGACAAAAAAGCATCGGCGCCAACACCGAGCACGGCACATTGGTGGCCACCATGCTGGCCGGGCGGGGCCACACAACACCCACGCCGCCCCCGTCGCCCTCAGCGTCCGCTTCGGCGTCACCAGCCCCACCGCCTCCGCCGCCAACCACTCCGCCTGCCGGGGGACCTGACGGCATCACCGGGGTTGCGCCCGAAGCGGAGATTCTGGCCATCTCAACCTGGCTGGGTTCACCCAACCCCGGCGGCAAGACAGACCAGGAGCAGATACCGGAGGCCGTCCGCTGGGCCGTGGACAACGGTGCCAAGGTCATCAACATTTCCCTGGGCAGTACCTCGCCGGATTGGCCGCAGAGCTGGGACGCAGCGTTCCTTTACGCGGAGCAGAAGGACGTGGTGATTGTTGCCGCCGCCGGAAACCGCGTTGGAGGCAATATTCAAGTTGGCGCCCCGGCCACCATTCCCGGTGTCCTCACCGTGGCAGGCCTTGATGGCGAGGGCCGCGCCAGCGTTGACTCCTCGTCCCAGGGCATCAGCATTGGAGTGGCTGCCCCGGCCGAAAAGCTGGTGGGCGGCATCCCCGGAGGTTCCTATGCCGAGTGGGCTGGGACGTCCGGAGCGGCCCCCATCGTGTCGGGTGTGGCGGCACTGATCCGTTCCAAGTGGCCGGAAATGAGCGCTACCCAGGTCATCAACAGGATCGTCAGCACTGCCAAGGACGCCGGCGCTCCCGGCAAGGACCCAATTTACGGCTACGGCATCCTTAACGCCGAAGCCGCGTTGAAGAATGACGTACCCGTCACCAGCACCAACCCGCTGGGTTCCATCGGGGACTGGATCCGCGTCCACCGGCGTGGTGTCTTCAGCGAGCCCGAGCCGGCGCCCGTGGCAAGCCCCACCAGCGCCGCCCCCACGCTCGCCGATCCGACTGTTCCCGTAGCGAAGACGCCGGCCACCATGGATGACGCCCTTCCTGCCGCCGTCGTGCTTGGTTTTGGCGCCCTGTTCATTGCCTTGGTCTCAGGTGCGGCGATCCAGTTGCGAAGGGTCTCAAAGAACCCGCCCGCAGTGCCCGAAGAGGCCGAAACGGGTGCCCTTGTGAAGGTGGATCCACCCACCCGGACGTAGTTAGTGAAGATTTTCACAAAGTGCTGTACTCTGGAATCATGGCAACCACCCCAGAGCTCATTGACCGTCCCCGGGTTCTCGTCGTCGGCGGCGGTTACGTCGGCCTGTACGTAGCACTCAAACTGCAGAAGAAGATCGCGAACGCAGGCGGAATCGTCACCGTCGTTGATCCACTGCCGTACATGACCTACCAGCCCTTCCTTCCGGAAGTTGCCGGCGGCAACATCGAGGCACGCCACGCCGTCGTCTCCCACCGTCAGCACCTCAAGCAGACTGAGCTCATCCAGGGCCGCGTCACCAGCATCGACCACGCAAACCGCACCGCGGTGATCGCCCCCTCCGATGGCGGCGAAAACTTCGAGATCCCGTACTTCGACGTCGTGATCGCAGCCGGCGCCATCACCCGCACGTTCCCCATCAAGGGCCTCGCGGACAAGGGCATCGGCCTGAAGACCATCGAAGAAGCCGTTGCACTGCGCAACAAGGTGCTGGAGCGTATTGAATCCGCTTCCACCATGACTGACCCCGCAGAACGCGCCAAGGCACTGACCTTCGTAGTTGTCGGTGGCGGTTTTGCCGGCATCGAATGCCTCACCGAAATGGAAGACCTCGCCCGCGCAGCTGTGCGGAACAATCCGCGCATCCGCCAGGAGGAAGTCCGCTTCATCCTGGTCGAAGCCATGGGCCGCATCATGCCCGAGGTCACCGCTTCGCAGGCCGAATGGGTTGTGGAGCACCTCCGCAGCCGCGGCATCGAAGTACTCCTGAATACTTCCCTGGACAGCGCTGAGGGCAACCTCAAGCTGATCAACCTCCCTGACAAGACCTCTGCCGGCGAAGTTGAAGCAGACACCCTGGTGTGGGCTGCCGGTGTGCAGGCCAACCCGATGATCCGTTCCACCGACTTCCCGCTGGAACCGCGTGGCCGCGTTCGCGTCCTCCCGGACCTCCGCATCGCCGGCGATGAAGGCATTGTGGAGAACGCCTGGGCCGCCGGCGACATCGCCGCCGTTCCGGACCTCACGGGCAAGGGCCTGCCGGACGGCACCTGCGTCCCCAACGCCCAGCACGCACTTCGTCAGGCAAAGAAGCTCGCAAAGAACCTCTGGGCTTCCCGCTGGGACAAGCCGCTGCACGACTACAAGCACAAGAACCTCGGTGCCGTAGCCGGATTCGGCGAGTGGAAGGGTGTTGCCAACATCAACCTGCTCGGCCGCATCGGCCTCAAGGGCGGCCTCGCCTGGCTGGCACACCGTGGTTACCACGGCATGGCCATGCCCACGGTGGAGCGCAAGTTCCGTGTGATCTTCGGTTGGATCCTGGCCTTCTTCGCAGGCCGCGACACCACGCAGCTGATGGACCTGGACAACCCGCGCGGTGCCTTCGTGGCTGCGGCTACTCCGGCTCCCAAGCCCGCTGCCGCTCCGGCACCGGTGGAAGCCAAGCCGGTTGCCGAGGAAGTCAAGACTCCGGTAACTGCTGACGCCAAGTAGTACACGCTCGACGGCGGCTGTCCCCTTGAGGGGGTGGCCGCCGTCGGCTTTTAACCGTCTGCGTTTTGAGAAGTGCCGCTGCACGGCTGCCCCTAGACTGTCTTCATGTCCGGTGAAACCGATCTGAAGACCCTCCTGGAATCCCTTCATCCCGTAGCCCGTGACGGCGAGTACGTGTACGCCCTGTGGCCGCACGGCCGGCCATTGGAGGGCGGCATCGAGGCGGCCGTTCGGGAGGCTGAGGGCCTGACTGTTGTCCTTCACCGCGACGAAGCGGACTCGTTGGGCCTTAGCTACGATTTCGTGGCCACCTGGATCACACTGCAGGTCCATTCGGCACTGGAGGCCGTGGGCCTGACCGCAGCGGTCAGCGCGGCGCTGACGCACGCGGGCATCAGCTGCAATGTCCTTGCCGGGTTCCACCACGATCACCTCCTGGTGCCATCGGCGGACGCGGGCAGGGCCATGGATGTGCTGAGGCTTCTGGCACGCGGCGTGGTCCTGCGCTCCGAACAGCCCGAGGACCGGGCCGAGATCCTGGAACTCACTGCGCGGGCCTTTTCCGTCTCACCGGTGACCGGCGAACCTGTTGAAGGTACGCCCATTGAGGTGGGGCTCCTGAAGGAGCTCTTTGAGTGCAGCGAATACATTCCGGAGCTCAGCATCGTAGCTGAGATGGGTGGGGAGATAGTGGGGCACGCCATCAGCACCAGGGGCTGGGTGGACCAGCTGGAGCTCCTTGCACTGGGCCCTATAGGCGTGCTTCCACCGTTCCAGCGGCGTGGAGTGGGTTCTGCGTTGATGCGCGAAACGGCGGCACGCGCCACGGCCTTTGGAGAGCCCGGGATCGCTTTGCTTGGCAGTCCACTTTATTACCCGCGTTTCGGCTATGTTCCGGCTACGTCGTTAGGCGTTGAACCGCCCGAGGCTGCGTGGGGAGACCACTTCCAGTTGTTGGCCCTTCCGGGGTGGCCCGACGACGCCAGCGGCACCTTCCGCTACGCCGCGCCATTCAACAGGCTCTAGCTGAGATACCATGGTCCGGGCGCCCCAGTAGCCCAATTGGCAGAGGCAGCGGACTTAAAATCCGCGTGTTGTGGGTTCGAGTCCCACCTGGGGCACAGCGGCAAGGTGAGAGCTCTTTCTCCCTTCCAGTGCATCGTTCTTCTCCTCAGCGCATTTTCCCAGCCACCTCGGAGATTCCCCACAGGCAACGAGTGTTATAGGGATGTGACCTGAATCACTTATGTTCCGGGGGTAATTGCACTAGTTTGAGTCCTAATCAGGAACACCTGAGTAATCGCATCAAAGGCAGTTCGCACCTTTCGATCGAGGAGACAACGCATGTTTGATCTTTCCCCAGCGGCGCCCCGAGCCGCCAAGCTAACAGCGCTTGGCATTGGGGTCGCTCTCTTGGCCACAGCTTGTGGTGGGTCTTCGACGCCCACCCAGACTGGGTCTTCTTCCGCCGCCGCGGCAGGTATCGCCTGCCCGGCACCGAGCGGCGGGGCGGGAGCCGGCAACAGCCAGGCTGCCACCAACACGGGACCAGTACCTCCCTCGACCACAACGACGGCTACGCCGCTTAAGCTTGGATCGCTCCTGCCGACAACGGGGTCGCTGGCGTTCCTTGGCCCGCCCGAAATTGCCGGCGTCAACCTCGGTATCAAGGAAGTCAACGACGCCGGTGGCGTTCTGGGTGCGCCGGTGGAAGTAACCCACCGCGACTCCGGCGACACCAAGACGGAC
>Ga0247742_10000055_pt1 | contig 99332 bp, 83 predicted proteins | sample UWRJL208509C2_FD_180944 | JGI IMG/M metagenome (GOLD analysis project Ga0247742, IMG submission 180944) | Plant litter microbial communities from Arlington Agricultural Research Station in Wisconsin, United States - UWRJ-L208-509C-2 | ecosystem: Environmental > Terrestrial > Plant litter >...
AGGTATTATTCAGAAATGGAGAACCCTGCAGTAGCTCTGCTTTACTATCAACAAGCAGTAGCCGAGCATCCGGGAAGTACCGGAGGGAAAAATGCGGCGAATTACATCAGGCAAATTACACAAACAACCATGACGGCCATCGTTGAGGATGTAAATATACCCGGCAGGCCCCTGCTTGCATCGCTCAATTACCGGAATATTAAAACAGTAAAAGTAACGCTTTATAAAATTTGGGCGACACAATATAACCAAATGGCCGCTATGCATGATGAACGGCATCCTGCTTTTAATAATACCATACAGCCTATCCCTGAAGTATTTGATTATTTGAAAAAGCTCAAGCCTTTAAAAACCGAGACTCTTCAGTTGACCTCGGCCGATGATTACCGGCCTCATATCACCGAGTTCAGGATTGATGCATTAAACAAGGGCATTTATGTACTTTTTATACAGGATCCATCATCAGGCAACGATGAAACAACACGCCAGCTTACATCATTTAAGGTAAGCGCTTTAACATCAGTAAACAGGCACTTGGCTGATGGACGCACCCAACTCACCGTATTAAACCGGGAAACAGGCGCACCGCTGCCAGGTGTCCAGGTAACAACTAACGAGGCTAACGTGCAAACCAGCGATGCAAACGGTAACTGTTACTTTGATTTGGATAGGATGAACCAGTATGCGATTAAACTTACTACCGCTACGGATACTTTATACAGCCCCAGGATGTTCCGGGGCAACTCCAATGTTCCCGAGGCAAACACCTCCTCGCGCATGGTATTTTTCACCGACAGGGAAATATACCGGCCGGGTCAGATGATTTACTTTAAAGGGTTGTTTATTCGTATTGCAGGAGGAAAAAGCTCGTTGCTAAACGGCGAACAAGTCACCTATGTTATTAAGGATAATAATGGCAATGTATTAACCGAGGCACGGGTTATTACTAATGATTTTGGCTCTTTTGCAGGAACCTTCATTATACCGCAAAACATTTTAAACGGCAGGGTAACAATTACGACTCCGTTTGGAAGTAAGCAAATCAACGTTGAAGAGTACAAGCGACCGGGATTCACAGTGAAATTTTTACCGGTAAAAAATAGTTATAAGCCCAATGATTCGGTAACTATAAAAGGAACGGTTAAGGCGTATTCAGGCTATGGAATATCACAGGCCAGAGTCGCCTTTCATATAAGCAGGTTTACACAGGTATTGGATTACCGCAAATTTGATTATCGCAAACACCACACGGTATTTAATACCGAAAACATAGCTACAGATACTGTACAAACCAACAGCCTTGGTGAGTTTGAGCTAAAATTTAAAGCCACAGTAACTGAGCAGGACGAAAGAAACCTATCTTATCACTACAATGTGAACGCCGATGTGACCAGCGGGAGCGGTGAAACCCGGTCAGCAAATACCAGCCTGATCGTTGCTTCAAAAAATATAGAGGTGTTTGCGAACGTTCCGGAAAAGGTAGTTACCGGTGATAGTTCTAAAATAGCGGTCAACATTCAAAACCTTAACGCAATTAAGCAAAGTGGCCAAATAAAAATGGACATCTATGCGATTAAAAACCCCGGCCGAATATTCAAAAACAGAATATGGAACAAACCCGATACCTACTTACTGAGCAGGGATGATTATCAAAATGACTTCCCGCAATATGCTTATGCCAATGAGGATAATCGTGAAACATGGCCGGTACAACACCAAGTTGCCAATCTTAGTCAACACACTGATGGTAAATTGCCGGCAACATTTGATATCGGCCAGTTAAAAAACCAACCAACAGGATCATATAAAATAGTCATAGACGCTCAAAATGAACAGGGTGATACCGTTTCGCGCTCCTTTTTTATTACCGTGTTTAATAAACCTACGCAGCCACAGGGGGCATTATTTTGGGTTGCTCCGGCCGGCAAGCAATATGCCGGTAGCAGCACTGCCAATTTTATGGTAGGCTTGGGTGCAACAAGCCATGTACTGATGGAAAAATACAGTAATGGAAAATTGGTATTATCAAAATGGCTGCATTTAAAAGGTAAAAATCAGCAACTGATAAGCGTCCCGGTAGATACTGGCTATAATCATCAGAACGTGCAATTTTTAAGTCTCTTTCAAAATAAGATGTATACCGCGCTTGAAATGATTAGTAGTCCTACTACTGATAAACATCTGACCATTAAGTTCCTTACATTCCGGGATAAACTGCAGCCCGGTGAAAAAGAAGAATGGAAGTTGCAAGTGTCGGGTACAGACAAACAACAGGCAGAAATGGTAGCGAGCCTTTATGATACAGCGCTTAATCCTATTAACGACGCCCAAGGCGGGATAGAAAATTATGCATGGCTCAATTATTTAATTAACCGTCGTCCGTTCATTGTATACAATAATACATGGACAAGCATACCCGTATTCAAATCATCAACACAACCCTTCAAATACAATAGGCACTATTTTGTGCCCCTTGAGCACAATTATGAGCATTTGCTTATGCCAAATTTATATGCCGGTGTAAGTCAGGTTTTTGCCGCTGTCGAAACTTCAGACGCACAGGTGCTGCCAATTGCGGATGCGGGACAATTGAACTCTAATATAGTGATTAGCGAACCGGTTGGTAATGCTCAGGTAGCGCTGCGTGGTTCATCAACAATGCGGTTAGATGGCAAGGATTATATTGCGGCCCCATACCAAAATCAGCCGGGAATGGTCATGAGGGAGATCATTAATGATCATGGGGATCAGGCAAGCCTGGCACCCATTGCCATCCGTAAAAATTTTGCTGAAACAGCCTTTTTTTACCCCCAGCTACATACCGATGAAAGTGGAAATATCCGGCTTGATTTCACCATACCCGAAGAACTGACCACATGGCACTTTAGAGCTTTTGCCCATACCAAAGATCTTAAAACAGGATATATAGACCGTAAGATAGTAACCCAAAAAGAATTAAGTATCATAGCCCGTACGCCCCGTTTTTTACGGGAGGGAGATACGATAGTCATTTCGGCAACGCTGGCCAATTTAACGGCTTCGCCACTAAAGGGAGTAGTTGAACTAAAGCTATTTAACGCCCTTAACATGCAGCCTGTAAGCTGGCTTGCAAATACCCGTGATGCCAAACAGGCATTTGACCTGCCCGTGGGTACCAATAAATCGGTGGCATTTAAACTCATTATCCCAGCTGGCACCGAAGCCCTCACTTACCGGCTTACTGCCGCATCGGGCCAATTCAGCGATGGGGAAGAGAATACTATCCCGGTATTGCCAAACCGCATGCTGGTAACAGAATCAATGCCGATGATGGTACGTGCCGGGCAAGCAAAGTCGTTCACATTTACAAAACTCATTAACAAAACCAGCTCTACCTTAAAAAGTAAAACGCTCACCCTTGAATATACGCAAAACCCTGCATGGTATGCAGTACAGGCATTGCCGTACCTCATGGAAGCACCCTATGAATGTTCGGAGCAGGTATTTAACCGTTATTACGCTAACAGCCTTTCAACCGATATGGTTAATAAACTACCAGCCATAAAACAGGTATTTAATACGTGGAGCAGTAATAACAGTTCTGAATTATTATCAAACCTCGAAAAAAATCAGGAACTGAAAACTACCTTGTTAGAAGAGACACCGTGGCTAAGGGACGCGCAGAACGAATCGGAACAAAAGAGACGCATTTCATTGCTTTTCGACTTAAATAAGATGAGCTATGAAATGCAAACCAACCTGAACAACCTCCGGGACAAGCAACTGTCTGATGGAGGCTTCCCGTGGTTTGGCGGTACACTTGCCGACCCGTACATTACCCAAAACATACTTGCGGGTATGGGGCAATTATATCACCTGCATATAGTTAAGCTGGCTGATATTGATTTTAAAAACATTGCAGATAAAGCCATGGATTACCTGGATAAGCAACTATCATCTGAAGCTCAAAACCAGCGTGATTTTAATACCCGTACACTTGGTCAATTAGAAATTCATAGCTATTATGCACAAAGCTATTTTACTGCCCGTACAATTCCGCCGGCTTCAAAAAACCTTTTAAACAATTACCTTGACCGGGCGGCAAAGCAATGGGTGCAAAAAACAGTGTTCGAAAAAGGCATGATCGCTTTAACTATGCTTCGCAACAACAGGCCAAAGGTTGCTGCGGCGATCATTAAATCTTTAAAGGAAACCGCTAAGTATTCAGATGAAATGGGTATGTACTGGGCCCAAAATAAATCAGGCTATTATTGGTACCAATCGCCCATAGAAACTCAAAGCTTGCTTATTGAGCTTTTCACCGAAACCGGTGGTTATGATCAACAAGTTGACGAGATGAAAATATGGCTGCTGCGCAATAAACAAACCAATAACTGGCAAACAACCAAGGCAACCGCAGCTGCCTGTTATGCCTTATTGATGAAGGGCGGTAATATACTGCAAACAAATGCAGGCACAACTGTAAAGTTAAATGGTACGCCGCTTGAGCAACTGAAACCTGATATTAAAGCTGATGCCGGAACGGGTTATATCAAAACCACCTGGACGGATGAGCAGATAAAACCTGCAATGGGAAAAGTTGAGTTGAAAAACAATAATAATACCATTAGCTGGGGCGCCTTCCATTGGCAGTACCTTGAAAACCTTGACAAAATAACGCAGGCGCAAACCAATATCCATTTGGAAAGAAGGTATTTTATTGAAAGACAAACTGCCGGCGTTGTGGTTTTAACACCTGTTAGTGAAGGCAATAATCCACAACCCGGCGATAAGCTCAAAGTGGTTATTAAACTAAATGCCGATCGTAATTTTGAGTATGTGCAATTAAAGGATATGCGCCCCGCCGGTACCGAGCCGGTTGATGTGCTATCTACTTACAAATACCAGGATGGGCTGGCCTACTACCAGGTGACTAAAGATGTTGGCACCAATTTCTTCATCAGTGCGCTTAATAAAGGTTATTATGTATTTCAATACGAGCTTAGGGTGGTACAGCCCGGCAGCTTCTCGACAGGTATAACGAGTATCCAATGCATGTACGCCCCTGAGTTTAACGCACATTCTGACGGTACACGGATAAATGTCATGACTCAATAAACAAACAAAACATTTTTTACGCCTACCTGGCGTAAAAATTTATTGATAGGGGCAGGTACTACTTTACTGATTGATTGTCAGTTTTTTTGTGATCGCTGCCGGCAGAGATGACCCGGCCGGAGTTGATATTCATTTAGCAATTAGCGATCAAATTTTTGATCAAATCAAAGGTTACCGGATTGAACAAAGGTTAAGCTCCGGATAAAGGGGATGGACTATGAATAGTTGTATGCCCGCCTTGATAACTGTCTATTTGTGAAGGATGTTTAATGGTACTTATTTGCTATAGCCTTATCGCAATTATCCATATGTTTTTTCAGTTGTGTAAAAAAGCCGGAAGGGAAATTCCTGGTTTGCAGTACACTTAAATACTTCCTGTTATCTGCCTTAAGCGCCTGGCCATTACTGTCTGCTGGAAGCATATCATTATAGTAATTTAACTTGGAATAAACAGCACCAAGCTCCGGTTCTACAGGGATTTTATAAATATCTTTTAACCAGTTTGAAAAATCTTCCTGCAGCTTTTCCATTGATTGGCCCGTAGCCCTGGCAAGTACCGTTTCCGAACTTTCGTTGGTCGTCATCGTCATATCACTGAACACATTCTTCCTGTCTTTAAAGGCCTGCAATACCGGCTTGAGCAGCTTTTGCTCTTGAAGATAAATAGCAAAATGTTTGGCTACGGCATAATTGAGTGCTACATCGCAAGGGGTATTGGTTTCATTAAAGAAAAACCCATCCCAGTTTTCATCAATTAATTGTTTGAGCTGCGGCAAAGGTTTTCCTGCCTTTCTGTTTTCGTTAAGTACCAGGGTTCGCCAATTGTCTACATTGCCAAGCAGGCTATCGCCCTCCCAATGGCTGGTTTCATACAAGCTTGCCACACCTTCATCCAGCCAGCCTGGAATATCACCGATATCGGCCCTTACAGTGAGGTGAAAAAGTTCGTGATAAAGTGTACCTACCTTACTTTCGCTCGAAATGCCTAAAAGGGTTAGGTCTGACAAGTTGGAGTAGCCAATATTGCTTTTTGATAAGGTTATACCATGTAGTTTTTTCGCCATTTGTTGCAATCCGGTATTGTCATTGAGCAAGAAAACGGTAATCATTTTACCGGGTTTCTTTAAATCAAATGCATGGTGAAAAAAATCAATACCGTTGTTTAACTTTTTGGCGATGCGCTCAGCAGCTGCAGCCGTTAACGCATTTGCATTTCGGGTAATGATCAGGAAATTGCCTGATGGAAAAATCTTATAACCTGGTCCCAGAAAGTTCCGGTAATAACCGGTGGCAGCTTTTGCCTGGTCAATTTCGAAGATACGCTTCTCTGCCTGCGAATTATCGAAATTTGTATCAATTTTGAAGGCACCAGGTTCGCTCCTGCAATCGAGGACATAGCCCATTTTACCCATAGAGCCCGCCCTCGGACTGAGCTGCTTGTTCATGATAAAATTGGTGAATATGGTCTTGTCTAAAGATGTTTTTACAGTCGCGGACGTCCCGCATCTGGTCATTTCATCTAACATAAATTTCTTCTGCCGGGTAACCATTTCATATTCAGTAAGAATAAACTTAAACCCGGCTTCTGCCTTTTGGGTCTCGCCGCTCAGACATAATGCTTTGGCCATGATGTAAGAGGTGAATGGATTTTTTCCGTATTCTTCATTTTTCCGGATTTCATAGGCATCATCAAAAGCCTGTTTGTATTTACCCTGCTCCAGCAATTTTACAAAATATTCTTTCGACCCCTTTTTTTGCGCCACTGCATAGTGGCTATAGGAGATCATTAGCAATACAATGGAACAAATCATTATACGTGCTTTCATTTTTTCTTTGGTTTGGGTTCAAAGCTATCTGCCGGAATAGAGAAAGCTGTGGTGTCGATGATATTCTTCTTTTGTATCGTATCGGGCGTAGAAAGGGAGAGGGACATGATACTTTGTGCAGTCAAATAAAGTGGGCTATCCTGAACGGAAACATCGGTATGTTGGTAAATGGACAGGCCCATCAATACGGTACCCAAAATGCCAAAAATTAAACCGGGTGAGGATGAGGCTACATTGACCTTGAATTGGTCGCTCATGGCGGCATCGATCGTACTGGTACTTGTGTTGAGTTTGGAAATGATAAATACCGAACCTACAATGGCCATCAGCATCCCGGTAAAAAAGCCAAGATACTTGGTGAAAATTCGCGACATTAACAACAAGCCGCCCTGGCGGTATCGTTTTTCTATAGTTTGCTGTTCCATATGTGCAAGGGTGGCCCACTTAACACTTTCCAAGCTCCTGTATTCGCCTTGCTTTACCGGCTGGATGGCTATTGTAAAGAGTTTGCTATCCGGCTTTTCATTTAACACTTCATTAAATTTTAACATTTGCATCGTTGCTATAACAATGAAAACAGTCGCTAATGAAATAGGTACAATGATCATTACGGGCAATAGTTTGTTCTGCCACTTGGTAATCAGTTTTGGATCTTCCTTTAAATTAACCATAATTCTGAGATCATTTTAGGTTTAATTTGTATAAATTTAAAAAATAAAATACTGATATACAGTAATTTCAGATATTTTTATGAGTAAATATTTCGGAAGAAATGCTTGGTAAGCCGTTTTCCGGTACAGCCATTTTTCTTCCTTCCGGTTCTTGAGTTGGAACCTCAAAAGTTGTATTGATTGAAAAGACTAATAAATATGTATAAATATCAAACAGTGGAACAAATGATATTTTTATAGTCTGATTGCTTGTTTTGTATTCTGCGGTTGAACCGGAGTTGTAAAATATTGAACAAATGTTTGCTGTTAAATTGTCAATGTAAATTATCTTTGATTACAATGCACTTTGTAAACAGACTGTTTTCACGACGTCTGAAATCCAATTATTAATAAAAGAAACATCGCGATACTGGTATATTTCGTTGCCTTTTTTGAGGCATCCCTATACTGTACCGCGTTTAAAGCTCGCTGAATTTATGCCCCCTGTGCCAAATTTTTTTTTATTGAACAAACGTTTATCCGGATTTAATCTGATAGTATTCATTATAATTTCAATTACAACAACCGTAACTGCTCAGGTACCTGATCTTAAATTTACAACCCTTACAGCCAGGGATGGATTATCGGCCAACACGGTCAACGCCATTCTGAAAGATAAGTATGGACTGCTTTGGATAGCAACGGAGGAGGGTTTAAGCAGTTATAATGGAAATACCTTTAAAACGTATGTACCCCATTCGCCTGATATGTCTATTTTTCAGTCAAAGGAGGTTTTTGCACTTCATGAGGATCAGGCGGGAAATCTGTGGGCCGGCACGCCGGGAGGCGGGCTTTTTTTATATGATCGCAAAACAGATGAATTTGATATATATCCTCGAAAGAAGACAAAATATCAGCTCAGTAATAATTTCATAACTGCAATATCCAGCGACCACCTCGGAAAAATATGGGTATCTACCATGGCCGGGGTAAATATCATTGATTATAAAACGGGTAAAATAATTAAGTTAGAAATAGATCCGCACCACTCGGGTGGCAGCAGGTCAGAGAATACCTTATGCATGTTTGAGGATAAAAGTCAAAGGGTTTGGATAGGAACCCTTTTTGGCCTCTATCGGTACGATTACGCAAGTCATCAGACGCGGTTATTCAGGCATAATCCGAAGGATGACAGGAGCCTGGTGGATGATACCGTCAAAACTATTGCGCAGGATAATGCCGGGCAAATTTGGGTTGGAACAAATAACGGTTTGAGCCGCCTCTCGGCTGATCAAAACAGCTTTATAAACTTCAAATACAATAGTAGTGACAGTAAGTCGATTAGTGGGAATATCATATACTCGATCGTCAGTGATACGGACCAGCGGATTTGGATAGGTACGGAAGGCGGTTTGGACGTCATGGATACCCGTACAGGGGCACTAACGAAATACGAGCGCAACGGAAGAGAAAGGTTCGGTATTAACAGCAGATCCGTACGGTGCATCTATTTAGACAATAGCGGAATTTATTGGGTAGGCACTTATTCTGGTGGAATCAATAAATACGATAAGAATCTCACGCTTTTTAACGTAAAAAGGTACAGCGAATTTGACCCTCGCGGTTTAAATGCTCCTTTAGTTACCTCGTTTGCAGAAAGCAGTAATGGTGACCTGTATGTTGGTACAGATGGTGGGGGGCTAAACATTTTTTATCCCGTCTCCGGCCTGTTCAGTCATATCAGGATGTTATCCAAAAATAAAATCAACGCAGATGGCCTGCCGATACTTTGTATGTCATTAGACCGCCGGCAGCAACTTTGGATAGGCACATTTAGAAATGGTCTTTTTAATTTTGATACGCGTAATGGCATCTATAAGCAAATGTTAAGCGGAGACGGACCGTATCATATCAGCAGTAACGAGATTTTTTGTATCAAGGAAGATCATGCTGGTGACATCTGGATAGGCACGAATGGGGAGGGAGTAAATATTTATAGCCCGCAAACCAAACGTTTTCTGAAGTTTGCACCTGAACAACAAGCGGAAAAAGACAAAGTTCTGCCTATAAACGGTTACATCCGCGCCATTGAGGAAGATGAGCAAGGTAACATCTGGATCGGGTCATACGGCTCGGGCATAGCTGTATATCATCCATCAGACCGTCGATTTACTGTACTGAATATGGCGGGCACAGGATTACAGATTGATAAGATTTTATCGCTTTACAAGGACTCCAGGAATAACATGTGGATTGGAACAAGTGGCGAAGGCTTGTTTTGTTATGATGGACAAACAAAAAAGATTACTTCGTTTAGTGTAAGCAAGGGGCTCCCTAATCCGGTGATACGTAAAATATTGGAAGATCATGCCGGGAATATGTGGATCAGCACGAATAATGGTGTCGCTAGCCTGAATTGGAAGACAAAGCAGATCGATACTTATAATGCGGATAACGGACTTCAAAATAACGCTTTTTTAAACGGTTCTGGTTTAGTCACCTCTGATCAGACAATTTATTTTGGCGGGGTTGAAGGATTCAATTACATTAAGCCTTCAGATATTAAGGTTAATAAAAATATTCCAGGTGTGCAGCTGAATTTGTTGAAAGTAAACAATCAGGTCATAAAACCCGGGGAGGGGTCCGTACTCACTGAAAATATATCCATCGCTAAAGGTATATCCCTAAATTTCGGGCAAAATTTTGCTTTTGAATATAGTGCCCTGAATTTTACCTTGCCGAATCAAAATCGCTATGCTTACCGCTTGAAAGGCTTTGAAAAGAAATGGAACAATGCGGGTACGGAAACAATAGCCAATTATACCAATATCAATCCGGGAACGTATACATTTGAAGTAAGAGCTGCGAATAATAACGGGATATGGAACAACAAGGCCACGCAGATCACGGTAGTTATTCGCCCGCCGTTTTATCGCACAACGCTTGCTTATCTGTTATATCTTGGCCTTTTTGGTGCTCTGCTTTGGTTTCTAAGGCGCAGAGGAATTCAGAAACTGCAAAAAAAATACGAATTGCAGCAAGAACGGCACGATGCAGAAAGGCAACACGAGCTTGATCTCATGAAGATTAAATTTCTGACTAACCTCAGCCACGAATTTCGTACCCCGATTTCATTAATCCTTGCACCATCAGATAATCTCTTATCGATGTACAAAGATAACCATATCGCTGCTCAGCTTACCGTGATCAGACGAAATGCCGGGCGGTTGCTCCAACTGGTAAACCAGCTGCTGGATTTTCGTAAAATGGAAGAACACGAACTTACTTTAAATATTACGGATGGCGATGTTATCAGTTTTTTAAAAGAAACGATTATCTCTTTTCAGGAGCTGGCGAATTCTAAAGGAATTGAATTGGCTTATAACTTTGTCCCTGAGAAACTGTCAGTAAGGTTTGATCATGATAAGATGGAGCGTGTTCTTTTCAATCTTCTGTCCAACGCTTTCAAGTTTACACCAGCGGGTGGAAAAATAGGGGTTAATCTGGGCATAATTTCCGAACAAACGGATACAATGATGGCCACACTATGTATTAAGGTTACCGACACAGGTATGGGTATCCCCGCGGAAAAAATCGGACGCATCTTTGAACGGTTTTTCCAGGGCAAGCAAGAACCTGCCGGCTCAAACGAGGGCAGCGGTATCGGGCTGTCCATAACCAGGGAATTTGTTCAGATGCATGGAGGCCATATAAGTGTTGCAAGTGAACTGGATAAAGGCACTACGTTTACAATCCTATTATCTTTGACTAAAGTATCATCTGACGAGGCAGCTAAACCCATTGCTGATACCGATGTTCATGCTATCGTTTCAGCAAATATTCCAGGTAAAAATAATTTAGGAAAGACGAAAACCGTAGAACTGCCAACCGTACTTATCGTTGAAGATAATGACGATTTTCGATCTTATTTGAAGGATAACCTGAAAATATTTTATAGAATAGTGGATGCATCAGATGGTGTTGAAGGGTGGAACAAAGCTCTTTCCTGTCATCCGCAACTAATTGTCAGCGACGTTAATATGCCTTATATGGATGGCCTTGAATTCAGCAGAAAATTGAAGGGAGATAAAAGGACCAGCCATATCCCTGTTATCCTGCTCACTGCATTAACGGGAATAGAACGACAGCTAAATGGGCTTGATACCGGGGCGAATGATTATTTAACAAAGCCATTTAATTTCGAAATTCTTCAGGCAAAGATCAGGAACTTGCTAAATCTTAATGTTAATTCGAAGAGTGCCTATTCCAAACAAATTAAGATATTGCCTTATCCTGTTAAAATTGAGTCCAGTAGTGAGCAGTTTTTACATAACGTTGTTGTTTATATCGATGAAAGATTGAATAAAGAGAACATTTCTATTGAAGATTTGAGCAGCCACTTTGATATGAGCAGGGGGACTTTTTACAATAGAATGCTGGAAATAACAGGTATGCCTCCAGTTGAATTTATCCGATCTTACAAACTTGATCGTGCAGCAACCTTGCTGAAGGAGAGTGATCTTACGATCACAGAAATCGCTTATAAAGCTGGTTTCGGCACACCACATTATTTCACTAAAACATTCAAAGTTAAATTTGATATGCTCCCGTCTGAATTCAGAACATTGAAGAAACAGCCGCTGAAGTCTTAACCAGAATATAATGCGTTGGGAACCATTATAAATAAAGAAGGCGACCACAAGGCCGCCTTCTTTATTTATATAATGTGTTTTAGCAAGGGTTCTTAATAGCCTGGATTTTGAACCAGCTTTGGATTTTGTGCAATAACCGGTTGTGGAATCGGATTGAGGTACATCTTTTGTTGAAAAACATGCGGATGATTCAAAGGAATCACTTCATAAACCCAGACACCTTTATTATCATTTGGCGAACTGTTAGTGATTTTCATTGCATGTTTGTCGACATTCATTACATCAGAAGCGATTTTCCAGCGAATTATATCATAAAAACGTTTGTTTTCAAAGCACAGTTCTACCCGTCTTTCCCTGTAAATGGCATTACGCATCTGGCTTTGGCTAAGACCTGCTTCAAGATTTGGGAGGGCCGACCTGTTCCTGATTTTATTCAGTGCGTCATAAACGCTCGCGTCGGGTCCCACTGCTTCATTTTGCGCTTCGGCATAACCCAGTAAAACTTCTGCATAGCGGAGATAAATATAATTAGCAGCGCTTACGGTGCCTCCACCCGGCCTTACTAATGGGTTAAGTTTCTTTTTGAAATAATAACCGGTATTACTTACGTCATCGCTGCCAAAGTCGATTTGGTTTTTTGATGGGTGTACTTTATCAATACGGGTATAAATGGTATCTCCCTGAGGCATCCAATCCATTTTGTATGGCGCTCCATCGTACACTATCCAGTCATAAAACCGTTTTTCGCGGTTGATGTAAGGCTTTTGAGGATTATAACCAGATCCTGGATCGTTAATTGCTTTACCGTTTGCCATGCTGAATTGGTCAACCAATTCCTGTGTTGGATCATAATTACCCCAGGTGTAATAAGCACCAAGTATCCATACAGGGCCTCCATATTGCTCAAATGATGAACCAATAACGTTTGATACCGCCTGCCTGTCGAAAATAACTTCGGAGTTGTACTTATTGGCTTCATACCATAGCGAGGCAGTGTTATTGAAGAGGTTATATGGATTACCGTTACCATATTTATCAATAAATGATTTAAAAGTCGCGGCAGCTGTTTTCCATCGGTCGGCATTGTAATTACCAAAGCCTGCGATATTTTTGGGGTCGGCCCCGGCGGCTGGTGTAGCTGCGTTAAAAGCGGGGCTGGCAGCATATAGTTCTATCCAGCCCTTAAGTGCAAGTGCCGCGCCGAGGGTTGCCCTCCCGGCATTAGCGTCGCCCGGGCTGTATTTTGTTGCCAGGAAGCCATCGTTAACAACAGTGCCCAGTTCAGAGGTAATGAAATTAAATGTTTCTTCAAAAGTATTACGTGGCTTATATAATTCCGAACTGTCCTGGCCCCGGTTCTGCGCGTTTGTGATGACAGGTACACCGCCAATATGCATCCAAAGTCCGGTATAATAAAAAGCTCTCAGAAACCTGACTTCATCCATACGCTTATTATACCAGCCTTCGGAGAAGTTGGTTTTATGGGCCTGTATTTCTTCAATAAAAGTATTGCACTTACGGATTGTTTTATAGGAGTCGGCCCAGTTTAATTTGTTAAGATCTGCCGGCCCAACGGTAGTGCCCCATACATCGTAATTTGTGGATGAAGCGTCAATGTTCCCCTGCTTGAAATTCCAGGAGCCGTAATAATTACCGGCATCATTATCATCAGTAAAATTGTCAAGGTTTTCAGGAGAATTATAATAGTTAGGCAGGTTGCCATAGATATCATTTAAAAAGACATCTGCATTGGATTCCCCAGACCACTGTGTTACTTCATTTAGCCTGCTTTTGTCAGTGTTTTCCAAAATGTTTTTTTTACACCCCTGGAAAGATAACAGAGCGCCAGCTATAAACAGTATAGCAGCGGTATATTTGAATTTACTTTTCATACGCTAAGTTGATTAAGTTAAAAGGATGCATTAAGTCCCATGACGTATACTTTCTGATTTGGATAGGCTACTTCATTCGACTGACCATTTGTGCGGTTATAGCCTATTTCAGGATCTTCAAATTTTAATTTACTCAAGGTGAAGATGTTTTGTCCTGAAACGTAAAACCTAAGTTTTTTCATTCCAATTTTTTTGGAAATATCTGAAGGCAGTGAATAACCGAGCATCGCGGTCTTCAACCTAAGGTAGCCGGTGTTTACAATCCAGAAATCCGATCCCTGCGTATTATTTGAATATGGCGCCTGGGTAGCACGGGGATATTTAGCCCCCTGATTTGACGGTGTCCATCGGTTATTATAATATTCGTAAGCGGAATTGCTATTGTTATTCAGAAAAGGTACAGTTTGAAAACCCTGAATATTGTAGCTTGCCAATGCGGCCCCCTGGAAAAATAAACTGAGGTCGATGTTTTTCCAGGTTACGGATGGTGTAAAACCATAAGTTATTGCCGGTGTTAAAGGATGACCAATAACGGTTTCGTCATATGAATCAATTTTGCCGTCCGGAACACCGGCCGGGCCGCTGATATCGGCATACTTTATATCGCCAGGGTGCAATGTGCCAAACTGAGTAACGTTGTAGCCATCGCTGGCGTCGATGATACCATCGCCGTTTTTATCATCACTGGTTTTAAAAAGCCCCAGGGCATGGTAGCCAAACATGGTGTTCAATGGGCGGCCTGTTCTGCTCCTGTTTGGCGAATTCCTGGTAACCGCGGTTTCAAATACCTGCACCATTTTATTTTGCGCATAGCTGAAATTTCCATTGATCGCCAGCATCAAACCATTTGAAAACTGATGTGACGTTCCTGCTGTGAGCTCAAAGCCATGGTTTTTCATAATCCCTGCGTTCTCCTGGGCTAAATCCAACCCATATTCCTGAGGGACAGTTATGGCCGGTGGCAACAGCATGCCTGTTCTTTTCTCCATGAAAACATCACCTTCTAATTTTAGCAGGCCTTTCCAAAGTGTTGCCTCAAAACCGATATCTGTTTTTGTGGAAACCTCCCAGGTGATATTGGGGTTAGCTTCGCGCGGTAAGTATGATCCCAGTACTAACCCGGCGTTACCGAAAGCATATGCATTTCCGTAAAGATTATAAGCGTTCAAATATTGAAATGCGGTTCCCGCAAGGTTACCTGATTTACCCCATGAACCTCTTAGTTTTAAGTAATTGAACGTCTTATTTCCGGCCAGGAAATCTTCATTGGATAATACCCACCCTCCTGAAAAGGCCGGAAAATAACCCCATCGTTTACCCGGTGCAAAAAAATAATGGCCGTCATAACGTCCTGATGCTTCTAAAAGATACCTGTTATCATAGGCATAGCTTACACGATATACATAACCAAGCTGGCTGCCGGTTGAAGAGGCGCCGCTATTGTCAAAATCATTTTTATTGGAACTGCCAAGGCTTAATTCATCAATGTCAATTGAATAATTATTCCTGGTAGCGCTGAAATTGAATTGTTTGTTGTTTTTTTCTTCAGCTACAACAAGCCCCGTAATATCATGTTTGCCAAATGTGTGATGATAATTCAGGTAAGCTTGATAAGTAAAGCTATTATTCTGATTGTAATTTTGCTTTAACCACGTGTAAGGTGGAGCAAGCCCTTCTGCCGTTGATATTTGTTTGGTGTAGGTGTAGGGTGTTGTTGTCAGGTCAACTGAATAATAATAGTAGGGGGTATGCCAGTTTTTATCCACCGTATTATACGGGTCATAGCTGAACGCACCTTTAATACTTAATCCATCAATAAAAGGAAGTTTTTGCTCTACCGAAATGGTACTGAGCATATTAGTGATGGTACGATGAGCGTAACCTCCTTTGAGGATACTGAGCGGAGCATTCCCTGCAAATTCACCAGGCAGGCCATTTGAAAAGGTTAAGGCTGCAATTGGCACAAACTTATAAATTCCTCTAAACAGATTGTCTGCGGTGGTTGCACTATCCACATTATTAATGTTTTGTGTTGAACCGCCTACCGATAATGAAATATTTGTGGTAGAAGTCGCGCTCACATCGAGATTTAAGTTGTAATTATACCTTTTGTAGCTAACCGGATCGAATAAACCGGACTGATTGATATACCCCAATCCAGCAAAGTACTTTACATCTTTTGTTCCGCCGCTTAACTGCATGTTAACCTCCTGCATGGGAGAGTTTTTCTTAGGAACCTGATTTTTTGCATCACTGATCGGATATCTGTCCGGATCTTTAGCATGCAGGTTGTTGTAATTAGCAATCAGGTCCTCGGCAAAAGGAAGTGTGGTACTGCCCGGATTTTCATTCAGGTATGCCTCGTCCCTAAGTTTCATATAGTCCTGAGCATTTAAAGTGTTAGGACGATAGGTAGGGGATTGAATACCGTAATACGAATTCAGCGACAGGGTGGGAGCCCCGGTAAGGCCTCTTTTTGTAGTGATCAGGATTACACCGTTAGCACCACCCAAGCCATACGGGGCCACGGCTGCCGCGTCTTTGAGGATAGTAACAGATGCAATTACATTTGGGTCAACTTCATTGATATTATTTCGTATCACACCATCAATTACCACTAAAGGCGCATTACTACCGGTAGTCGCTATCCCCCTGATGTGAATATCAGGATTGTCGTCACCCGGGCGACCGCTTGCAGGGCGCATGCTCACACCGGCAACGTTTCCGGCCAGGGCATTGGAAATGTTGGGCACCGGAGATTTGGTGATTACGTCGCCTTTTACTGCTGAAGCCGCAACTGTTGCGGATGATTTTTTCTGGCTACCGTAACCGATAACGATTACTTCGCTAAGTTTTGACATAGTTGCAGCCAATGTGATCACCAGGTTGCTTTCACTGGTAACTTTCACTTCCTGCACATCATAGCCGATGTAGCTAACCAGTAACACGGTACCCATTTTAGGAATGTTAATGGTAAAAGTTCCGTCAGCCTTACTTACGGTAGAATTATGTGTTCCTTTTTCTGTAATCGTTGCACCTGTTAGCGGCTTTTTGTCTTCATTATAAATAACACCGGTAATTTTAATGGCTACAGGTGCTACATAAGCTGTATTTTGTTTTCCTGAGGCTGGTGTCAAGTGTTCGGCAGCATGTGATTTCTGGCAAATGGATAGCATAAGCCCAATATGGGCTAATGCAAAAGCAAATCGGCGCACCTGCCTGTAACAGCCAAGCGGGTATGATAAGGTAAATCTTTTTTTCATATTTTTTTATCGGTTTGAACTTAATTGGTTATGGTTCTTTGACAATTTGTGGTTCGCTTTAGCTTCTTATCATAGCCTCCTTTCTTTTTTGTTTGGTGCAGGGATACCGCCAATTTATTCGCCGAAAAACTGCTTGTATTCCATTTTTTAATAAGGCAGTTTCTCCGGTTAATTATTTAGCGGAAAAAGTAATAACACAGCACTTCCTGTTGTTTCCGCAGAAGCAATACCCTATGTTGCACGATAAATTTTAAAGTTCTGTTTAAATTGGTTTTCCTCATCGATGAAAGTCTGGATAATTTCAATCGATTGCGAAAGAAGGTCAGCGATGAGGGTTGAAGTAAAATTATGGGAACAGGTATTGTTTTTTAGCCAACGGAATGGTAAATTAATACAACATCTGTTCAAAAAAGTCATTCTTTTTTGTGAGATAATGGCATTTAGGCTAATTGCACCTAAATGTCTTCAGACGTTTTTTAAGGATGATAAGACAACTTTCAAAACGCCATCAACCTTGAAGAAGTTAGATAACGTCAATATTTTTGCAAAAGGTCTGCTGCGTAATAGGGTTCATTACCATACCGCCAAATTGATTTGATTGTGGTACACCGGATATGATAACGAGCGTTAATTTTTTTTAATAAATTGCTGGCTTCAAAAACGAAAACGCTGTGGGCAGAAGTTTAAGCGGATAATTTGGACCCCGTAGTTGTTTTTTTAGACAACATTGCTTTTCCTGACCAAAAAGTTCTCTAACACCAGTACATCAATTCCTGTATTTAAGAAGCATTTCACCGCATCTGTGGGCGAGCATACTATAGGCTCATCCATACGGTTGAATGAGGTATTTATGACCATAGCGCAACCGGTAAGGTCATAAAATGCGGTGATCAGTTTATGAAATTCAGGGTGTTGTAATGAATTAACGGTTTGCAGCCTGGATGAATAATCAATATGGGTTACTGCTGTTATAACAGATCGTGGTTGGTTTAGGAATGAAAAGGTATCGTCTGGATTCGCCGCTGGTTTTGGCTCAATCCGCTTTTCCGGCCGCACCTCCGCCACCAGAAGCATGTAAGGACTGGGCGATCCGAGGTCAAAATATGTTGCAGCATGTTCCTCCAGCACTGCAGGAGCAAAGGGCCTGAAAGATTCGCGAAACTTGATCTTACTATTTAGAGTGGCCTGCATATTTGGAATACGGGGATCTGCGAGAATACTGCGTGCCCCCAACGCTCTGGGGCCGTATTCCATACGCCCTTTAAAATAACCGATCACCTTGCCCATTGCCAGCTCTGCGGCAATTGCCTCATAAAGCCGGTCGTTAATCAATTGCTCATAACGCAGGTTATGCTCAGCTAATGTAACTTCAATTTCCTTTTCTCCATAGGCTGGCCCACATAACGAAGCTTGCATTCCATCAGTTCCCGGTGTAACAATACGGGGCTGCTTCAAATGCTCGTAGTATACGGCCAAAGCAGCACCTAAAGCCCCGCCTGCATCACCCGCAGCAGGTTGTATCCATATATTTTTAAAGCCGGCTTGCTTGAGTATTTTACCATTTGCCACGCAATTGAGTGCCACACCACCAGCCAAACAAAGATTATCCCACCCATATTGGTGCCCCAAATACGTTGTTATCTTCAACATGATATCTTCAGTGACTTTTTGTATAGAGGCTGCCAAATCCATGTGGAACGGTTTGATCTGCTCCTCCCGTTTGCGCACTGGGTTATTAAAGAGCTTTTCGAACTTACCACCTGTCATAGTTAACCCGGTTGGGTAATTGAAATACCGCATATTTAGCCGGAAAGAACCATCTGGTTTTACGTCAATCAGCTCCTGCAAAATCAATTTGGTATAAACCGGTTTGCCGTACGGTGCAAGTCCCATTACCTTGTATTCATCACAATTCACCGCAAAGCCCAGGTAATAAGTGAATGATGAATACAACAGGCCAATAGAGTGCGGGAAACTGATATGACTAACAGGCCGGATGGTATTGCCTTCTCCTAAACTGACAGAGGTTGTTTCCCACTCGCCAACTCCGTCAGCCGTAAGTATGATTGCTTTGTGAAAGGGTGAGGGATAAAAAGCGGATGCTGCGTGCGACTGATGATGCCCGGCGAAAAGCAAATTATCGTTATGATACTTCCAATTAGGATCGATGAGCTGGAGAGCCTTCACCAGCATCCGTTTAAAGTACAACTTATCTTTTAACCATATCGGTATGGATCTGAGGAATGCGCTGATCCCGAACGGCGCAAATGCCAGGTGGGTTTCCAGCAGGCGTTCAAATTTGAGAAAAGGATTTTCGTAATAAACAATGTGGTTGATATCGGTTAGTGTTATGCGCGCATATTCAAGACAATATCTGATGCTGTTTTCAGGAAAGGATGCATCATTCTTTACCCGGGTGAAGCGTTCTTCCTGCACCGCTGCCAGTATTACACCGTCGCCGATGATGCATGCGGCACTGTCGTGATAATAAGCAGATATTCCAAGGATATAGATCATCAATACTCAAAATAAGGAGTAAATAAAAGGCCCCAGCGCGGAGCCCTGGGCTATGACCAAAAATGTGGCAAGCAGCACCAGCACAATTAAAAGGGGCCATAACCAGTATCTTTTACGGTGCATTAAAAACCCGAAAAATTCTAACAATATTTCCATTTCATTTAAAATTGGTTCTTCATTCCGAATTCAGTCGTTGGGTTTGCACTTTCCCAATAAGTGTGGTGCTTATTGCGTTTCAATTTTAATGAATCCCTGCCAAACAGGCGCATAGCCAGGCTCAATGGTGTAAGTACCAGAAAGTATACCAACGTAAGCAAAACATACGTGTTGATTAAGCCCAATAAATGGCCAAACTTTTCCCATAGCCACCGTATTGGCGTTAAATATTGTGGCACCAGCAAGGTCAACAACAGTAGCGTAAACCCGCACCCAGGTAATAACCAAGCGTGCTGGTGCTTTAGTAACATCCTGATTACAGCCAATAGTATTAATGCAAGGCTTACCAGGTAGCCGAATTTTTTGTTCTGTTTTACCGTTTCAGCGCCGTTCATTTCATGTTTTTATTGACGAGGCTATCAGGGATACCAAGCAACCTGTAACTGGCCATGATATGGTCAATAGCCTGCTTATTATCCGGTTTAGTTTCTATCAGTTTTTTATCGCTAATAATTTGTTTGAGGATGTTTCCAACCCTGTCCTGTTGAAGCACGGGGAGATCTGCTACGCTTTCCAATGCGCTTTCTGGTTTACCACTCCTTAAATAAAGCTTAATTACACGCGGTGTAACCTGCTTGCCCGGGTCTATTGCCTGCAGCTTCTTATAATACAGGGCCGCCATATCGTAATGATGAAGGCTTGCATTCAAACTGGCGGCTAAGCCGCAGAATTGTTCACTTTGCGGGTATTCGAGTGTCATCGCTTCTGCAATTTTCAATGCGTCTTCGTTGTTATTCGCTTGCTTACTAGCTCAAAAAGCTCGCCCATAGCGTCCTTCCACTGCAATTTGCCGGAAGCTACTAACTCGGCCAATGAGTCCTGTAAATTAGTGCTAAGGCTAAACCCGTTAGGTATTGGCTGATTAAAAGGCCAGCCTGATTTAAGCATCATGATCTGGTATTGACCGTTTAACGAGTCCATCCGCAGCAGGGGCATTTCTTTTCGCAATTCATCAAAAGTCATTACCCTTTCCGGTTTACTGCCTATCAGATGCTGCCGATTGAATGCCTGGTAAAATGCCTCCGACATGATCGCATATCCATACAGATTAGGATGTACATGTTCGAGCAACGTCTCGTTCCCCAGAATGCTGCTAGCTGAATATTGTTCAAAAAGTTTTTTGGTATCCACCAAATGGACGTTTTTATATTTACCTGCTATTTTTTTAATGATTAAATTAATAGCCTCAGGGGCACGGAAACGGAGTTCATCCAATTCTTTTGCTTTTACGAAATTTTCGCGGGCAGACCCTGTATTCCCTTTTCCATATTCCTGCCTGCCTGCTTCATAATAGTAAGCTGCAGATTCTGGCCCCACGCCGCTACTGGTAAATGGTTGCTGGTCTTTTTCGTTACTAACAATTGTACTTAAAAACACAGGGATGTTTTTTTCATTAAAAAGGTTACATGCCTGATTTATGTTCTCATCAAACTGTTCGATGCCAGCCTTATAATCCGAAGAACCATAAGGTATTTTCTGACGGGCGGCCATCCGCTTCATCAACGTCTGGCGCGTATCTATTTCGTCGTTTCCGAATACATGCACTACTTTTTTAATGGTATTATTCAGCAGTTGTATCAATTTCAGTTCACGCAGTTTAAGCAATATCCCGATTAGGAAACGGTTGCTGCCTACATAACTTGTTGAGCCAATACCGAGCGCTCCATAATATTCATTGTGTCCTGAGTATATCATGATGGCATCAGGACGATATTGTATAAGCTGCTTGCTGAAATCAAGTACCGTAAAAGAGTTAACGGCGGTAATGGATGTATTAATGATCTCGAAATTTTTATCGGGATACATTTGCATCAGCCGGTAATACAACCAGCGGTGAAAGGCCCCGTTATGGAAATAAGGATAACCAATAGTGGTAGATTCGCCTAAGACAAATATCCTGAAGGTGTTTGGCGACTTTTTGACTTCGAAAATTTCGCTGCTGCCCTTAGTGGCATTGACCGTATCGGAAAAGAAGCGCTCGGAGGCATACGGGTTCATCTGCATAAAACGATCATCCTTAGGATATTTTATAAACAGATTGGTATTATGCCCATAGTTAGCCAAACGCAGGGCCAACTCCAGTAAAAACAGTAAAATAAATGGAAAAAGTAGGGCTAAGGCTTTAAATACTGCGAGCTTTTTGCCTTGGGGCAGCCTGTTTGAATCTGTCATCACGTATTTGCCTGCATATTACTGTTTGTTCATAGTATCAAAATGCGCCTGTGATATTCAAAGCTGCGGATTGCGGGATATATCGCAATCTGCTAATCGGTTATCAGGGCCTGGGAAATTTCAATAAAAGTGATAAAACCCATCAAGTGCTAATACAACGAATAACTCATTTTATACAATTATTTGACAACCGTAAGCATTAATCCCCAGCCAAGTAAATATGGTTTTATCTGTTTTGTATTCAAAAAGGCGGCTCTATGTAATTTGCTGTTCATCGTTATATCTTCTATGATGATATGAATTAATTTATTTCCCTTCAGCGGCGATATCCTTGTTGAATTTGGCTATATCAACAGATTTGAAAAGCAATTGTGAAAACAGATACAGATCATTCTTCCACACTTTAAAATCATGCATCCCAGGCTCAATGTAAAAGATATGGTTAACCTTGTATTTAACCAGGTAGTCATGGGTACGCTGGCTAAATGATAGTAAGTTGTCCTGATCGCCGCAGGAGATCCAAAGCAGTTTTAATTTGTGTTTGGCAAGTTCAGGGTCAGGGAGTAAATTCTCGGGCTTACGGGTATTAGGAGCTGAAGAGAATCCGCCAATCCAAGCAAAAGTACCAAGGTTTCCTAATCCGAAATTGAGTGACTGCCCGCCACCCATAGACAGGCCGGCCAGCGCACGGTGCTCCTGGTCTTTATAAACAGGATATTTTCTCTGGATATAGGGCACAAGGTCATGGAGTAAATCTTTTTCAAAATCAGCGAACGCCTGAACTTTGTCGGGAGCCATAATATCGCCTGTGGCGCGATCTTCTTTCATCGCGCGCCCATTGGGCATCACAACAATCATCGGCTTCAATTTACCATCTGCATATAGGTTATCCATGATTACTTCGGGATGACCATTGTTAAGCCATTCAAATTCGTCACCCCCGATGCCATGTAAAAGATATAGGACGGGATAGTTCTTGTTTTTTGTAAACCCAGGCGGAAGGTAAACCGTTGCCCGTCGCGTTACACCAACCGTTTTTGAATCATAATTGATGGTATCGATGACACCATGCGGTATTCCGGGACGAAGCGTATCGAACCCTGAAGGTGCCTGTTTGACAATCGTTTGAGCCTTTGTAATACCCGTTAACAGCAGCAGTAAAATAATAAAATATGTGTGTTTTCTCATAATGTTTAGGATAGCAGTGATTGTTGATAAGCAATAGTTAAGGGCTATCAGTACCATTTTGCTCAATTTACATTGAACAGCATGGGTGCAAGTTCATGAAGGCTGCGCCGCCAGGTCAGAAATTCATGTGCCGTATTTTCAGAAACAAATGATACAGCGTTTAAATGTCTTCCTATTAGCATTTCCCTCTCGGGAGGGAACCCTGAGCTACTCCTTAAACCAATTTTGAACCATTGCTTGCTGGCAGGAGACAGATAACACGTTCTGTTATTCAAATGTGCCGATTAATGAATAACTGGAATACCATTTTTTGCCCTGTTTATAACACGATTGTTCAAATTATAATGGGCAGCGCAGAATAAGAGAACAGGCATCGCCAAGTGGCCAACCAGCTTACCAAAAATGTAAATATTTACTTTTCACCTATCCTGAAAAAGTCAAAATCAACATATCCCCCCGGTGCCTCGGTCGCAAAATTAAACAGGCCGAAACGGTATCCCATGAAATGAGGTATGGTATAGGCCATCTGTAGGGTTGACCCAATGGAGCTCCACAATTTTCCGTCAATGCTGTATGAGAAGTTGCCCTTATCCGTTTTTTCTCTGAAGTTACATGTGGCCTTGAGATAAACTACTTTACCGCTTAAGGGTATCTTTGTTACCAGGACCGGAATGTCTGTTTGAGCATTTACCATCACAATAAATTTACTCCCATTGATCATTTTCACACCAACCCAACCATACCGGCGCTGCAGCAAAACAATACCGGCACAATCACCATCTTTCATATGAGTAACATCAATTGCTGTTATGGCACTGCATACAGGACCGAAAGTGCGCTGCGTTAGCGTGTTTCGCGCCGATAGCAAACTGGTATCAACCCTGCCTGTCGTCAGCCGCAGATAGCCCCGGCGTTTGGTAAGTGACCAAAGTGAATCGGCCGGATTGTGATTCCATTGCCAAAACAGCGGTAATGCCGGGTCAGCCGCGCTTCGTTTAAATTCATCAGATGCTATGAGGCCGGGGATAAGGCTTTCCGCCCGAGGCAGTTTGATGGTGTCGGTCACTTTGCCATTCACACCTAAAACGGGCCAGCCATTCTCCCATTTAACCGGAACGAGATAGGGTAGGCGGCCAACCGATCCATAATCCCGGAACAGGTAGCTAAACCAATTGCCATCAGGTGTGTCGACCAAACCGCCCTGTGCAACGCCTTTGTCCTGTAATGCCACCTTGCCTTCATATGGCCCTGTCAAGTGGTCGGCACGGTGTATAATTACGGTTCGCATATTTCCCTTTGGCCAGGTGATATTGAATAAATAATATTTTCCGTTAACTTTAAACATTTGCGATCCCTCGGCATTAAGACCCCCATTACCCGAAACGGCGGTTGCATTTTCGATAAGTACCCGTGGGGCTGTACCCTGCCTGATCCCACTCAGATCATCATTAAGCTCAGCCAGCATAATCCTTCCGCTTCCGTAGATCATGTAAGCCTTGCCGTCATCGTCAAAGAACAAAGAATGGTCATGTAGGGCAGGCTTAAACGATGCAGTATGCCATGGACCTTTTTCAATGTCCCTGGTAGAAAAAATATACGTTTTACCGGTAGTTTGCGCAAAGGTGCTTACATAAAAAACGCCATTGTGATAACGCAGGCTACTCGCCCAGGATCCCCGACCGTAACTGCTTTTGCCATTGGCCAGGTTAAGATCATCGATATCATCAAGCGTGTTATAAGCGTAGTTTATAATTTTCCAATTGACGAGGTCATTGGATTTCATGATCGGTAATCCAGGGCTCATGTGCATTGTAGTGCTGCTCATATAATAATTATGCCCCACGCGGATAATTGATTCATCCGGCACATCTGCAAACAGTATAGGATTTTGCGCAGTCTGCGCCTGACTTTTAAACAGGACTATTGTTAATATCCATATGAATGGCCAGCTTCTGGTGAGATTTTTTTTCATATATTATATCCTTGTACCATTAGGTTTCAAACTGATCGGCATAGGGGAGATACCCAGAACGTAAGTTTAGGAGCATGCTTATTGTAAGTGTAAATTAACTGAACAGCAGACTGCACCATCATAGCAGATTTCATCAGCGAACAAGAAAAACCATCACCCTATTAGGATTCATTAACGCCCGTCAATTATGGTATATGTCTTTCCTTTTTCTGTTGCCATATCATATAAATAACTTTTGGGAAGAGTTGGGGTTAAGGTCTGCTTATGTGGTTTTATAATTGGAGTCTTCAATGTGGACACAGCATAAAAAACATTAGGATTCGGTGCGGAGGCATTCTTTAGTTTTTTATCATGTAACGGCCGATTCAGGCGCAGACGGCAATTTCCCCCCAGTGCGGAATGTACTATGAGTCGTGTAACCTGGTGGTTTGCCCAGCACATGTCAATTGTAAATCCTCCTCTGGCCATTAGCCCTGTCACGCTGCCTTGTTTCCACGCATCTGGTATTGCAGGCAATAAATAAACAGCGCCATCGTGGCTTTGCATTAGCATTTCTGTGATACCGGATGTGCAGCCAAAATTACCGTCGATCTGAAATGGAGGATGCGCATCAAATAAATTCGGATAGGTACCTCCGGATTCAAAGCCTTTATCATTCGCCGGTGAGAGCTGATCGGTAATGAGCTTATAGGCATGATTGCCGTCCAACAATCGCGCCCATAAATTAATTTTCCAGGCCATAGACCAGCCTGTTGAAATATCTCCTCTATAAATCAGCGAATTTTTGACTGCTGAAAATAATTCAGGATTGCGAAAAGGTGAAATTTGATTACCTGGAAATAATCCATAAAGATGCGATACATGACGATGATGATCAGTGGTAGAATCAACATCATCCAGCCATTCCTGCAATTGGCCGTACCGCCCAATTTGCATAGGGGGCAGCCGGTCACGGTACTGCAAAACACTATCCGCGAATGCTTTGTCTGATTGAAGTACTCCTGCTGCGCGGGCAACAGCGGTAAAAAGGCCAAAAACCAATTGATTATCCATCGTTGCACCGGCAGTAACCGAAACGCCCGGCTGATATTCGTGCTCGGGGGAAACCGAAGGGGATACTACCAGCCAGTTCTGACGAGGATCCTTTTGCAATACATCAATGAAGAATTGTGCAGCGCCTTTCATCACCGGGTAATACTCTTTTAAAAATGTTTTATCACCTGTATACAGGTAATGTTCCCAAAGATGCTGACATAGCCAGGCATTGGATGTTGGCCAAAGCCCCCAGAACGCGCCGTCAACAATTCCCGTTATGCGCCAGATATCAGTGTTGTGGTGTAATGCCCAACCCCTCGCGCCATACATGACACGGGCAGTTTCCGTGCCGGATAAGGAAACATCCCTGACCATGTTAAATAGCGGGTTACCAAGCTCAGACAAATGAGTAGGCTCACTGGGCCAGTAATTCATTTCGGTATTAATATTGATGGTGTATTTGCTGTCCCACGCACCTTTTAAATCACCATTCCAAATACCCTGCAAATTAGCAGGCTGAGAGTTAGGCTGCGAGCTGCAGATCAGCAAATACCTGCCAAATTGAAAATACAATTCTGGAAGTTGAGGGTCATGTCCCCCAGAAAATTTGCTGATTCGCACATTGGTAGGCATGCCTGCCGCATCACTTGTTCCCAGGTCAAGCTTAACACGACTGAAATAACTTTGATAGAAGTCCTTATGCCTTTTCAATAAGGTTGAAAAATCTTTGTTGAACGCATGATCCATCAGTTCGGTGGCGCGGGAAAATGAATTACCGCTCAGATCATGGTAATTGACAAAATTGGTTGCTATCGTTAGATAAATCAACAATGTATCTGCATGATCAACGCTAATTCCTGTACTGTCGGCGACTATAGTGCCACCAGTATTTTTAACACGTGTAAGCACGTTAAACTTAACCTGTCCTTTCTGGTTTTCATGATCACTGCTTATTCCTGACATGACAATGTTATTGTTGCTGGTATAAAGCTTTTGTTTGAGCGGGCTTTCAAGGCGCAGGCGACAAGTAATGCTGCCGGCTTTATCTGCAGTCAACCGGAGGATAAGCGCATTTTCAGGGAAGGATGTAAAGTATTCCCGTTTGTAATTTATGCCATCAGCATTAAAACCAACAGATGCTGTTGCATCATTAATATTGAGATCGCGGGAATACCCGGATATGTTCGCGAACGCTGGAAAATGAATGTATAAATTTCCTGCTAACTGGTATGGCATGCCGCTATTACCTTTCGGGCCAAGCCTGGTATTTGCTAATTGCTGGGCCTCGCTAAATTTTTTTTGAGCTATTAAGTTCCGCAACGTCTTGATGTAAGGCAAGGCGGCCGAGTCAACTGTATTATTTGGCCCGCCTGCCCAAATGGTAGATTCATTTAATTGCAAGCGCTCCTCTTGAGGTGCTCCGAAGACCATCGCACCAATGAAACCATTACCCAATGGCAGCGCCTCGTTCCAATTGGCGGCAGGCTTATCATACCATAATTTCTCAGATTTCTGGGCCAGTCCGTCGAAGGTTATCGCGAATAGGAATAAAATTGTAAACAGATAAAAAGAAGGGCGTGCGATCATTCGTGAATTTTGTTCAGATTAATAATTATTGTTAAGCCCCGTCACCAACTTCCTATCGGGCGTGTTAAACAAGAAAACCCTGCAAAGGTCTTCATTGAAAAAATGTCGGGGCCTCACAGATTGTGAAATTTATACAACAAATGTCCATAACACAACTGATATGTTCAGTCAATACCAAACTTATTTTTATATTTTCTGTAAACTTTTTGAAACAAAAGAGGGGCCGGAATATCAGACAATATAGTTTTTTCCTGTTATCAGGCAGCGAGTGTAACAATAACCGATTTCTTGTTACTTGCTGGAAAGACTATAGTTGCATCAAGCCTGAAACAGGCAGCAAGTTATCTTATCGAAATGCCAACCGTATGATTAGCTTATTATTAATACACATATAACACTTTTAATGAATACTAATATTTTTAGTATTTTATAGAGGAATTAAAAAAATATTTTCGACTTTTGTTTTAGTGATGATAAATAAGGCTTATTTGGTGAACAATGTCAGGGCATGGGTAAGGCGCAAAAAAGGGCCTGATGAGGTCGTACGTATAGTTATGGATCAGGAAAGCAAGGACGCGGCTATTTGCTATCAGCTGTTTACTGCTTATGAAGCCAGCCCGGATTATCTTGGCCGTATTTTGTTCGACGCGCAGGGTTACTGGATTTATGACGGTCAGACCCTGGCAATTGAGGAACAGGAACAGCTGGCGAAGTTTATTATGAATTATTTGGAATCTGTTTAAAAAATGAGAAAGTTGCATGGAACAGCTGAGTTTTTTTGCAGAAGCAGGGCAGAGCAGAGGATTGCCCGGCGAATTATTGGATTACCGGGCAGGTTTTATTAATGAAGAAACCAGCGATCAGCTACTGCAAAAATTAATCGCAACATCTCCCTGGAAGCAAAGCACGCAGAAAATGTGGGATAAAGTATACCTGACGCCAAGACTCACCGCCTGGCATGGTGATATAGGCACTGATTATTCGGTATCCGGAACGGTTTCCAATCCCAATCCCTGGACACCGGAGTTAATTTGGCTAAAGGATAAAGTAGAGGCTGTCTCCGGTCTCCGGTTTAACAGCGTGTTGCTCAATTATTACCGTGATGGCAATGATTCGGTCGCCTGGCACAGTGACCGGGAAAGCGTCCTGGGTAAAAATCCGGTCATAGCTTCCCTCAGCTTCGGACAGGTCCGCAGTTTTGATATCCGCAACAAAGCGAATCATCAGGAACACTATTCTGTTAAACTGGAACACGGTTCTTTCCTTTTAATGAAAGCCGGTTTACAGGAACACTGGGAGCACCGCATAGCTAAGTCCGTTAAGCCTATGCAAGCACGGCTTAACCTGACTTTTAGGGTGGTGATATAATTTATCCGGCTTATACTATTAATCCCGCAATCGTACCCCAGAATTCACCGCGCGTTCCACGATCCTGCTAAGAACCTCTTTGCTTCCAGGTATAGATACATCAATACCGCCATAATTATTCAATACGTCTACAGCTTCCTGTGCTTCCATGATAGAAAGGGCATGGATAGTTACGATCGTGCCGTGAAGTGCCGCGGAAGTATGCGCGGCTGCTGACTGTTCATCAAAAAGAGCATTAAAAAAATCCGCGATCCGCTCTTCGGTTTCCACCTGATGTACATCCACGTTTTCACTTCCAAATTCATTGGCCAGTAGATAAGATGCAGCCTCCTCGGCAAGTTCATACGTTTCAAAAATCCCGATTACTGTTATCATTCCTAAGCAATAAACAACGGCATTAATTGTTTTAAATTTTGTTGAGTTGCTAAAAATTGGTAAATCTTATTAGCTTAAATATTTAAGATTTTCAATCAAGCGGTTCGAAAATGAAACCCCAAAAAACGCCTCACCTGCAGGTTGTTATCGCAAACGGCCTGCGTGTAATATATTTTTACAACCCTTCCATTTTTTAACTTACATCAATGCTTATTCGTTTCCTGTTGTTCAATTTTGTAGCATGAAAACAGAGACATTAGAGCCTTTAAATGGAATTGATATTGAAGAAAATTATACCAACAATGTCCCTAAACTGAAAATTGCTATTGCGGGTATTTCCATGAGCTTGTTTATGATGAACCTCGACACAAGTATTGTGAGCGTAGGATTGCCAACAATGATCAAAAGCCTTAAAACAACTTTTGCCTCGGCACAGTGGTTTGTGCTGGCTTACTTGCTTGTGCTTACCGCTTCAATTACGGCTGCAGGCCGGCTTGGCGATATGGTGGGCAAGAAGAAATTGTACCTCGCCGGTATTGCTATATTTACAATAGCATCGTTGCTTTGCGGCGTATCCAATAGTGCAACATTATTTATTTTATTTCGTGGTTTACAAGGTTTGGGGGCCGCCTTAATATTGGCTTTAAGTATGGCCATTGCAACTGATCTCACGCCAAAAAACCAGCTGGGCAAAATAATGGGGGTTTTATCAACAATAACCGCGCTAGGCATTGCAAGCGGGCCAACTATCGGCGGTATACTGCTTTCAACTTTTGGCTGGCAATCAATGTTTTTGGTAAATATCCCTTTTGGAATAATGGCTTACGGCTTGGGCTACAAATACATAACAAACTCCACTATAAAAAAACGTGTACACATTGATGGGGTTGGAATAATTCTGTTAGCAATAACTTTATCGTCCTACTGTTTTGGTATGACGATAATTGAAAAAAGCGGTTTTGGCAATCCCTTTGTTTTAACGTTATTAGCAGTTACTGCTATCGGCTTATTTGTATTTATTCGTTTAGAGAAAAGAATAGCATACCCTTTAATAAACGTCGCCATTTTTAAAAACAGGCTTATCAGCAAAAGCCTGGTTACTACGGTGCTTGTTTATACCGTAATTATCACAACCGTAATATTGCCGCCGTTTTATCTTTCAAATGCAGCTGGTTATAGCTTAGTAGAGGTCGGGCTGATTATGTCCTTCGGCCCATTATTAACTGTTGCACTTAGTATATATTCCGGCAAAATTGCAGATCGGTATGGTGCAAAAAATGTAATGTTTTACGCGGTACTTACCATAGCAATTGGATGTTTTTGCATGAGTACAATTACCCCGGCTGGAAATATTGTAGGCTATCTTTGGCGAATAGGGATTATTGCGCTGGGATTGAATTTTTTCAAAACCCCTAACAACACTGTCGTAATGGAAGTAGCACAGCCCGATCAGCGCGGGTTGCTAAGCGGCTTTTTATCGCTGTCGCGGATTTTAGGGCAAATAACCGGGACAACGGTCATGGGCGTTATCTTCGCTGTTTTGTCGGGAGTTTCAGGTGCTTCAAAAATCGGCCGCTCACCGCAGGCAATAACCAACGGCTTTGATAAGGTATTTTTGATAAATGCATGTATTGCATCGTTTGCCGCATTATTGATTTACCCGAAGTTCTTTAAACAAAATGCATAGTTTTAATAAGTAATAAATCAATTGAATATTTATGAAAGAAACACTATCTAAGTACATCCTGAAAAAAGTCAAAATAAGCGATGAAGATTTGCAGTTGATTCTTTCATATTTTAAACCCCGTACTGTTAAAAAGAAAGAAATTTTGCTGCATGAAGGTGATTTGTCAAACAAAATGTATTTTGTTGTAAAAGGGTGCTTGCGGATCTATTTTATAAAGGACGTTGGAACAGAGGTTACCCGAAGGATCATATTTGAAAATGACTCATCGTCATCAATGGTGTCTTTTATTACTGAAAATCAGTCAAGGGAGTACATAGAAGCCGTAATGGACTCTGAGCTACTCTATATGGATAGAAAGGATTTTTACCATCTGGTAGAAACATTGCCTGTATGGGAGAAATTTTACCGCCATCAGTTGGAATACGCCTATGTAATAAACACCAATAGGTTAATGAGTTTTATTACCAACGATGCCACCGAACGTTATTTGTTATTGCTCAAAGAAAACCCTGAAATAATAAAACGCTTGCCTAATAGGCTGGTGGCGAACTATTTGAATATTACTCAAGAAGGGCTAAGCCGGTTGAAATCAAAATTATAGGACGCACTCCTCAGTCATTTCGTTTGCTCATCGCTTGGTTTTCCTAAAAGTTCTTTTCTACGATTAGGTTATCAAGTATATTACCTAACAAAAAAACCCTGTAAGTAATTAACTTACAGGGCTCTACATCAGTCTGATGTACCCAGCGCCGGAGTCGAACCGGCACGGTTTCCCACAGGTGTTTGAGACCAGCGCGTCTACCAATTCCGCCAGCTGGGCTTGCTTATATTGTGATTGATGATTAATCCCTCACAAGCGGGCTGCAAATGTATCTAAACTCTCTTTAATTCGCAACAGATATTTTTGTCTAAAGTAAATTTCTGCAATTTTATTTAGCCTGCTTTCCTGCGCGGTATGGTCTAATTGGGCATAATCGGCGGTCAGCTCAGTAAGTTTATCATTAATATCTCCCTCAATTGCAAGTACTTCTGATGTTACCGCCGCCAATTGTTGCGCGTCATCAACTTCCATCAGGCGCTCATTAATATCCATCATTTCCATTAAAAAATCTGCCGGAAGTTGTGGTTTTGCACCTTCAGATACCAGATTATGCAGCCTTAAAACGTATTCCATGCGTCGTGCCGGGTCAGAAAGTACCTGGTAAGCCTTATTATTCAGCGTTGATAATTCCAGAATTTCCTGTTGTTTTGCTTCGTCTTCGCCAGCATAAAAATCAGGGTGGTATAATTTGCTCAGTTCATAAAACTTTTTTTTCAACGCAGCCTGGTCTGAGTTAAAAGATTCATGAATGCCATAAAATTCAAAATAGTTCATAATGCAAAGGTAAACAGATGCTGGTACCAATTATGTGTATTTCATGAAATTTGATGGTAGATTAACATTAATTCGTACCGGCTAATTTCCAATTCGTGTAATTCATGGTTATCATTATCTTTGCCATTATACCTCAATAAACTATGTTGTTTGAACAAATACGGCAAAAGCCATTCTTTATACTGGGCCCTTGTGTTATGGAAAACCAGGAGCTTTTATACCAGGTAGCCGAAAAGGTAGCCGAAGCAGGGCAGAAGTACAATGTACCGGTTATCTTCAAATCGTCATTTGATAAGGCCAACCGAACATCTATCCACTCGTACCGCGGTCCCGGTATTGAAAAGGGAATGGAAATGCTGCAAAACGTTAAAGAACGTTTTGGCTTACCTGTATTAACTGATATTCACGAACCCGCGCAGGCCGCCATAGCGGCCCAGGTGGTTGATATATTACAAATTCCCGCTTTTTTATGCCGCCAAACAGATCTGTTGGTGGCTGCAGCCCAAACCGGAAAAATAGTGAATGTAAAAAAAGCGCAGTTTCTTTCAGGCCATGATATGTTTTATCCGGCTCAAAAGGTAATTGAAGCCGGCAATACACAGATAATATTGACCGAACGCGGTAACATGTACGGCTATAATAACCTTGTTGTCGATTTCAGGAATATTTATGATATGAAAGCCTTCGGTCACCCGGTGTGTATGGATTGTACACATTCGGTACAACGGCCGGGCGGAGCAGGGGGCAAAACCGGCGGCGACCGTACGTTTGTACCTATGATGGCATTGGCAGCCAAAGCTTTTGGTGCCGATGGTTATTTTATGGAAACCCACCCCGATCCGGATAATGCACTTAGCGATGGCCCTAACATGATTAAGTTACAAGACCTTGACCAGGTTTTATCGTCACTCCTTAATTAATATCAATTAAGATCAGCAGTATGAAAACAAGTTTTGTTTTACTAACGTGGAACAGGTATAAATTTCTGGAGAAATGCCTGGAAGCGCTGATTGCAAGTATTTCCAATACAGCCGATTCTGAAATAATAGTAATGGATAACGGATCAACAGATAATACAGCTGAAGTTTTGAGGCGTTACCAGGATAATAAATTGGTGAGGGTTATACTCAGAGATAAAAATTACGGCCTTAACGCTTACAAAAAACTATTTTCCTATGCCAAAGGCGATCGTGTAGTGATCGTAGACGATGATGTGCTGAGTTTCCCGCCAAAACTTGATCTGATATTTGAAGATTATATGCAAACATTTACCAACTATGGTTTAATTGCATTAAATGTTGTTCAGGATGAGTTTACCAACGGAGCTAAGCCTGGGCCAGAAAACTATGTTGATGAAACCATCAACGGTAAAACAATTGAGTTTGGCCCAACAGGAGGGTGGTGCGCTTGTTTCAGAAAAGCCGATTACCGCAAAATATGGTTACGCGTTGCTTTTGCAGATCTGAACATGAAAAACTCTGAGGATGGTTTTTTAGTTCATAATTTTAAAAAACGATTGAAATTAAAATCGGGGATCATTAAAAATGAATTTTGTTTTCATGCAACAGGGCCATATTATGCTAAACAATACGGCCATCTTGAACGCGAAATTGAAAAATATAAACAATCAGATCTGCAGGAACTTGTAGATGTGTACGAAAAATATAACGATAATTAAATTATGCAGTAAATGCATTGCTGTATAATAACTTATGAAAGATATAGCTAAAAAGGTTTTTGATATTGAAATTGAATCACTGCAGCATGTAGCGGGTTTAATTGACGATGAGTTTACCAGGGTAGTTGAAGCTATCCTAAACTCCAACGGGAAACTCGTGGTGACTGGTATTGGTAAATCTGGCCTTATCGGGAAAAAAATAGCAGCCACATTGGCCAGTACCGGTACACCAAGCTTTTTTTTGCATCCGGGCGAGGCCTTTCACGGCGACCTGGGTATGCTGGGTGCCAATGATATTGTGATGCTGATATCTTATTCGGGCGAAACGGATGAATTGCTCCGCATTATACCCTTTTTAACCTGGAATAAGAATCTGGTTATTGGTGTTACAGGCAATCCAAATTCAACTGTAGCTAAAAACAGTCATCATCACCTTAATATAAAAATTTCGAGAGAGGCTTGTCCCCTTGAGCTTGCACCTACTTCATCAACCACAGCCGCCCTGGTTATGGGCGATGCCCTTGCAGTGGCGCTTATGGAATGCCGGGGGTTTCAACAGCATGACTTTGCCCGGTTTCACCCAGGTGGAAGTTTGGGCCGCAAGTTATTAGTTAAGGTAAAAGATTTAATGCGAACCGATAAATTGCCTTTTATAAATGAAGAGGCTTCATTTATGGATTTACTGCTCAATATGTCGGCAGGGCGCCTGGGCATGGTAATGGTGGGGGATAGCACCCATATCAGAGGAATAGTTACTGATGGCGATTTGCGCCGTGCTCTATTACAACATCCGGATACATCAACCCTTACCGTTGCCGAAATAATGACCACAAACCCCATTATTATTAATGAGGACGAATTTGTAAGCCGGGCCGAGCAATTAATGATTGAAAAAAAGGTTACTACCTTACTTGTTGGTTCTGAACAAAACAGAACCGTTACAGGTGTTTACCAGATTTATAATCAGTAAAGCCGGTAAGCAAACACTAATAATAATATTTACATCTATCTACCATTACTATAAAATGTTTGATCACTCCAATCAGCCTGTTAAAAAATTTACACCTCCAGTCAACAATCGTATTGCCATTATTGGCCTCGGATATGTTGGTTTACCCTTAGCGGTTGAGTTTGCTAAAAAATTTCCGGTTAAAGGCTTTGATATTAAACAAACACGGGTTGATGAACTAAACAATGCTAATGACCGTACTCTTGAAACGGAACCGGCAGCACTTTTATCGGTACTTACAACAGACACAACGGCTCACAAAGGGCTCATATTTACATCGGAGATCAATGATATTGCTGCGTGTAATGTTTATATCATAGCCGTACCCACACCTACCGATCAATATAACCGTCCCGACCTTAGTTTACTGATAAAAGCAAGCAAAAGTGTAGGCTCTGTACTTAAAAACGGTGATGTGGTGATCTATGAGTCTACTGTATATCCTGGAGCTACCGAAGATGTTTGCATACCTCTACTGGAACAAATATCAGGATTGCATTACAACAGTGATTTTTTCGCAGGATACTCGCCCGAACGGATCAATCCGGGAGATAAGGTACATACACTCACCAATATTTTAAAAGTAACATCGGGCTCAACACCAGAGGCTGCCGATTTTATTGACGGCCTTTATCAATCCATTGTAACAGCGGGGACCCATAAGGCACCGAGTATAAAGGTAGCTGAGGCCTGTAAAGTGATCGAGAACTCACAGCGTGATATTAACATTGCTTTTGTAAACGAGCTGGCCAAAATATTCAACATCATGGATATTGATACCCATGCCGTTTTAGAAGCTGCCGGCACAAAATGGAATTTCCTGAATTTTAAACCGGGACTGGTAGGGGGGCACTGTACCGGTGTTGACCCTTATTACCTGGCCCAAAAAGCACAGGAAGTGGGTTATCATCCGGAAATTATACTGGCCGGTCGTCGGCTTAACGATGGCATGGGTACCTATGTAGCCCTTGAGGTAATTAAGCTGATGATCAAAAATGATATAGCGATCAAAAACTCCAATATACTGGTGCTGGGTTTTACCTTTAAAGAAAATTGCCCCGATGTGCGTAATACCCGCGTTATTGATATTATTAATGTTTTAAATGGCTTTGAGGCGCATTGTGAAATATTTGATCCCTGGGCCGACCCTGCCGAAGTTAAACTGGAGTATAATGTGAACACCATAAAGAATATTGGTGATCTGCGTGGAAGTTACGATGCCATCATTGTTGCAGTTGCGCACCGTGAATTTTTTGAGTTAGACTATCAAAAACTTAAAAAAGAAAGCACTTCCGTTATCTATGACATTAAGGGAATATTAAGTAAAGATATTGTAAACGGCCGGTTGTAGGCGTTTTTGATGCAACTGTCAATAAAACGGTTTATCTAACTCCCTGAAATTGGGTATTTAGTAAATTATACAATTATTTTATATTTGATTTTGTATGATTTTTTTAATTTTGCCGACAATAACATGATATTTTTGCAATTGAATGCACATTCAATTAACAGATTGTTATATTAAATAATAATGCTAATTTTAGCACGGAGTTTAGACATCAATAACCTTATAATACATGATTCACAGATACGCTACTTTTATTAAAGCAGTGAACCTTACCATCGACTATATTATACTTAATATAAGTATGGTGATTTCTTACTTCATCGAAGACCGATCGTATATTTTTTGGATTAACAACAGGCGGTATTTACCAATTGTGTTAGTATTCAATTTAATTTGGCTGCTGTCTGCAAACATTACCGGATTATACGAACATGTACTCAACAAAGACTCCATAAAAACCTACAGGGGCGTAATTAAAACATACCTGTTGTTTGTAAGTTTTATATGTTTCACTATCATTATATTAATAGGTACTAAAGCTTACTTTATTACCCGCGAATACCTTTTTTATTCTCTTGCTCTATTTGGTTTTTTACTTGGTTTGTGGAAATTGATTTTCCTTACCATACGCAAAAGCGACCGTGCTTCATTAATTGATACCAGGGCCGTTATTATTATCGGCGGCGGCAGAATAGGCTCAGATCTGTATAGCTTTTTCAAACAAAATCCCGAGCGTGGTTACAACCTGGTTGGCTTTTTTGATGATAACCCCGAAAAGATTAAAGATAAGCGCATGTATCTGGGAGGCACCGATGACTGCATAAGCTACGTGCTCAGTAACAAGGTTGACGAAATATTTTGTACCCTGCCAAATTCGGAGGCGCAAACCATTGAAAGGCTGATGCTTGATGCCGATAAAAACCTGATCAGGTTTAAGTTTATCCCTGAGTATTATGATTATGCTAAAAAGCCAACCTTTATACAAAGCTTTGGGCATATCCCTGTGATATCAGTTAGACCAGAACCACTGGAGAATATGCTAAACCGTTCTATAAAACGCTTGTTTGATGTGGTTTTCTCCATATTCATCATCCTGTTTGTGTTCAGCTGGTTATTTCCTATACTGGCTATTATTATCAAGCTGGAATCAAGCGGGCCTATATTTTTCGTACAGGAACGTTCTGGCCGGGATAATAAACCGTTTAAATGTTACAAATTCCGCAGTATGCGGGTGAATAAAGATTCGGATAAAAAACAGGCAAGCCGCGGTGATAAGCGTATAACCAAAACAGGTGCCTTCATCCGTAAAACCAGTTTGGACGAATTGCCACAGTTTTTCAATGTAATACTTGGAAACATGTCTGTAGTAGGGCCGAGGCCTCACATGATCAGCCATACACAACAATACTCTCAATTAATAGATACCTTCATGGTAAGGCATTTCCTGAAACCTGGCATCACTGGCTGGGCACAGGTACAAGGCCTAAGAGGTGAAACACAAACCACACAGGCTATGCTTGAGCGTGTGGAGGCCGATGTTTGGTATCTTGAAAACTGGTCGTTCCTGTTGGATATGAAGATCATATTCCTTACGGTGTGGAACGCTGCCAGAGGCGAAAAGAACGCGTTTTAACATGGCTGTTTTTCACGATCAGCTAAATCGTGAGGTAAATTTGCCGGCGGCACCTAAAAGGATTGTTTCCGTTGTGCCGTCGCAAACTGAGTTGTTATTTTATTTAGGCCTCGATGCCGAGGTTGTGGGTATTACTAAATTTTGCGTTCACCCTGCCGATAAATTCAAAACCCTAATCGAGGTAGGGGGGACTAAGCAACTCCATATAGATCAGATCAAGGCATTGCAGCCTGATCTGATCATTGCCAATAAAGAAGAAAACGACCGCTTTCAGGTAGAAGAACTAATGAGTATTTGTCCGGTTTGGATCAGTAATATTCATGATCTTGACAGCGCTCTGGAAATGATCCGTTCTGTAGGAGCTATTACCGACCGACTCGCAGAGGCAAATGCTTTGTGTACCGATATCGTCACCTCCTTTCATAGTCTTACGTTACCTGCCGTAAACCTTCGTGTAGCTTATTTAATATGGCGCAAACCATACATGGCTGCAGGGGTTGATACGTTTATTAACGACATGCTGCAAAAATGTGGACTGATGAACGTGTTTAAAGTCAACAGATACCCAGAAATATCTGCTGCTGATTTGTTAGCAGCAAAGCCCAATGTGATTTTTTTATCATCCGAGCCATATCCGTTCAGGCAAAAACATATTGATGAGTTTAAAGAATTATTACCCAAAGCCAGGGTGATATTGGTAGATGGGGAGCTGTTTTCATGGTATGGAAGTAGGTTATTATATGCTCCGGCATACTTCAAAGAGCTGATGAATAACCTGGAAATAAATTAATAGCAAAGAAATGAGGTAGATAGCTAAAAAACTAAAAAAATGTTTTATTATTTAGCTTTAAACACTATCTTTGCGACCTGTTAAAAACAGAACGCGGAAGTGGCGTAATTGGTAGCCGCACCAGACTTAGGATCTGGCGCTTCACGGCGTGGGGGTTCGAGTCCCTTCTTCCGCACCACATAGGATGATGTCCAAATCCTGAAAGGGTTGCTCCAAAAAGAGCAGCCCTTTTTTTATTGATTGCCTGCAAATTATGCCCAATATCGAATAGATGTATTTTTTCTAAATACACCTTTGCCATAACTCAAGACGGACATAAACCATACCAGTGAATTGGAATTTGAATGCTTGAGAAAAATTGTAAATTGCGGTTCAGTGGCCTAAAGGTTTAAATAATACCCAAATGGCAGTTTTGATTAAATTCATGCCACCACTTTAATATTAGCATGGTTTTTAAGTTATTTATAAACAATAAGTTATAACTAATAATTGTGACTTACCAAGCGAAGCTGCGTCTAATCCTAATATAGCAGCTGTTAAAGAATATTCGGCGCGTGAGATGACTTTACAACAATGCAGCTTTTTGATAAAGTGATTAATGAAAAAAATTAAAAGGACCTTCGGATTCATCCTCAATCACCCTCTTGGGAAAAAGCATCCCTTAAATGCTTTAATTCGTTTTACTATTTGGCAATTGCAAAGCCTGCTGTCGCCATCAAAATTCATTGTAAAAAATTACATAGGCGACGTTAAATTTTATGCCCGTAAAGGTTTGACGGGTATTACCGGAAATATCTATACCGGTTTGCATGAGTTTGAAGAAATGGCTTTTTTACTTCATTTTTTAGAGCAGGAAGATGCATTTTTTGATGTTGGTGCCAACGTAGGTTCGTACACATTGCTGGCCTCGGGAGCATGTGGCTCAAAAACTATTGCTATTGAACCTGCTCAAAATACTTTTAATATATTGAATAAAAATGTAGTGTTAAATAACTTAGATGATAAAGTAACGCTTGTAAATGCAATTGCAGGCGAAGAAGAAAGTAGCTTAGTTTTTTCTAAAAATCAGGATACCACCAACCACGTTATTTCATCAGCCGAATCTGAAATGGCAGCCGAAAGCCTTCCTGTAATCAAAATTGATTCATTGCTGGCCACGGCTATTCCTTCGTTAATAAAAATAGATGTTGAAGGGTACGAAACCATGGTATTGAAAGGAATGGAAAATACGCTGGCACAGCCCGTTCTTAAAGCTATTATCATCGAATTAAACAATAGTGGGGGCCGTTATGGCTTTGATGAGAAGAATATACATCAGTTATTGGAATCGTTTGATTTTAGGCCTTTTAAATACAATGCATTTAGCCGGGAATTACACCCTCTGGAAACTTTTGGTTCATACAATACTATTTATTGCCGCGATACTGACTTTATAAATAACCGCTTAAAAAATGCCGCTAAAGTTCAAATAATGGGCGTAGTATTTTAATGAACAGACTGGCCATTATTACCACTCACCCCATACAGTATTATGCTCCCTTGTTCCGGCTGTTACAGGAGCGTGATAATATTGCTATAAAAGTATTTTATACCAGGGGTGAAGCAACTGAAGGAGGGCACGATCCTGGTTTTAAAAGAAATGTAGCCTGGGATATTCCTCTTTTAGAAGGATATCCCTATCAATGGGTTGAGAATACATCAACAAAACCCGGTTCACACCATTTTATGGGCATTGTAACACCGGGACTAATAACCGACATAAAAACCTGGGAACCCAACAGCATATTAGTTTTTGGATGGGCTTACCATAGTCACCTAAGTGTATTACGATATTTTAAAAATAAGTTACCCATATATTTCAGGGGCGACTCCACATTGCTTGATGACAAGCCTTCGGTTAAATTATTTTTAAAGAAACTATGGCTAAAATGGATTTACGGTCATGTAGATCACGCTTTCTATACCGGAACCAATAATAAGGCCTATTTTAATAAATATGGGTTAAATGATAGCAAACTGAGTTTTGCTCCGCACGCTATAGATAATGAAAGGTTCGCAACTGACAGAACTACTGAAGTTGTGCAGCTAAGAAACCGATTGGGTATTGCTGAGCACAATATACTTTTACTTTTTGCTGGTAAATTGGAAAATAAAAAAGCACCACTGCTATTATTAAATGCATTTTTACAGCTTAATAATCCGCAAGTACACTTGTTATTTGTTGGGGATGGCGGGTTGCAGGATGCATTGCACAAATCTGCAGTTAAACACCCTAATGTTCATTTTCTATCCTTCCAAAATCAATCATATATGCCGGTAATTTACCAGGCTTGCAATTTATTTTGCCTACCATCAAAAGGCCCCGGCGAAACTTGGGGACTGTGCATAAATGAAGCAATGGCTGCCAACAAAGCTATAATCGCATCTGATAAATGTGGTTGCGCGATTGATCTTGTCACCAATGAAAATGGTATGATTTTTAAAAGTGGTGATGAAAAGTTGCTTGAATCTGCTATAAAAAATCTAACTTCAAATCCTCAATTGTTAAGTGAGCTTGGAAAACGGTCTGGCGAGTTAATCAAAAACTGGAGATTTGAGCATATTGCAATGGCAATTGAAGAAAAATTACAGGCAAACAATATAGATGGCAAATAAGAACGTTCCGTTCGAAAAATCATTAATCCTTTTTATTCCATGGGGGCTATCTTGTTTATTTAAGGGCGATCCTACTATTTCCTATTTTATTGCCTGGCTGGGCTCATTTTTTATTTTCTATCTTACCCTAACCGGAAAAATAAAGCGACTCCCGAATGACAGGAGGGTTGCCGAGCAAATTATGCGTCCCATTTTTTTGGTGCAAATAATTTTTGCTGGCTACATGTGCACCACTTCTATATTTTACTGGTTAAATACCATTGGGTATGATAATTTTCATAAGGCCGATATAATCGTTTTGGTTGATAAGGATAAGTTAGAGTTAATTGCCCAGTGCCAGCGTTATTATTGCCTGGCACATGCCGCATTTGTTTGCGGTATACTTTACTTTATGAAGTACCCCATTGAGCCTAAAGTTAAAATTAAAGAGGGAAGCATCGCCAACCTGTTGTTGATTGCAGCGGTTATATCCTTCCCGTTGTCAATCTTATTTTTAAAACTGCCGGGGCTGTCACAATTCTCGAACCAACTCAGTTCATTAAGTTTTATGGCGGGTACGCTTGCCCTCGCATTTGCTATACCTAAGAAAAAAATATGGAATACAATGATATGTCTTTTCCTGTATTCTTCTAACTTTTATACGGCGTTGTTAACGGGATTTAAAGAACCTATATTGTTAAGTGTGATGATTTTGGGGATATTTCTTTATCCTATATACAAAAAGATAGTCCTCATTACGTTCGTGCCCGCTATTTTATTGTTGTTTTTTATATTGCCTACATATGCCAGTATTTTCAGGCAAAACGCATGGTCGGGCGATACCTCGGCTGATGAAGCATCGCAAATGGCACTGGATGCAGCATTGAATAATGGTACATCAAATGATGATACCAATTGGGATTTTATGGTTAATCGCCTGAGCGAAATTGACATGTTTACTAAATTTATTCAATCCACTCCCGAAAAAATAGATTTTTATGGGTTTAAATTACTTGATCAATCTATAGTTGCGATTGTACCCCGTGTTTTTTGGCCATCCAAGCCTAATACCGAGAATCTGGTAATGCAACGTGTCTACGATGCTGGAGTAATAAATCCTAATTCTACAGTTTCGGCTAAACCAGCTTTTGTTGTTGATGCTTATTTGTCAGGAGGGGCTTTTTGTATTGTGTTATCGTTATTCATTTATGGCGCGCTGGCACAGTTAATCTCACAAAAAGCTGAACAATTATTTGGGGGTTATTTGCTGGGTACTGCGCTTATTTTTTCAGGCCTGTTTCAGATATTCTGGCGAGGATTGAGCTTTGAATTTATTATCAATAATGTGTTTTGGGGTTTTATAAGTATGTTGCTGATAGCTAAAATACTGAAGTCTCGAAATATATTAATACCCGTTTGAGAATATTGCATGTTATAAAACAGTCAATGGACTTTACTTTCTTATGTGCTAAACAGCAGGTTATATTATTTTTTTCTATAAAAGGAAATGGTAGCTAATTTACCCGGGTAATCCCTAACCTCGGTATTCGTGAAATATCCTGAACCATCGGCCGCAAAACAAATGCCTTCACCTTGTGGCTCATTATTGGCGTAGGGTGCATGTTGCGGCTTGGTTGCCAATGCAGCGTCGATACGGGTACCTGCCGATAGCTTCCAATACCAGATTACCTCGTTGCTCCTTAACAAAATTTCGCTACCATCTGTTGATATGTCTCCACTGGTAGCTTTATTGAAGTTGAGCTGCACAAGGGGTGTCATTAAGCCTGCTGATGTGATATTTTGAGGATAGCGGGCCACATATATCTTTGATATACTGCTTTCCTTACTTGCTATATAAATATCCCGGGTGGCCGGGTCAATCATTAAAGTTTCCGCATTGCGGGGGCCATCGGGATACTGAAGCTCAATCTTATCAATGGCTGTTATGGTGAGATTTACAGGTGTTGCAAGCTGGCTTAGGTCGGGCTCAACAAAACGGTAAACAAATACCGATTGATATTTAGCCTGGTTGTCGCCAATATCCGCAACGTATACATAACTCTTTTCGGCTACAGGTCCAGGACCAACGGCAATATCCTCCCAATCGCGGTTTGCCACACCCTCAAGCGTAAGTGTACCCTTATCTGCGCCATTTTTATCGGTTAGAAATACCTGATTGGTGTTGCCGCTATCATTATGGATATATAATATTCCCGTATTGACCCTGCTTGCGGCTACTCCTGAAATCTCCAGCAGATCTGTCCGGGCAAGGTTATGGGTAACTGGGGTATCGGTGAAAAGTTTGGTGGTGTCAATTGATGACGGATCGTAACTTGGGGTGGGGAAAGACACAACGGTTGGAGAAGTGTTTACCGGTGCGGTATCTTTAATTACCGGTGCCTGGTTCGCTGATCTTTTGCACGAAACAGAGGCAGCTAAAAAGAAACATAACAGCCCGGTAGTGGTGAATTTTGTTTTCATTTAGTAAAGCGGGCTGTTATGTTCTTTTTATGGATTTATAACTGTTGTAATTAATTAGTGGTGATTACCGTTTCCGTTCAATTGGTAACAGCCCATATCTGCACCCGGTAGTGTAATTTCGCTTGATCCGAAGGTGGCGTCAACCGGGATATTAGCCGTAATAGGTTTTACTAAAGAAGCGTTTGTTGTGCCTTTACCCGCAGCAGGTGAACCAGCCTGAAGATGGAAGTTAAAGTTGTCAACAGATGCCTGTGTTACCCAGAAATCAGCAGCGGCCGGTAGCGAATAATTAACAAACATTGGGTTGTTTTTGCCAACGAATGAGCTGCCATCATAAACTTTTCCGAAAGTATACGAGGCGCCAAGGAAAGCAGCCATATTAGGGATGTCAGTTGCTTCTGGATGGGTTACAACAGGTTGAGCAACGCTGGTTGGTACAATTTGGTTGGCAATTGCAGCATTGTCAGCATAGTAGTAATTGTAACCATATGAAGTTTTAGGGAACAGGGCAGATGTGCTGGTAGTAGTATCGGCAAGATATACTTTAGCGCCACCCGGGCCACCTGCTATACGTACGCCAAAGTCGCAGTCAACAATCAGGTTGTTATAAACCAATGCCCTTGAGTTGTTCTCGATCTCAACAGAACCACTTCTTGCGCCGTAAACACCAGTGTTTCTGAAACCATCATTTACATAAGTGTTATTATAAATAGCAAACTGGCAAGGAGCGCCCGTTGTGCCATCGCTTGCGGTCTTGGTACCGTTAGTAGCACCGCCGATGATCAGGTTATAGGCCATATTACCTACAGAGCTGCCTTTAGCGTTGAAACCATCTCCGCCAATACCACCGCATTTCTCCATCGTGTTACGCATGATGTTCAGGTAGCCACCATAAAAACGGGTAGCGTCATCAGGTGAGCCGTATAACCACGAATCTTCCAGAATGAATACACCTGTTGGATTTTCAAAAAACAAGATATACTGATTACCCGCTGCAAGGCCGGCACTTGCCGGGAAAGGAAGGGTTTTTAAAGCCGCGCCACCAAAATCAAGGTGGGTCCATTTAATAACTACCAGTTTGCTGGTATTACTGCAATAAATACCACCCCAGCCGCCCTTGTAAGCATCATCGCTGCCGGCAGTTGAAGCACCGGTTTTTTTCGATTTGCTTGGATCGGTGATGGTGATAGGAGCGTCTTTTGTGCCGGCGCTGATCAAATCGCCGTTAACTATAAAGTTTGCTCCATTAGTCATGTTTATGGTTACGCCTTTTTGAATGAGTAAGGTATCACCTGCGTTGACGGTAATATCGCCGCCAACTGTGTAAGTTTGGCCTGCCAGCATAGTGCCTTTGTAGTTACCTGCCGGTAATGTACCCGCGTTGCTGATTGGCTTACCCACCTGTATAAGCGGCGCTGATACCACCACGTTATCACCACCTTTCTTGCTGCATGATGCAAAGGCAAGAAGCGAAAGGCCAAGCGAAATTAGATTTAACTTTTTCATGTTTAAATAATGAGTTTTTGAATTGATTTTACTTTTATTGGACTTATTGAAATTTGAAGCGCATCCCCAGGTTGTATCGGGCAAAATATTCATCATACTGCACCGTAGTATAATTAGAGCTTTCCTGGTGCTCGTATTTCATAATGCCTGCATAGTTTTGGGCATTATTTTGCTTAATAAACAACTGGTATGGGGTATTAAGCAGGTTATTGGCTTTTACAAACACGATGAAATGGTGACCGAGTTCTTTTTGGGCCGAGAAATCAAGAAATGTTGATGCTTTTTCCCAGGTATCCAGGTTATAGTATTTGGATACGGCCTGGATACGTTCGCCGGTATAAGCGAGCGATAACTGGGCATCAATACCAGTTTTCTGGTTTTTATAAAGCAATGAAAAATTGCCAATATTTGCAGCCTGACCTTGTAACGGCCTGGTTTGATTCCTGGTAGTTACACCAACATTAATGACATCTATACTTTTGGGCGTGGTGATGCGTGATTGGGTGTAAGTGTAGTTAACGGAAAAGCCAATGTTACCAAAGAATTTTTTGGCCACAAATTCGGCTCCGTAGTTGCTTGCTGTACCCAGGTTTTGCGGTTGAAGGAATAAAGCTGCTCCGTTTTGACCCGGTGAAAGAACTGTTTCAATAGGGTTTACAAGATGCTTATAAAATCCGCCAGCCATAAATTCGTCAAATACACCAGGGAAAAACTCGTACCTCAGGTCGTAATTGTCAATTACCGTATGTTGCAGGTAGGGGTTACCTATTGTTTCGTAAGGATCATCAACAGTGGCGTTTGGATAGGGAATAAAGTCGGCAAAGGCCGGGCGCAAAATAGATTTGAAGTATGATGCCCTTATTGCCTGGTTACCTGTTAAGGCATATTTAGCATTTACGCTTGGTAAATAATCAGTGTAGTTTATGGCAGCTGTTTTTCCCGGAAATGTAGCAGGCAGGTTTGAAAAATAGCTTTGGTCGGTATGTTCCACCCTTTCACCCAGTAATACATCCAAACGGTCACTTATAAAATATTTAACCATGCCATAGCCTGCCTGGATATTTTCAGTAAATGTATATACACCGGGATCGCTGTAAGCAGAACCCCTTGCATTGCCCGGGTTATTATCGAAAGAAAAAGTTGCGGCAGGGATAGAAGTATAAGTTTCGGCGTTGTTGGTACCCGGATCAAAAGTATTGGGCAAACTATAGCTGTTTACATAGTTGTCACGTGTTTTGTGCCTGGTCATTCCGCCTGCGCTGAACAACGCTTTACGTCCAAATATCCTGGTATCATAGTGCAGGTTTAAATAACCTGAAAGGTCTTTATCCGTATTATGAGCCCAAACCCTCGATTCATTGCCTACCAATACAGGTCCGTTGATGATACTTGGGGCTACATATACTGAACTGTTGGGATCGCCGGGAGCAGGAACATTTGTGCCACCTGCACCAGGGCTGGTGCTGTAGGTAGTTTTAAATTCGGCAATATCCGGTTGTTTGTGCGTTGCCTGAGAGCTGGCTGCAGCCCAGTCAAAAGAAAATGCATTACTTATTCTATGCTTACCTCTAAGTGTTATATTATAAATACTCTGCTGATCGGTTCTTGTTTCTGTCAGATCATCTTTGCCGTTCGTGGCCACATAGCCCTGGTAAGAATAACCGCTATAAGTTGAAGTTTCGGTTTCGCGTACCCTGTATTCATTCAGCTGGAGGTAGGTACCAAACAGGTTTATACTGTTTTTGTCGTTAAACTTGTAATCGAGAGAAGCAATGGTACCCAAGCGGCTGAGCTGTGAGGAATACTGGCGTTTATAGGAGCTTTGAAAGGCAGTTTCCTGGTTAGGCGTGTTGATATCAGGTGCGGGCCCAACCGTGTTTTCCTGTACCACAACGAAGCTATTGTTACCCTGGTAAGAGTTTTGGTAGGTTCCGGAAAAAATGACACCAAGTTTGTTTTTTAAAAAACGATCGCCAACGGTCAGGCTTGCGTTGGTATTGGGGGCGGCATTATGGTTGTGAGTCACCAGGTTTTGGTAGGGAAAATCGCTGATGGATGCCGAGCCAAGCGGCGGTAAAAGCTCACCGGGCGATTTGCTGTTCACGGTGCTGCGATCAAAGCTGCTGAAATCTCTTTTTAAAAATAATCCGCTATAGCCGATACCTACATTACCTTCTATCCTCAGCCGGTCCGGGGCGGTTTTCATTATAAGATTAACCACGCCACCAGATGCATCACCTTCCATATCAGGAGTGAGTGATTTGGATACCTCTATTCTTTCAACCAGATCGGCCGGGAATATATCGAGCGGAACGTACCTGTTTTTATTATCCGGGCTGGGGATCTTGATACCATTAATGAGCGTGGTGTTATATTGTTTCTCCATGCCGCGTATAATTACATGCTGTCCATCGCCGGTGTTACCCCTGTCTAAAGAGACGCCTGACACCCTGCCGAGTACGTTAGAAACGATAGCATCGGGCGATATGGCAATAGCTGCGGCCGAAACCACGTTCATCGTGTTGTTGGCGTTCTTTTGGGTGTTTCTGGCTGCACCGTCGCTTTCTTTACTGGCATGTTCCTTGATCACTACCTCACTAAGCGAGGTAGAGTTATCGGCCATAACGATATTTAATACTGAGGTGCCATTTTTTTCTAACTGTACTGTATAATCCTGGGTAGTTTTATAGCCCAGAAAGCTAACCCGTAATTTATAAGTGCCCGCAGGTATATTTTTGAATACATAGTTGCCGTCCAGCCTCACACCCGTGTTAAATACAGATGAGCCTTGTTCAATATGTACAGTAGCTCCAATTAGCGGTTGCTTGTCGAGGGCGTCGGTAACCGTTCCTTTAATGGTTTGGGCATTTGTAATGATATGGCAGAAGGCCACTAATAATACAACTAAATACAACCGCTTTGCGGCTGGTAAAAATGATTTCATTAATGTGTTTTTTAAGTTTGGAATCAAATAGGCTATGATAATGTGTTAGTTAAAGGCAGGGATTTAATTCTGTATGAAAGGGTTATTTTCCGGGACATCCGGGCAGTGAGTTGAAGTGACTGTTAGCTGTGATGGGTAACAGTGATAAAAGTTTTGTAAGACAACGAAAACGCAGGGAGAGAAGGTTTGAACGCGAAAAAGTATTCATCTTTGTGACGTTTGTGTTTTTTTATTTACACAAAAAATCTCCTCAAATCTGGTTATATTCTGATTTTTTTTCGGTTGGTGAATTTGTTAAACTAACGTTGTTTTTAATTTAACATTGAAGGTTGTTTCGAGGATTTTTGCGGAATTAATTAACCTGTTTTTAATAAACGGGATGTTGCCAAAAGGCATTTGATTTTTCGCGGCATAAAAAAAGCCTGATCAAAAAACTGCCAGGCTTGTTAAAAGGAACGGGAGGCTTTATTTATTTTACTTTTAGGGATATGGTGGCCGAATTTCCAAAAAATATTTTTTGCTTCGGATTAAGCGGGTCCGTATTCCAAAGACATTCTCTGACGGTAAGTAGTTGCTTTTGTGGATCAAGCGAAATCAACATAAAAGAGAGCCGGGTTTCGTCCTTGGATGAATATTTACCTTTCATGGGAGAATCAACACGGAAGGTTGGCAGATTGACATCATTATCCGGGCCGTGGTAAACGTAATTCTCGTTCCAATTACTGTTGCCGTGAAAGTAAGCTTTAATGTTGGTGTGTTTTTTCAGGAAGCTTACCCAACCTCGTTGTTCCTGATTAGTTGAACCGTCTTCAGTAATACCCACGCTATCCTTATAGTGCTCTTCAGCCAGGTTTTCAAATTTGAAGCCCGGGCGGATTCCATAAGGTGGTATGGGGTTAGTGAAATGTTTCGGCTCACTGGTCGGTTGATCATGAGTGAAAATCATCACCGGGGTTGTAGCTGCCACGGTATCCAGGTCTTTTGCCATCCATATTCTTTCGGCAGAATCGGGCCACAGGTTGATCAGTTGCAGATGAATTCCGTGGATATTCAATGAATAATTTATTTTATCCTGATGGTAATCATAAGTTTGATTAGTTAATGGTTGCCCGGGATGGCACATCAGGTTGTAAATGTTAACCATAGCTGTAGGATCCGTTAGCGGATGCATTGGTTTATTAAAGCCGATAGCATTGGAAATATCATGATTTCCAGGAATCATCAATAGCCGAGCAGGTTGTCCTTTTGAGGTTTTTACCTTCAGGTTTTGTATATAATCCAATTCAAACTGTTGCCATGATAACAGAGAACTCTGAACGGGTGGTTCCATCCTGTTGGTAATATCTCCGCCTTCAATAACAAAATCTATGGCGTTAATTTTATTACCGGCATTAACACCACCGTCGGGAGGTAATTCCAGGTTTGGCAAGTTGTTGATTTGGCTAATCATAGCGGCATTTACCCGGTGGCCGGTTACACTTGTATCACCACGGAACTTAGCACGGCTAATGCCATAATGTGCATCCGATGTAAATACGATATTGATTGTGGCAGATTTCGTTTGCGCAGCACAGTTACGAGCTATCAATAAAAAAAGTACGGACAAGAGGGAAGCGGTGTAATTAAGGGCTCTAAATGTTGGTTTTAACTTTATTGGTTGGGTAGCGAAGCTTTTTTTCATCAGTTGAGTGATTTGTTGGCAAAGCTGTTTTTCAATTTTGTATTAAATCTGCATTTTTATTCTTTAGGCACTATTGGAAAGTAAAAAAAATGATACCCAACAAATAAGCGACATGATTTTCTAAGCCGGTTTGTTCAAAAAACAGGAATGATGCGAAGTTAATTCGGAGTGTCAAAACAGCGTTTGTTTATTGCTCACGCGATTTATACGCCGTGATTTTATTAGCCGGAGCAACTTTATGTTTTAATTTAAAATATTTTTGGCAACTAATCGTCTGCATCTGATATGTACATCATTTTATTAGCGTTGCACTCCTTGACCCGTTGGCTGGTATTAAGCAGTTTACTTTTCTCCATCTTTCGCGCCTATAATGGTTGGTTATTAAATAAACCATTTTTAAAATTCGATAACCGGGTAAGATTAATTACAGCCACAACGGCACATATCCAGTTGGTGTTGGGCATTTGCCTTTATTTCATCAGCCCGATAGTTTCTTATTTCTTACATAACTTTAACAAAGCTGTTCATGAACGGGTCATCCGGTTTTTCGGTATGGAACATATTACTATGATGCTTATCGGCATAACGGTTATTACCATAGGCTCGGCTAAAGCCAAAAGAAAAACAACAGACATTGAAAAATTTAAAACGATGGCCATATATTTCACTATAGCCTTACTCATCATTCTAAGCTCAATACCCTGGTCGTTTTCACCACTGATCAGCCGGCCAAATTTCAGGCCTTTTTAATAAATTGATGGCATTAGTTTCGTTAACAGAACTAACCCGGTTTTCACATTTCGCCTTGCTCATTCCTGTTTAAATTATCTATTTTTGTTTATAACCAAAAACATATTTACTATGAAAACATTGCTAATTGCTTTAATCTTATCTATTACAAGCAGCGTAGCCTTTTCGCAAGGCATTTTAAAAAAGGTACAAAGTGCGGCATCATCAAATAATGTAAGCACATCGTCATTGCCATCGCTTAGTAACATCAGCAGCATTAAAGATGCTATTATGGCTAAGCTTACGCCATCATTGGGTTTAACAGCAGCACAAAAACCAGCAGTATCTACAGATGTAACTGATTATTTAAAAAGCAAGGCCGGTATCATGCCTTTGGCAAATACTGATAAAACTGCGTACGCCAGTAAATCTTCCAGCTTAATAAGTGGTTTATCCGGTAAACTTAAAACAGCGCTTACCGCGGCACAGTATGCTAAATTTTTAGGCCTTAAGCCGTCAGCTCCAAGTGCGGGCAATGTACTTTCAAGCTTATTTTTCTAAGACTTAAATACACCAAATTTTATACAATGCCCTTGCAATACTGCAAGGGCATTTTTTTTATAAATCATAATATAAGGTAAATACTATTATAATATAAGGTTTGCAACTTGGGTTCTGCTTAAACCTTATTAGTAAACCGAACACCTGTCTGCTTATCAACAACTATTTACCTTTTTATGAAAAAAATCATTTATCTGGCGGCAAGCCTGTTTGCCGTAGTATTTTCTGCGTGTACAAAAACACAAAGTTCGGAAATCCAAAAACAAGAGGCCTCAAAAACAGCATCCCTGAAAACACAGGCTGCATCTACCGTTACCTACACTGACGAAAGCGCTTTTGTGGGGTCCCTGGCATCCTACGGATTTAAAAACCCAACCCAGCTTACGCTGAACAGGCAGGCTACTACCGCTGGTTATAATAGCGTTTACGGCTTTAACATTCCCGCTGCCAACCAGGTAAAAGGCTTTAAGTGGAATGCCGGTGACGAAGCAACCGAAGACTGGCGCCCGCAAGGGATTTGTGGTTTTACATGGGGTACTAAAACCTATTTGCTGGTAACATGGTATGGCGTAGGTCCGGCCGATATTGCCACCTCAAACAATGCCTATAAAGGCACAAGACTGGCCCTGGTTGATATTACCAACATGAGCAATATTACCTACAGGCTTATATTATTAGTGCAAAATAAAGCCAATTCAACCAATACTTTATTGTATGATAAACCTACTGTAAGCTTTAATCAGTACGATAGTTTTATCCCGGTAACCATGCACGCGGGTGGAGTAGCTTACTTTAACCAAAAAATTTATATTGTTGATACCAGCCTGGGCCTACGGGTGTTTGATTTAAATAATTTGATCGATGCCGAATCTGATCCGGATAAAAGCTCTATTGGTAAACAAGCCGATGGCAGCCTCATCGCTTTTGATTATACTTCTATTTTGCCTCAAACCGGTTATTATAAAATAACCGGAGGTGGTAACCCATTCTCGTCTGTTTCATTAGGTACCGGCACAACCGCGACAGATAAACGCCTGTGGACCTGTCAATATGAAACATCAGGCACCCCGCAAATGTATGGATTCCCTATAAGCGCTACAGGTGTGGTTTCAGGTCCGCCAACTATTGTAACGCCTATTGATAATACCGCCGCCGGCGATCCGGTATTGCGGGCGCAGGGAGATTACAGGGCAGGTACCAAATCATTCCTGACCACAACAGGCAATTCATCATACGAGGGATCAACGGCTCGCCTGGTAACTTATACCGATGGCGCCACTATAGGTACCCGCTACAGGTGGCCTCATGGTGCAGAAGGATTATACCTTGACGGCGCTGGTTTATTATGGAACCTCACCGAATATGAAACATCAAAATACGGCCAGGATAACCGCACCGTTTTTTGCGTGAGGTTAAGTGATTATTAGTAATTAATAATTAAAGAATTATACTATAAAGCCGGTTGTATTGACCGGCTTTTTTTGTTTCCGGGCTGGGTAAAATCAATATATTTACGGTTAAAGTTTTATTAGTTGAAATGAGAAAAATTGCCCTTCTTATCATTGCTCTTTTCCCTTTGGCTGCTGCCGCCCAAAATGCCGATTCGACCTGGTTTGTAAACAACTATATTAAAAAGGAAGTAAGCATCCCGATGCGTGATGGTGCAAAGCTTTTTACATCTGTTTATATGCCCAAAGATCAGTCAGAAAAGCACCCCATACTGATAACAAGAACCCCATATTCATGCTCGCCTTAAGATATTGACGAAGCAAGTGATACCTATGATACTATTGACTGGCTGGTAAAAAACCTGGATAATAATAACGGTAAGGTTGGGGCTATAGGCATTTCGTTCCCAGGCTTTTATGCTACCATGGCGGCATTGAGCGGTCATCCGGCTTTAAAAGCGGTAAGCCCTCAGGCTCCGGTAACTGACCGCTTTTTTGGCGATGACGATCATCACAACGGTGTATTATTCCTGATGGATGCATTTGATTTTCATGTGGGTTTCGGTTTTAGTCAGCCACGGCCGCATCCAACCAAATTACCCGCCAAAACCTATGAATTTCCAGATCATGACAACTATTCGTACTATTTAAATATGGGTGCATTGCCTAATTTTACCAAAATTACGGGCGATAGTTTGGCGTTTTGGAGTGATATGATGAATCACTCCAATCTGGATAGCTGGTGGCGTGCCCGTGATGCGCGTACAGGTATTAAAAACGTTAAACCCGCAATGCTCATTGTTGGCGGTCTGTTTGATGCCGAAGACGGTTACGGTACATGGAATACTTATCAGGCGCTCATTAAACAAAGCCCAGCAACCAATAGTAAATTGGTAATTGGCCCATGGTACCACGGGCAATGGGCCAGTAAAGACGGTACCCATCTGGGCAACGTTCAGTTTGGCACTAACACCAGCGAATGGTACACCAATAATGTAGAGATACCTTTTTTTAATTATTACCTGAAAGATAAGGGAGCAGTTGATACTATCGGCAAAGCCACCATCTTTTTTTCGGGCGAAAACAAATGGAAAAAGTTGAAGCAATGGCCACCTGCCGATGTTACATCAACACCTGTTTACCTCCAAAAGAATGGCAAACTGTCATTCACTGCTGCAAAAACTGAAGCACCGACATTTGACACCTATATCAGCGATCCGGCTAAACCCGTACCGTATGCTGAAAAGGTGCACTACAACCGTACACGTGAATACATGACCGACGATCAGCGTTTTGCAGCCAGGCGTACAGATGTGCTGGTATTTGATACCGATACTTTAACAAAGGACATTACCTTGGCTGGCCCGGTAGTGGCCGATCTGATGGTTAGCCTGTCAGGTACCGATGCCGATTTTGTGGTAAAGCTGATAGATGTATATCCTGAAACCCCAATAACAAACCCTGTTACCAAATATCCGATGGGTGGCTACCAGATGCTGGTTCGCGCTGAAATTATGCGTGGCCGGTACCGCAATAGCTTTTCGGTTCCGGAGGCCTTTGTTCCCGGTAAAGCAACCCAGGTAAAATATACGATGCCCGATGTTGCGCACACGTTCAAAAAAGGGCATAAAATAATGATACAGGTTCAAAGCAGCTGGTTCCCGCTGGCCGACAGGAACCCGCAGCAGTTTATAGATATTTACCACGCTAAAGACGCCGATTTTGTAAAAGAAACCATAAATATATATCACAACAGTTCCAAAATAATTCTGCCTGTAACGGAATAATAATTTAAAAAAACGCAGGTCGATCTGTTTAAAAAATAAGGTGTATCAATAGGTGTATAATACTGTGTAGTAGCGAACGATCTGCTGTGCAATATTCATTTTGTCTCTTTTTTAAGGTATATTCATCGAGGTATTTTTCTAATTATCAGTTATTTAATACCACATTTTTTAATGATGAAACCTTACACTTTCAGTTGGTGGCAATCGTGTGCCATTATTTGCCTTAGTATATTCACGGTAAATACAGCCCAGGCTCAATGGACAAGAAAAGCTGACGAGATTCGTAAACGTGCCGAATGTAACAACGTAGTATATAACAATAAGCTTTATGTATTTAGCGGCTTTGGCGACAATCCTGTTATTGAAAAAACCAACGAAGTTTATGATATAGCTGCCAATAAATGGAGCGTGATAGCGCCTTTTCCAGCCGGTCGTGAAGTTACCCACCAGGGCATTGTACTGGTTGACGATAATATATGGATAATAGGAGGCAGGGCTGTTGATGCCCATGGCCCGGCAAGCAGTAAGGTTAGCATATATAATATCAGTACCAATACATGGTCTACCGGCCCCGAGCTTATTGACCCGGCTACAGGTTCGCCGTTTCCGTTAGGTGCGGGGGGATATGCCTTGCTCGGCCGAACCATACACGTTTTTGGAGGCTTTGGCCCCACATTATGCGAAGATCAATCCAAACTACACTTAACTATTGATGTAGATAAGTACATGACCGACAGGAGCCATGTCACCTGGGAAAATAAACTGGCGCCAATGCCTACGCCCCGTAACCATATCAGCTATGTAGTACTTGGTGGAAAGATATATGCCTTTGGCGGTCAGTTCAAACACGATTGCGGCGCGGTTGATCAGGTATACTGTCACATGTATAACCCGGCAACCAACACCTGGACCCGCCTGGCCGATCTGCCCAAACCACGGTCGCATGCAGAAGCCGCCACCTTTGCCGTTGATGGAAAAATATTCCTCACCGCAGGGCAGGGGGCTAATAACTTAACCCAAAACACGGTTTACCAATATACTCCCCAAGCCAACGGTGCGGGTAGCTGGACTAATAACACCACCTACAAATTACCCGGGAGCTTTTTAGGCTTGTCGGCAAAATTGGCCGGCAAAAATTTCATCATTACCAATGGCGCTTTAAACAGTTATAGTAATGAACGCAAAGAAACCTATATAGCCAGTGTAAATAGGAGCACAGCCAGAACACTCGGCTTTTCAAACGCCTGTTTTTCGCCAGAATTGGATAGCAATCATCGTGCAACTGTTCATGATTTGTTATATGTAATTGAGGATGTAACCAGTTACAATGTAGAGTCGGATGCATCCTGGCTCAACGTTAGTAAAAATGATCATGGTGCTGTAAACTTAAACGGCACCGACATTGTGGTTGCTATAGATGCCAGCGGGTTATCGCCTGGCGCCTATACCGGCAAAATTACGGCAACAAGTAATACCGGTTCAAAAGCTACATTTTGCGTTAATATCAATGTAAGCGGTACAACGCCCCCGTCCGGATTTACGTTAACCCTGCATACTAATGGATCTGGCAGTATCTCCAAAACGCCAAATCAAGCCCATTTTGATCCTGGTACAGAAGTTAAGCTAAGCGCTGCTGCTGCATCTGGCTGGCATTTTACCGCATGGAGCGGCGATACAGTTTCTACAACTAACCCGCTTTACATTAGCATCGATACAAACAAATCGGTAACAGCAACTTTTGAAAAGGATAGTACAACAACACCTCCGCCACCGTCGGATCCCCTTGTTTCAAATATCAAATCTACAGCGGCGGGCAGTTACCAGCTGAGTACCTTACATACAGGCGCTGTTTATTACACCGACAGGGATTACCTGATTACGACAGTGCCTTCGGCGTTAGCAGATGCACCCTTTATCAAAACAGCATGTAACGATAAAATAAGCAAGGCATCAACCCAGATCACATTTAACCTGGCAGAAGATGCCACTGTTTACGTAGCTTATGATCCACGCGCCACAGCTTTGCCTGCATGGTTATCGGGCTGGAAAAAGCTTACCGATAAATTGGGGATCAATGACGCTAAGATCACCAGTTTTAATCTCTATAGTAAAGATTACAATGCAGGTATGGTAAGTTTGGGCGGCAATATGGCAAGCCCGGCAGCAGGTGCATTGAGCCAGTATATTGTGGTATGTGTAGCTAATGCAGGCAGTGGCAGCAGTATTGTAAAAAAAAGCAGCCTCAGTACTCCTGTAAGCATAAATAGCACCTTATCTAAAACTCCTGATAATAATACCCCGGCTGTTGCCATTGGCAAACCTATTTTGTACCCCAACCCGGCACATGGTAATTTACAGGTTGTTTTTCCCGATGCTTATAAATACAAAAAAGTTGCCATTTTGCGCGTGGTTAGTTTAAATGGCGATGTGCGCAAATTGTCAAATAATCTCTTCAATTCGGCAGGTAGTATTGTTGACGTAAATATAGCCCCGCTATCGTTAAAAAGAGGAACTTATTTGCTGCATGTTACATCTGTAGAGGGCAAGGTAGACATACTGAAATTTATGGTGCAATAAGCAAATAATCCTGAACAATTTGGGCGCTGGCTTGTACTAAGTTTATTGACGTTAACTATAAATTGATTCAGATATGATCCGCATAGTAAGCCACAGCATAAAAAAGGAAAATGGTGCTAACGTAAATATTATTATTGAGCCGGTATTATCACAGGCCGTTAATAATGAATTGAATTTTACAGGGGTTTATACGCTTTATAAAGACACTGATAAGAAAGACACCGACCTGCTCGATATGCAGGAAATAGCACCTGAAATTGGTGATAGCAAACCCATGATTGATGATAAAAACAACCCGGGCTTCCTGGGCAGGATCACGTTTGGAAATGATGATGCCGAATGGAATTACTCGGGTGGTAAACTGCCTCCTTACGAGCAGGAACAAATCGTAGCGTTTATTAAAAACTCCAAATAATTTATTTCAACTTTCTTTTTTTGCTGCTGACATAGGGTTGTCATGAGCCATAGGTTACTTTGTTTTATATCAAAAACAAACAACACCATGGAAACAAATTCAATTAATCAGCAAGTAAACAACCCGGCCGAAATGATCATATCACCAGAGGCTTTGTTAGAACACTGGCAGGGTCACCGCCGCTTAACCAGGAAAGTGATAGAAGCCTTTCCTGAAGATAAATTATTTGGTTATTCTGTAGCCGGAATGCGTTCTTTTGGCGACATGGCTATTGAAATAATGGACATGAGCAGCGATGGCATGAATGGCGTTGTTACCGGCCAGTGGAAACCGATTAATGAACTTGATCATGCTACCGGAAAATCATCTGCAAAAACAAAAGAAACCGTTTTGCAGCAATGGGATCAGATCACCGAACAGCTTAACAAAAGCTGGCAGCAGCTTTCACCAGAGCGTTTCCTGGAAGTTGAACTGGCTTTTGGCGCGTATGAAGGCAAAATTATCGACACTTTATTTTACTTTATTGATAACGAGATCCATCACCGGGCACAAAGCTACGTGTACCTGCGTTCGCTGGGTATTGAACCGCCTGCATTCTGGGACAGGTTTTAATCACATATATTTCACACCTATGAATGGGCAGCTCTTTTACAAAAGGGCTGCTTTTCTGTTTGTATGGTTCCCGATGCCAATATTTTCCATAATTTTGATACCTGTTAAAACATAACCCACTTACAAGTAAAGAATAGGCAAATTGTATTCAAAAGACGAGGCATCACAGATCAGACAAGCTTTCTGGACAGCATTTGGGCAGTACATTGCCCCGCAACTATCTGCCGATGGCTTAAGAACCAACTGGATAAACTATAAAACAGGTATTAAACACCTTAACTTTAAAATGCAGGCCGATAACCGGTCGGCATATATTGCTATTGAAATGGCATACCCGGACGCGGGTATACAGGAGTTGCAGTTTGAACAATTTATAGAACTGAAAACCATGCTGCATACCTATTTGAATGAAGAATGGGAGTGGCAGCTGCACACCCTTGACGAACACCACAAAACCATAAGCCGCATTATCCGGATCCTGCCATCAACAAGTATATTTAATCGTAACGACTGGCCTGCGCTCATCTCATTCTTCAAACCCCGCATCATAGCACTTGATGAATTTTGGAGCGTAGCACAATACAGTTTTGAAATGTTTAAGTAGATGTGCAGATGCGTGGATGAAGAAGATCACACTTCATCTTTACATTGAACAATTAATTTGCACATCCACATATTTGCACATCCGCACATCTCTATATCATTAAATCATTAGTTTTGTTTTATGAAAACTTTGGGGCTTGTTGGTGGTATCAGCTGGGTATCAACCGCAGAATATTATAAATTAATTAACGAGGGTATTAACGAACAATTGGGCGGGTTAAATTTTGCTCAATGCATTATTCACTCTTTTAATTACGCCGATATTAAGCGTAATAATGATACCAACAACTGGGAATCGACCCTGAATATGCTTACCGGGGCCGCGCTTAACCTAAAGCAAAGCGGTGCTGAAGCCATTCTGCTTTGCGCCAATACCATGCACCTTGTTGCTGATGAACTGGTTCAAAACATTCAAATGCCTATCATCCATATTGCTACCGAAACGGCAAAGGAAGTTGAGAAGAAAGGGCTAAAAACAGTAGGTTTATTGGGTACCAGATTTACTATGGAACGTGACTTCTTTAAAAACAAGTTAGCGCAACAGGGCATCAGCGCTATCATTCCTGATGATGACGACCGCGAGTTTATTCATAACACCATAGCTGATGAATTGGGTAAGGGGATATTTAAAGCCGAAACCAAAGCCCGCTACCTGTCCATCATGAACAAGCTTTTTGTAGAGGGGGCGGAAGGGGTAATACTGGGTTGTACGGAAATACCTTTGCTAATCAAAGAAAATGATACACCTATACCATTGTTTGATACTACGCTGATACACTCAAGAGCGGCTGTTAAATTTGCTTTGGGTAACTAATCTGTACATCTAAAATTCGCACATCCGCACAGCTGATTCTACATATCGTATCAATTAATCGTCGAATTGACGCTTTTTGTAAAAGTGCATTTGTTTTAAGCGGGAAAATACAATATTTACAGCTCCAATATTGTATTAACCACTTATAACACATGAAAAGGTTTCCATTAATTGTTTGCATGGCGTTTACCGGCCTTTTGGCCAGGGCACAGGCTACTAAAGCACCGGCCTATCCGCTCATCACACACAATCCCTATTTCAGCATCTGGTCGTTTTCAGACGAGCTGAACCAATCAACCACCCACCACTGGACAGGTAAAGATCAATCACTATTAGGTTTAATAAAGGTTGATGGCACTGTTTACCGTTTTATGGGAAAAGAGGCCGTTGAATATAAAACTATTTTGGCGGCAGCGAACGAAACTCCATACACCGTTAAGTACACAGAGGCCAACCCGGGCAATAGCTGGGCAGATGAAAAGTTTGATGACAGCAGCTGGAAAACCGGCACTGCTCCATTTAGCGATGATAAAGCCGCCGGTAAAACCGTATGGACAAGCAGGGATATCTGGGTGCGCAGAACGTTCACAATCAATGACCTTAACTTTAACAAGCTGGCCTTAAAATTACATCATGACGATGAGGCCGAAGTTTACCTTAACGACGAAAAAATAAGCGAACAAGGCGGCGCCAACGGCGACCTGCAATATTTCGCTCTTTCTGATGCTGCTATAAGCAAACTAAAAAAGGGCGAAAACGTATTGGCACTGCATTGCACCAACACAGGCGGCGGTGCCTGGCTTGATGCCGGCCTGGCCGATGAGATAAAACCTACGGATCATGCTGCTTTGGAGCTTGCACAACAAACAAGCGTAACGTTGAATGCCACCCAAACCATTTACAACTTTAAATGCGGTAAGGCCGATTTGCAACTTACTTTTACTTCGCCATTGTTAATGAGCGATCTGAGCATTTTATCAAGGCCGGTATCATACATCAGTTATAAGATAAAATCAAATGATGGCAAATCACATGATGTAAAGGTATTCTTCAGCGCAGCTACCGATGTGGCACGTAACACGCCCGATCAGGCTGTTACTACCAAACAATATAACACCCAAACCTTATCTATTTTAAAAGCTGGTACTGTAGCACAACCAATCCTTCAAAAAAAGGGAGACGATGTACGCATCGATTGGGGTTACATGTACGTGGCTGTACCTAAAACCACTAAAGTTTCGCAATTTGTAAGCACCGCCAAAGAATCTGTCGATTCATTTTTTAGCGGCAGCAGCAAAACTACAGCCAGCGAAGGCAGCAACCTGGTTTTAAACACCGTGATACCATTCGGCACAGTAGGCCAAACCCCGGTTGAAAAATTTATAGAGTTGGGATATGATGATATTACACCGGTACAATACTTTCATACCAACTTAAAACCATGGTGGCAAACAGCGCAGATACAAACTATTGATCAATTGCTGGCAAAAGCTGCTGTAGATTACCCTGCAATATTGAAAAAATGCGCGGCGTTCAATACATCGATGTATAAAGACGCCTTAAACGCCGGCGGAACCGATTATGCTAAATTATGTGTGCTGGCTTATCGTCAAGCTATATCAGCACACACCTTGGTGAAAAGCCCTAAAGGCGAAACCTTATTCCTGTCTAAAGAGAATTTCAGCAACGGGTCTATCAACACGGTTGACGTTACCTATCCATCGGCACCATTATTCTTGCTTTATAACCCGGAGTTGATGGAAGGTATGCTGAACGGTATATTCTACTTTAGCGAAAGCGGCAAGTTTGCCCATGACTTTGCAGCGCATGACCTTGGTACTTATCCATTAGCCAATGGCCAAACTTATGGTGAAGGTATGCCTGTTGAAGAATCAGGCAATATGCTGGCGCTTACCGCTGCTATTGTCAGAGCCAATGGCAACAACCCGGCTTACGCTAAAAAACATTGGGAAATTTTAACTAAGTGGACAAACTATCTGGCTAAAGAAGGTTTAGATCCTGCCAACCAGCTTTGTACCGACGATTTTGCCGGTCACCTGGCGCGTAATGCCAACTTATCTGCAAAAGCCATTGTAGGCATCGGCTGCTATGCACATTTAGCTGAGTTAATGGGCCAAAAAGACGTTGCTGCCAAATACAAAGCTATGGCCAAAGAAATGGTGACCAAATGGATGCAGATGGCTGATGCCGGTGATCACTATTCGTTGGTATTTGATAAAAAAGATACCTGGAGCCAGAAGTATAACATTATTTGGGATAAAATATTAGGCCTGAACCTTTTCCCGCAGTCTGTTTATGACAGGGAGGTGAAGTTTTACCTGACCAAACAAAAAGAATACGGATTACCTTTGGATAGCCGTAAAACCTACACCAAAAGCGACTGGATCATCTGGACCGCTACTTTGGCTAAAGATAAGGCCGACTTCGAAGCCCTGGCCAACCCGGTTTATAAATACGCCATGGAAACACCAACACGCGTACCATTAAGCGACTGGCATGAAACTACCAACGGCAAACAGGTAGGTTTCCAGGCCCGCAGTGTAATAGGAGGATATTTTATTAAGCTGTTGCAACAAAAATGGAGCGCTAAATAAGTATTTCATATTGACAAAAAGAGGTGCGGGTTTATTAAATAACCCGCACCTCTTTTGTTTTAAATAGCTGCGGGTACAGCCCAGGTCGCTGTAGCAAATGATGGGTTTATTTCAAAATTTTCATACTCAATAATCAGTTTCTTAAATCCGGTGGTAACTATCTCTTTAAAAGGAATCAGGATGCCCTGCACCGAACGCAGATCAGACAACGCCGATACAGATGTTCTTCCGGAAGTTTTATTTGCTTCGGCTACAAGCAGGTTTTGATTGTTAAGGGCAAAAATATAATCATTGCCCTCTAATCTGCCCAATATCGAGTAAGTATTGTTTTTCAATTTTTGCATGTTTAGCACCTGCATTTGATTTAAGGCCGGTTTACGCAGACCAAGCAAGCCCGAGTAAAATGTACTTTTCATTTCTGCTATCCGGTTAGGTGGCAAAGGCGCTTTTTTACCCTGTATCCAGCGCCAGCTGTTATTTCCGTCCATTTGTTCAACAGATACCAGCCGGTCATTCTCCCAAAGTTCTATCCGCAGTTTATGATTATAGATGTCAGTATATGATACTGCTTTTACCCCCATAATTAGGGCTGAGTAGTGCATGGTTTTAACAATATCGAGTGCGTGGCCGCCGTGGGCAAGGTTTGCTTTTAAAAGCAATGTTTTTGCATCGGTATGCTCTGTTGGCTTTCTTTTTATTGTTTTGCCGGGTTCATTCATAGTATAGTCATTAGGGCAAATTTGTCTGCTCAGCAGTAACAATACCTGCCTGTGGTTTTAACCTGTTTTGGTAAAAACGTTTTTAAATACATGATTTGTATGTGTAAAAGATAGGTTTCCCTCAAAAATTAAACCAATGTTAGAGACCTCACCCAACCTTCTCCAAAGGAGAGGGCTTTAAAAAACTTTTCAGGCCGCCTTCTTTTGGGGAGATTTAGACAGGCTTATCAAGGCAATAAACACTTATGAAGTTTTAAAAACTTTGTAAGTGTGCTGATAGTTTTGATGAGTGGTCTTGCTCTTGTGCAATTAAGTTATTTATAAAAATGCTCCGCGGCTCTTGATTCCTGACTCTTATATCCTGATTCTGATTCCTTTGTTTTTAAACCTCCAAAATTTGCATACTTTTATTGCTTCATGGAATCTAAAAATAATAAGAAAACCATCAGAGCCTGGGCTATGTTTGACTGGGCCAATTCGGCTTATAATCTCGTTATCACTTCAACCATATTTCCGGCTTATTATGTAGCTATTACAACTACTCAAACTAACGGGGGTAAGGTTATGTTTTTCGGAAAAAGCTTTGTTAATACCGCGCTTTCAGATTATGCTTTGTCGGCCGCTTACCTGGTTATTGTTTTATTGCTTCCCATACTGTCATCTATTGCCGATTACAGAGGCAATAAGAAAATATTCATGCAGTTTTTTACGGCTATAGGCGCCTTATCATGTTGCGCCCTTTATTTTTTTAAGGCCGATAGTATTGAACTGGGCATCATAGCCTTTGCGCTGGCAGCTATAGGTTACAGCGGCGGTTTTGTTTTTTATAACTCATACCTGCCCGAAATTGCAACCACCGATATGCAGGACAGCGTGAGCGCCAAAGGGTTTACCTACGGTTACATTGGCAGCGTGCTGCTGCAACTCATTTGCTTTGTATTTGTACTAAAACCAGAGTTGTTTGGCATAGTTGATAAAACCTTCCCAGCCCGTTTATCATTTTTGCTGGTAGGCCTGTGGTGGATGGGGTTCGCGCTGGTTCCTTTTATTGTACTGCCCAAAGGAAGCCCCAATGCCCAGAAGCATGACCATAACATTATTAAGGGTGGTTTTGTAGAATTAGGAAAAGTTTGGCAGCAGGTTAAAAATATGTCGCTGTTAAAAAGGTTTTTACCTGCATTTTTCTTTTACTCCATGGGCGTACAAACCATTATGCTGGTGGCAACCGGCTTTGCGGCAAAAGAGCTGCATATGCCTACCGCATCGCTTATAACCACTATTTTAATCATTCAGTTGGTTGCCATTGCAGGTGCCAATATGATGTCGCGTTTATCGGGCAAATTTGGTAACGTAAGGGTGCTTATCATGGTGGTAATTATATGGATACTGGTTTGCGCGGCAGCTTATTTAACCACCACCAGCACGCAGTTTTATATTGTGGCGGCCGTGGTTGGTTTGGTGATGGGGGGTATACAATCCATGTCGCGGTCAACTTACTCTAAATATTTGCCCGAAAACATTCCGGATACAGCATCGTTCTTTAGTTTTTATGATGTAACCGAAAAACTGGCCATAGTAGGCGGAGTGTTTAGCTTTGGTTTTTTTGAGGAGTTAACAGGCAGTCCGCGTAATTCGGTGCTGGTATTAGCCATCTTTTTTATCGTAGGATTAATATTATTGTTTTCTTTGTTGTCAGCCGAAAAAAAGTTTAAGAAAAATATGGATTTTAGCACCGTGTAATTTTGTGTAAGAGATGAAGATTGAGCTGTTTGTACCCTGTTTTATTGACCAGTTATTTCCTGATACCGCTTTCAACACCATTAAAGTGCTGGAGAAAGCGGGCTGCAAGGTTAGTTTTAACCCTAACCAAACCTGTTGCGGCCAACCCGCCTTTAACGCCGGTTTTTGGGATGATGCCAAAGCCGTGGGCAATAAATTCCTGAACGACTTTTCGGACGACAGCGTGATCGTAACACCTTCGGCTTCCTGTACCGGGATGGTTAAAAACTATTATAACGACTTGTTTACCAATACAGCAGTGCATAACAAATGCCGTAGTATACAGGGCAATATCTATGAGCTGTCTGACTTTTTGGTCAACATTCTCCAATTTGATTACTTCGGCGCCGAACTGGATGGCAAAGCGGTTTATCACGATAGCTGCGCCGGCCTGCGAGAGTGCAAAATTAAAGACGAACCACGCCAGCTGCTTTCCAAAGTATTGGGTTTAGAACTGCTTGAACTAAAAGATAACGAAACTTGCTGCGGTTTCGGCGGCACCTTTGCCGTTAAGTTTGATGGCATATCCAGTGCTATGGCACAGCAAAAGGTTGATAACGCATTGGCGGCAGGAGCGGAGTATATCATCTCAACAGATGCTTCCTGCCTACTGCACCTGCAAGGCTATATCGATAAAAACAGCCTGCCCATACAAACCATGCACCTGGCCGATGTACTGGCCCTGGGCTGGGGGAATGTGTGATTTTGATTTGGGAATTGGGAGGGGAGATTTTGGATTTTTAAAATCTTAAATATTGCGGCCTCGAAAATTCTGCTTATGATCATCTATAGGAATGCTGTAAGCGAAATGAGGACGAATACAAGATCAATCTTTTTTATCAACTACAGATACCCCATTAAAACTTAAAGTTTCATTCCAATAGACCTCTATATCATTAACTTGCGCATCTGGATTTACTTTTTTCAGTATCCCGTTTTCATCAACAAACAATCCCGAATAATAAGTACTATCGCCAACGCGTACAATGTCACGTTTCTCGTTAGGGTGTAAAGCAACAAGCCAAAAAATTGGATCTTCTTTATCAAGCCGTGATTTAGCTTCACTAAATATTAAATCCCAATCTTTCCCAACTTTTGATAATAAAAATTTAAATAGTGGAGTATAATCATAACCATATTTACCACTGTTCATAGGTAAATGTGAAGACTCATTTTTTAAAAACTCTTTAGTGCGACGCTGGTAGCGAAATTCACTACCGGTAACAACACGGTATTTGTTATTTAATGATACCTTGTTTTCTTTCCTGTAAAGCGGTTCTTTTTTCCTGTCCATATTCTATTTAGCAAATCAAAAGTATCATTTTTCTTCATTAGAATCCGTACCTTTATATCTAACAACAGCCCGGTCTTCTGATATAAAGAAAGCCGGGCTGTTTGGCTAAATGGAGAATCAAACAAAAGAGGTATAGATTTAAGCATATATTTGATACACAAATATTTATAACTTTTTAAAGTTGTAAAAACTATCCAAAAACGTGTCGAAATTGAAAGTTTTCAGCATATTCTTAAGTTTTTTGACTGTTTTTGAGCCTTTCTTGATCTGATTTGATGCTGAAATTTGTTAAAATCTAATTTTAAAAAGTTGCTGAGCAGCACCTGAATTTGAAACCGGAGAGCAAAATCAAAATAAAATTGTATTTTCGCACGAAACATAAAAGATCACTTTGTAGGTGATTGAAAAAAGTAATTTTATAAAAATTTAAATCATAGTTGTAGATGATTAGTATTACACTCCCTGATGGTTCCGTTCGTCAGTATGACAAAGGGATCACTTCCATGCAGATCGCACAGTCGATCTCCGAAGGATTAGCACGTAACGTATTAGCAGCCGAAGTTGATGGCGAGGTTTGGGATTCAAGCCGCCCTATTGAAAAGGATTCGCACGTTAAATTATTAACCTGGAACGATGCTTCAGGCAAATCTACCTTCTGGCACTCATCGGCCCACTTAATGGCCGAGGCTCTGGAAGCGCTTTACCCTGGTACAAAATTCGGGATAGGTCCGGCAATTGAAACCGGCTTTTATTACGATGTTGATTTTGGCGATAAGGTATTGTCTTCTGACGAGTTTAAACAGATAGAAGATAAGATCATTGAACTGGCCAAAACCAAAGAAGAATTTATCCGCAAACCGGTTAGCAAAGCCGATGCTATTGAATATTTCACCGAAAAAGGTGATGAGTACAAGCTTGACCTGATTAAGGATCTGCCCGATGGCTCTATCACTTTTTATACTCAAGGTAACTTTACAGACTTGTGCCGTGGGCCTCATATCCCTAACACAGGCTTTATAAAGGCTGTTAAACTCATGAGTTTGGCGGGTGCCTATTGGCGAGGCGATGAAACACGCAAGCAGCTTACCCGTATTTACGGCGTTACTTTCCCTAAGGCAAGTGAACTGACCGATTACCTGCACATGATCGAAGAAGCTAAAAAGCGCGATCACCGCAAACTGGGTAAGGAACTGGAACTGTTTGCATTTTCGGAAAAAGTAGGTATGGGCTTGCCATTGTGGTTACCAAAAGGAACCGCATTGCGAGAGCGTCTGACTAACTTTTTACAAAAAGCACAAGTTAGAGCAGGATATGAGCAGGTGATCACTCCGCATATTGGGCACAAAAACCTGTATGTAACTTCTGGTCACTATGAAAAATATGGTGCAGATTCATTTCAGCCGATAAAAACCCCGCAGGAGGGAGAGGAGTTCTTCTTAAAACCGATGAACTGCCCGCACCACTGCGAGATATATAAAACCAAGCCGCGCTCATACAAAGACCTTCCGGTTCGTTTGGCCGAGTTTGGTACAGTTTATCGTTATGAGCAAAGCGGCGAGCTGCACGGCTTAACCCGTGTACGTGGCTTTACTCAGGATGACGCTCACTTATTTTGCCGTCCTGATCAGGTAAAAGAAGAGTTCATGAAGGTGATTGACCTGGTATTATACGTGTTTAAAGCGCTTGGCTTTGAAGACTATACCGCTCAAATTTCCCTGCGTGACCCTGAAAACAAGGCAAAATATATTGGCACCGACGAAAACTGGGCTTTGGCCGAATCAGCTATCATTGAAGCTGCAGAAGAAAAAGGCTTACGTACGGTAACAGAGCTTGGCGAGGCTGCATTTTATGGCCCTAAGCTTGACTTTATGGTGAAAGACGCTCTTGGCCGTAAATGGCAATTGGGTACCATTCAGGTTGATTATAACCTGCCTGAGCGTTTTGAACTGGAATATACCGGCAGCGACAATCAAAAACACCGCCCGGTAATGATCCACAGGGCTCCGTTTGGCTCAATGGAACGTTTTATTGCGGTATTGATTGAGCATTGTGCCGGTAATTTCCCGCTTTGGTTATCGCCAGAACAATTCGTTATCTTGCCTATATCAGAAAAATATGAGGAATATGCAAAAAAACTTTCTGATATGTTAAAAGATTCCGATATTTGCGGGCTGATTGATTTTAGAGACGAGAAGATAGGGCGGAAGATACGCGATGCTGAAGTCAAAAAGATCCCTTATATGTTGATCGTAGGTGAAAAAGAAGCTGCCGAAGGTATGGTTTCTGTCAGAAAGCACGGTCAGGGCGATTTAGGGAGCATGAGTATAGAAGATTTTAAAGAACAAATAACTAAAGAAATAAAAGTATAACTTGGCATTAAACAAACCTTTCAATAGAGGACCAAGGCTTCCTTTTAAGAAAAAAGAAGCTGAACACAACATTAATCAATTCATTAGAGCTCAGGAAGTTCGTTTAGTAGGCGATAACGTTGAACAAGGAGTTTACTCTTTAAGAGATGCACTGGCTATTGCCCAGGAGCAGGAATTGGACCTGGTTGAAATATCTCCGAACGCGGTTCCGCCGGTTTGTAAAGTAACGGACTATAATAAGTTCATTTACGAACAGAAGAAAAAGCTTAAAGAGATCAAGAGCAATGCCAAGCAAACGGTTATTAAAGAGATCCGTTTTGGACCGAATACCGATGACCATGACTTTGAGTTTAAATTAAAGCATGCCATTAAGTTTTTGGAAGCCGGCGAAAAGGTAAGAGCCTACGTACACTTTAAAGGCCGTGCCATTGTATACAAAGAGCAGGGTGAAATATTACTGCTACGCTTTGCACAGGCATTGGAAGAAGTTGGTAAAGTAGAACAATTACCAAAGCTTGAAGGAAAAAGGATGTTTTTAACCCTGGCTCCCAAAGCAGTTAAAAAATAATAGATTTGACGTGTGACGTTTACGTTGTACGTAGTTAAACAGAATAAAGACAAAACGTTCGCGTAAAACGTATTACGTACAACGTCTAACACAAATAAATAATAGTTATGCCAAAAATGAAAACCAATTCCAGTGCAAAAAAGCGTTTTAAGCTTACTGGAACCGGTAAAATCGCAAGAAAGAACGCATACAAAAGCCACATCTTAACCAAGATGTCGACTAAACGTAAACGTGCACTTGGTCACACCAGCTTAGTATCTGATGCCGACATGGGTAACGTTAAACGTATGCTTTGTATCGGAAAGTAATTCACAATTTTTTTAACCAGGTATTAGAGTTTTAAGTTCTGTTGTAAAAGCAGGCACTCACTACCAAAATCAAACAAGATGCCACGTTCAGTTAACGCAGTAGCGTCGAGAAGACGCAGAAAAAGGATCATGAACCTCGCCAAAGGTTATTGGGGTTCAAGAAGCAAGGTTTATACCGTTGCAAAAAACACAGTTGAAAAAGGTTTACAGTACGCATACCGTGACCGTAAGACCAAAAAAAGAGAGTTCAGAGCTTTATGGATACAGCGTATTAACGCAGGTGCCCGTCAGCACGGAATTTCTTACTCTCAGTTAATAGGTAAGTTAGCAGCAAAAGAGATCGGTTTAAACCGTAAAGTATTAGCTGATTTAGCAATGAATCATCCAGATGCTTTCAAAGCCGTGATTGATGCAGTAAAATAATATAAAGCGCATCAGCGCTTATTAACGGAAAAGGCCGCAATTAGCGGCCTTTTTTGGTATATATACAATTCTTATTCAATGATGATGATCCGCTGATCGTCGTATTCTTCCGCATCGTTGTCAATATCCATATACTGTTTAAAGTTTTGTACATCCTTGTCTACCATTTTTTTAAATATAGGGTTTATCACTTTGGCAAAACCTGCACCAACACCACCTGCAGGAGGCTGGTAACTGATCACTACATCAACAATGGTACCTTTACCATCTAAAGTATCCTGAAAACGCACCTTACCGGCGTTATTAATTGCAGAATCGGGTAACGAACTCCAGCCAATCATTTCATCAGGTTCATCCCTTACAATTTCTGCATGCCAGCTTAATGTAGCTACGTTTGTTGGAAGTTTTAAAACCCAGTGCGAATACTTTGCATCTATTACTTCGACACTTTCGAGGTGTTTCATGAACAAGGGTAAATTATCGAGCTTTCTCCAAAAACTATAAACCTTATGCCTTGGCTTGTTCACAGTAAATGAAGACCTGATATTTACATTAACGGGGTTGGTAGACAGCTTTCCGATTTTTTTATACAACTCGCAATGGCCGGTTATACCTCTGTTTAAAAGGTAACCGCCCGCACCAATTTTTATTACACTGCTTAATGGATTAGAGAAAATGTTCTTAAAACCCGAAAAACCTAATTTTACACCGCCAATAATAGACGTATAACGTTCAGGCCAGTTTAAGTTGATACGGTCGTCGCCATAAAGCACGGGAAAGTTGTCTGAATATTTTACTATTGTTGTAGTTGCCATAGTATTGTTTAAATAGGTTTAAGTTTAAACAGTACAGGTCATGCTAAGTTTTGCCTAATTTGATTTTATTTAATTTGTTGATAATTAAATTTAAATTTAGTTAAATCTGGCAGTTGTGTTTTGGGCCTTTTTAACTCGTATTGATAAAGGATACGACCAAGGTTTTTTAAAAACGGCAGACAAACTGTGGTATACTCATATTTGTTATCGTTGTAAATACCATCCTCGTTTGATTGCACTACAGCGGTAATTAAAAACTCCACTTTATTTTTAAAATCAACAATGTAGGCATTGTCAATATTGTAGCCGTAGCTATCGCCAACTTTGTTAAAGATCCGGATGTTGGGTTCTATGTTAGCTGTACTATCGCCCCCGTAAAATAAAAATTTGCAATATGCCGGGTAATACTCAGGTTTACTATAAGTGGGTTTTATATTTTCGGTAGGAAACATACTCATATAATGATAAATTAAACGATAATCGGCAGGAGTGAGGTTATAACGTTGCTCTTTAGGGAACGCTTCCGGAAAAAGCAATCGTTTTAATACTGCCTGCTGATCTGCAATCGTATATACATTCTTTTGAGTAAAATCAAATGGTAGCATAACCAGTTTATCATTCTTATCCAAATAACCTTTACCCTGGATCATATTTTCCAGGTGCATTGGGTATTCCGTACCGTCATACTGGGCAGGTTTGTGATAAACAAGCTTGTTGGTATTAAAAAAATCAATAGGGTTGGAGTGTTGCGTACTTTCTCCGGCATCATTAACAGCTAGTCGGCCAATAATGCGGGTATTGTTTAATTGATATTTCTTTAGTTTGAGATTGATCTCGGCACGGCCAACAAATTCATATAAGCGATTAAAGGCATCGTTATCACTTACCAGTAATATCTTTTTGATGTAATTTTCGATACTTGGTAAGCCGGTAACCGATGAGGTGTCGGTCTTTACTTTAGTTTGCCCGGTAAACGCACTATCGGTTATCATTACTGATTTTATATTGAGTTCTTTAATGCCCAATTCATTCAGTTTCTCCAGCGCGAATATGGCAGTTGGTAATTTAACCGTACTTGCTGGGTAAAAATAATGGTTTGCATTAAGGCGATAACTGTATGATTTAAAGTGAGGTATATTGTTCTTGTCCCGGTTTATTTGTGTATATAGTATCTGTATCTCATTTTGAGTGGGATGATTTAATATGCCAGAAAACAGTTCAGGATGACTTTGTAAAAGATCTTTCAGGAAAACTGTATCGGGTTGCTGGGCAGAACAAAACATGCTTATAAATGATAGCAAAAGGGTAAGGTATAGTTTCATCCCGATAAATATAATGATTTGTTACTTTGTGGTTGTTAATACTTATCCTACTTTTGCTGTGCTTTAGGTTTCTCAGATAGATAATTTATCGAGGATTAAAAGGGAATACGGTGAAAATCCGTAACTGTCCCGCAGCTGTAAGCTCTTTAACCATCATCCATTCTTATTGTCACTGTTTGCCATAGGCTTTCGGGAAGACAGGATAACGTGGGGAGCGAGTCAGAATACCTGCCAAAGCATTATACATTATTCACAGCTTTCGGGGATTGAAGCTTGAGTATGGAACCTTTCCGGGCGGTTTCTATTCAAACTTTGTATCCTATATTTCGGAGGGAGATACTTACTACAAATGCATAAAAAAGCACATTATTTAAAATATAGCTATCTGCTTTTATTGGCTGTGTTTTGCTTTGTGTTTTATTCGCCGGTTACTGTATTGGCTCAGACAGATACTTCCAAAAAAATAAAGGAGGTAACTATAACCGGCTCAATTATCCCCCAGATACAAACCCCTACACCTTCGCAGCAGGTAACAGCGAATGATTTTAACCGTTACAGTGCTTTTAACGTAGCCGATGCTATCCGCAATTTTTCCGGTGTTATTTTGCAGGATTATGGTGGAATAGGAGGATTAAAAACTGTTTCGGTACGAAGCCTTGGTTCTAATAATACCGCAGTTTTATACAACGGTGTACAACTGAATGATGCGCAGAACGGACAGATTGATCTAAGTAAATTCAACTTAAATAACATCCAGGAAATAGTTTTATTCAATGCCCAGCCAACGGACATACTGCAAACTGCCCGGGCTTATGCATCGGCCAGTGTACTTTCTATAAAAACAGTTCAACCAAAACAGAGTCAGGAAAAGTCTTATAATGTATTAGTAGGGGTTAAAGGTGGTTCATTTGGTCTTTTTAACCCATATATGCAATGGCAGCAAAGGCTAAATAAGTATTGGTCGTTTGTTATAAATGGCTCTGTTCAGGAGGCTAACGGACGTTATAAGTATAAACAGAACGGTGATGGTTCAGATACCTTAGCTATACGTAAAAATGGTGACGTTCATGCACAACAGGCTGATGCCGGTCTGTACTGGGCAAAATCTGACAGTAGTAAATTTAATTTACTTTTTAACTTTTATAACTCAAACAGAGGGCTGCCCGGAGCTGTAGTATTCTATGCAACTCCCATTAATCAGCGTTTATACAACCAGGATTATTTTATTCAGTCGGGCTATCAGCACCTGGCTCATAATGGCGTAGAATTTTTAATTAATACCAAATATTCAAAGAGCCTGGTAAGATATACAGATACCAGTGTTTACAACAACAATGGATTTATAGATGAACATTACAACCAAAATGATTTTTACTTTTCAGGAGCCATAGCTTATCATATTTTACCTGCGTGGAAAATATCGTATTCCTTTGATACAGATGTAAGTGATCTGAAATCAGATGTTTATCAATATGCTTTTCCTACCCGGTTAAGTTTATTTAATGTAATTGCATCTGATTTAAATATAGGTAAATGGCGCTTACAGGCTAATTTACTAAATACTTATATTCATGATGAAGTTAAGGATGGGCCTGCAGCTGCATCCAAGTCGGCTTTTACACCGGCGGTTATAGCATCTTTTAATCCTTTTGAAAGCCATAATCTATTGCTCAGGGCTTATTATAAAAGCACTTTCCGCAATCCAACCTTTGCCGAACAATATTATTACGCCATAGTACCACGTACAATTAAGCCTGAATATTCAGACCAGCTTGATATAGGAGCTTCTTACACTAAAAGCTTTAAAGGTTTTTTTGATTACTTAGCTGTTGGCGCCGATGCTTATTACAATCATGTAAAGGATAAAATATCTTACATACCAACCCGGTCTCCCGAAACGCCTTCTGTTATAAACTTAGGCAGTGTAGATATTAAAGGGATTGATGTTAATCTTAAAAGCGGATTCAAGCCATTTTACAACTGGAAGGCCCTGCTGAGTATCAACTATACCTACCAGCAAGCCCTTGATGTAACTAACAACACCGACCTATACTACCTGGAACAAATACCTTATACACCCCGGCACACTCTCGCCGCAAATTTGGGTTTTATGCATAATCAATTGGGGGTATATTATAACCTGATCTATTCTTCATCAAGATACCAAAACAGCAATAACGTGCCGGAATATTATATACCGGCATATTCGGTAAGCGATGCTTCTTTTGTTTATAATCTTTTCATTGACAAAAAACCTGTGCATACTTCAATAGAGGTAAATAATCTATTTGACAAAAACTATTCAGTAATAAGCGGGTATCCGATGCCGGGCAGATCTATCAGGCTTACATTTCAAATAACCATTTAACTATAATATCTTTAAGTAATAAAAAATATGAAACAATTAAAACTACACCACCTATTTATAACCATTGCATTGTCATGCGCATTGGCTTCATGTCATAAGGATAAAATAAATCCAGCGGATGAGAAACCAACCTCAACAGAAAGAGCGGGTTTATATGTTTTAGATCAGGGTAACCTGGGTACTGCCAATAGTGCCTTAACTTTTTATGACTATACCACAAAAAACCTGGTAGCTGATGTCTTTTCATCGGCTAATGGTAAGGGTTTAGGTAATACAGCCAACGATATGAAAATTTACGGCTCAAAAATGTATATCGTAGTTGATGTGTCTGGAACTGTTGAGGTGGTGAACCCTAAAAACGCCAAATCAATAAAACAGGTGCTCTTTCAAAATAGTGATAAAACATCGCGCGAGCCCCGTTCAATCGCTTTTTATAAAGGCAATGCTTATATATCATTGTATGATAATAATGTAGCTGTGCTGGATACGGCAACGCTAACGGTTAGCAAATACATTCCGGTTGGCCGCAATCCGGAGCAATTAGCTGTTAGTAACGGAAAGCTGTATGTGGCTAACGGCGGTGGTTTAAGCTATCCGGATGTAGATAAAACAGTTTCGGTTATTGATCTGGCTACTGCAACTGTAACCAAAACTTTAACTGTAGGGCTTAATCCTTATGCCGTTAGTGCTGATAACAATGGCAATGTATTTGTAAATGCGTATAATGTATTTCCTGCAAATCCAACACTTACAATTATTAATAGTAATACAGACGCGGTGAAATCAACTACTAATTTTAGCGGAGGTCCGTTCTCCATTTCTGGCGATAACGCATACTACATTGCAGCTGGCGGAACTATAAAAATATACAACGTTAAAACGCTTAGCACATCAACAGCCAATTTTATTACCGATGGAACTACCTTTACCAATGCTTATGCTGTGGCTGTAGATCCATCGACGAATGAAGTTTTTGTTACAGATGCAAAGGATTTTAAATCAAACGGGGTAATTTATGCTTTTGGAAAAAACGGCAGAAAAGAATATAGCCTGGTTACAGGCATTAACCCGGGCAGCATTGCGTTTGTTAACAAGTAATGGTTGCATATTTATGCAGAATATAGGTATTTTTACTTTATAAAAATTGGTTATGACAGCAAAGGATAATTCAACAAGAAACATAGTGCTCATTTTAATGATCGTAGTTGCGGCCGCATTCAGATTGCTTGCTTTTAAATATAAAGATTTAAGCAATTTTAACCCGGTAGGAGCCATTGCTTTATTTGGCGGAGCATATTTTATAAGCAAATGGAAAGGCTATCTGGCCGTATTGCTTACTTTATTTACAACAGATATCATTATCAATTATCTGTATACTTCTAAGTTGAGCTTATGGTATGCCGGTGCCGAAATTACCTACTTAAGCTTTGCTTTAATGGTTTTAACAGGTAGCTTACTTATTAAAAAGGTGAATGTATTGAATGTTGCGCTGGCTTCAATTGCAGCGGTGTTGGTACATTGGTTATTAACCGATTTGCCGTGGTTATATGGCACACTTTATCCGCATACTTTAGCCGGTTATGGAATGTCGTTGGTTAACGCCATTCCGTTTGAATGCAATATGATATACGGAAACCTGGTATTTGGTTTACTACTGTTTGGCGGCTTTGAATTAGCCAAAACCAGGTACACCTTTTTACGCACTAAAAAGCAACTGGCACTTTAAGTTAATTTACTTTAAATAGAAAAGCGATTTGCCAGCAGGCAGGTCGCTTTTTTTATAGATATTCAATTTTATTTAGCAATATGGAGAAACTGGTAATACTAACGGGAGCGGGAATTAGTGCTGAGAGCGGTTTAAAGACCTTCAGAGATAGCGATGGTCTGTGGGAGGGGTATAATATAGAAGATGTAGCAACACCCGAGGCATGGCAGCGTAATCCAGTGCTGGTTCAGCAGTTTTATAATGAACGCCGTAAGTCGGTTTTAGAAGCTGAGCCCAATGCTGCCCATTACGCCTTAGCTCAATTAGAGGAGAAATATGATGTAACCATTATTACCCAAAACATTGATGACCTGCACGAGCGGGCAGGGTCAACCAATATCATACACCTGCATGGTATAATTACCCGCTCACAATCAAGTATCAACCCCAGGCTTACTTACCCAATTGATGGTTGGGAATTACGTATGGACGAAGTTTGCGAATTAGGATCGCCGTTAAGGGCACACGTTGTTTGGTTTGGAGAGGATGTACCGATGATTGAAACGGCCGCACGCATATGTTCACGCGCGGAAATGTTTATGCTGGTAGGTTCATCACTGGCCGTGTACCCCGCCGCCGGATTGATTAATTACGTTGGCCCGCAAGTTCCCAGGTACATCATCGACCCCAAAATACCTGAAGTAAGTGTTAGGGGGCCATTGTTTAAAATTCAGGAAAAGGCCACAACCGGAGTGCCCGCGCTGGTAAATGAATTATTGAAAAAATAGAGGCTCTAATCCGTTTTTATGGATAAACCTCCCATTTATTTGGTGATTTTTTCAACAGAATATAATTTTTTAAATGAATTTAAAACTCAAGATATCAAGTACTTATAAATTTAAATTAAAGTATCCATTTTTTAAAAGCGTAATGATGGATGCTTTTTATTAAAAATGAGCCAATTTTACAGAATAAAATTTTGTTATCTATTTATTTTATATGTAAATATTTGTAAATTAATTAGTTATGGAATAAATCATTAGTAATTATACCGAAAGTAAGTGTCTTTATAGTCAGCCCTCATTTCTGTAAATCTGGCACCCACCTTTTTCAAAAACTCTTCGTCAAGTAATTCAAAAACACTATTTACTCCATCGGTTAAGTCCATCTCGGGTATCTTATAACTTTGCTCCAGGGAGCCCTGTTCTATTTTTACAATAAACTTTTGGTTCATATTTAGGATGGATATTTTAAAATCGGGATGCGGTAATTCGGCAATAATTCTCATTGTTTATTTTTTAATAATTCATTTAAAGGATCTTTTCCATGGAGTAATCCAAAACTTTCCAGTGGTATAAACCGTGCAAAAAGCTCTTCGCTGTACCAGCCTTCACTTCGGGTCAATTTAATCACTTCAGCGTGTTGACGGCTCTTATAGGCAAATGCTTTAACGTCATCCAGGCTTTTCCAAATGGAAAAAGTAGCCTGCCGGTACACCGGCGCTTCGCCTATACCAAATGAGGTAACGTAGCCGGGAGCGGAGGTCATTAAATTGGCAACCTCATCAACATGCGACCAAAAGTTTTTCAGTCTGTTTATCTTGATCGTAGCTCGTGTAAGCACTGCTATTGGCCCGGTATAGTCCCTGGCTATGGGATTGCCAAAAGGTTCTTTGCCGTCCCATTTACCGTGGCTTTGCAGCGGTTTGCAAAGCACTGTCCAGCCCTCAAAGCCAAATATTTTCCACCAACTGGAAACAAATGAACGCTGATAAAACCGGTCAAAATCTTCCCTGCTATCCCAGCAAGCGAGGAGCCCCCATTGCTGCCAGTCGGGCTGTAAGTCAAATGTACCGTTATGTCCGGAACCAAGTAACTTATAAAAGCTGCAGCCTTTCTGCATCAACATTGGCAAACGATGCAAGGCCATAGCCAGCAGGGCAAAGGGTACAAATAACTTCCGGTAACGTATTATAGTAAGACTAACAATCATCTGCCCGCTAAGTAAAAGATTAATTGATAAAACCCGGACTAAAAAACTTTTTAAAATTTTATTTTAACAAAAAACAGACAGAAAAATTGACCAAAACAGGTTAAAAACCATTCAAAAAACCTCAAAAGCGTATGTTTTTTATCAATTTTAACACTTTTTAGCGATTGTTTAATCCTTTAAAAAGTATTAAGATATTGATTGTCAAATAGTTTTATATTGCACCAATATCTCCAATCCTCCTTGCTGCTTAGCAAAACAGCCCGGCTTTCTCGTTAAAAGAATGACGGGCTGTTGTATATACAAAAGTACTAAATATGATATTAACCTTATCTATTTTAAGTGGCACATTATTACTTTTGTGGTATGGCAGAGGATTTAAACATAACCGCATCAACCGATAAAACCGAGCAATACACTACGCTGATTCCGCAAATTGAGGCTTTGCTTTTTGGTGAACCCGATATGGTTGCCAATTTAGCTAACATCAGCGCGGCATTAAAGGAACAATTTAAATGGTTTTGGGTGGGCTTTTATTTGGTAAAGAACAATGAGCTGGTTTTGGGCCCATTTCAGGGGCCGGTAGCCTGTACACGCATTGCTTTAGGCAAAGGCGTTTGTGGTGCGGCATGGCAGCAGGCCAAAACGCTGGTAGTGCCCGATGTGGATGCTTTCCCCGGACACATAGCCTGTAGTTCACTTTCCCGTTCTGAGATTGTAGTGCCGGTATTTCATAACAACGAGGTGGTGGCCGTTTTGGATGTTGACAGCGAACTGCTGGATCAGTTTGATGAAACAGACGCATTGTACCTGGAACAGATTGTTAGGCTGTTAAAGTTTTAATGAGCAACATTTATCTGATAGCTGGCCTGGGGGCAGACACGCGTGTTTATAACAATATAGACTTGTATGATCACGATGTAACTCCGGTTGACTGGATTGAGCCAGACAAAACAGATACTTTATCAAATTACGCTCAAAAACTTATAAATCAGTACAGTATTATTCCAAATTCCATCATTATAGGTAATTCCATGGGTGGTATTTTAGCTGTAGAGATAGCCAAAATTATTCCTGTAAAAACTACCATCATTATATCAAGTATTAAAGTAAGTGCCGAAGCGCCATGGTATTTCAGCCTGTTTAGGGCATTGCCCATTTACAAGATTATTCCCGGAAAATTCTTTACCTCAATGGGGTTTATGATTAAACCACTATTTGGGCATATGAGTGCCGAGGATGCCTGGCTGCTTAATGATATGCTTAAAAATAGTTCACCTACCTTTGTTACATGGGCCATGGGGGCTATCCTGCACTGGAAAAACGATGTTATCCCACCAAACCTTTATCATATCACCGGCGATAAAGATTTAATATTTTCATATGAAAGGATCCATAATGCCACCATTGTTGAAGATGGCACCCATATCATGATATTTGACCGGGCAAAGGAAATAAACAAACTATTAAAACAGATTCTGAAAAATGAAACTAACAGAACAATATTACCTCGGTAACGATGTGGTAACCATCAGCAAAAATTTACTTGGGAAGTATTTATTTACTTATATTGATGGTGTAGTTACAGGTGGTTATATTGTTGAAACAGAGGCTTATAATGGAGTGATTGACAAAGCTTCACATGCTTATGGTAACCGTCTAACGCCACGTACAAAAACCATGTTTATGCAGGGCGGCATCGCATACGTTTATCTGTGTTATGGCATTCATGAAATGTTTAATATAGTAATCTCAGTAGAAGGAAACCCACTGGCTATCCTGGTCAGGGCGGTTCACCCAACCGATGGAATTGAGGCCATGCAGGTAAGGCGCAATATGCCCTTAGTTAAACCCAATATTACCGCTGGCCCCGGTTCGGTTGCTAAAGCACTCGGCATATCCAGGAATATCAATGCCATGAGCCTGCAAAGCGACACCATCTGGATAGAAGACCGCGGCCTGAATTTCACTGACGATCAAATAACCGCAGTCCCTCGAATAGGTGTGGCCTATGCAAAAGAGGATGCTTTGTTGCCGTATCGTTTTTACGTAAAAGGCGATATCTACGTGAGTAAACCCAATAAATGATCGGGAGCAAAATCTGCTGCTAACGGAATTGTTATGAAAAAATCCAATTAAGTCACCAGCTCCAACCTCATCAACCCTCGTCTAAATTTATTAATATTGTGGCAATGAATTATCAAAGCAGTTTAGCATTTGCCATTGAACAGGACAGCAATGACCCGTTAAAAGATTTCAGAAATCGTTTTTTGATCCCTCAGCATCATGGTAAAGATGCCATTTATTTGTGCGGAAACTCTTTAGGCCTGCAACCCGTATCGGCAGAGCAGCATATTGCCGACCAGTTAAGCACCTGGAAAAACTTAGCTGTAGAAGGATGGTTTCAGGGAAACGATCCCTGGCTAAGCTACCATAAACAGCTTTCTTCGTCCATTTCAAAAATAGTAGGCGCTCTTGAAAATGAAGTTACCGTAATGAATTCACTTACAGTAAATCTTCATTTACTGATGGTAAGTTTCTATAAACCAACAATTAAACGTTTTAAGATAATAATGGAGGGGGGAGCTTTTCCCTCAGATCAGTACGCTATGGAAAGCCAGGTGCGCTTTCATGGCTTTGATCCGAAAGAGGCTGTTATCGAGATCTTTGCACGTGAGGGAGAGCTTACCTTACGCACAGAAGATATCATCCAAAAAATAAATGAACACGCTGATGAATTGACATTGGTGATGTTTGCGGGCATAAATTATTACACCGGCCAGTTCTTTGACCTCGAAGCCATTGCCAAAGCAGGCCATAAAGCAGGCGCATATGTGGGTTTTGATTTGGCGCATGCTGCCGGTAACGTTCCGTTGAAATTGCATGACTGGGGGGCTGATTTTGCCTGCTGGTGCTCATACAAATACATGAACTCTGGCCCCGGTGGCATCAGCGGTATTTTTGTACATGAAAAGCATTTTGAAAATAAGCAGCTTGACCGTTTTGCCGGCTGGTGGGGCTACCGTGAAGATAAGCGCTTTTTAATGGCCCCTGGCTTTGATGCGGCTCATGGGGCCGATGGCTGGCAGGTAAGCACCAGCCCTATATTACTTCTGGCTCTATTTAAAGCCTCTATGGTTATTTTTGATAATGCGGGCGGTATTGATACCCTCAGGGCAAAAAGCGAGGCGCTTACGGGCTATATGGAGTTTTTAATTAATGGGGTTAATCAGCATCATGGTGAGGAGCTATTCAAAATTATTACACCCGCAAATCCGCAGGAGCGGGGCTGTCAGCTATCGGTAGTTTGCAAGAAGAACGCGAAAGCTATTTTTAAGTATCTTGCCGATAACGGTGTAATTGGCGACTGGCGCGAACCTGATGTGATCAGGCTGAGCCCGGTTCCATTGTATAATACTTTTAAAGATGTTTTTATGGCGGTGCAGCATTTGACTGATGCGGTGACTAACTAAAAAACAAAATTGTCATTGCGAGGAACGAAGCAATCGCGAACTGTACATGGAAGAATTGCATTATTCGCGATTGCTTCGTTCCTCGCAATGACAAAAAGAGCTTTGAAAGTTGTCATTGCGAGCGACAGCGTGGCAATCGAGAACTACATATGGAAGACTTACATTGTTTGGGATTGTTTGGTTCTTCGCAATTGATAAATGCTTTTTTGACTTTTTAATTTTGACTTTTAACTTATCATATGGTTTACTACAATCCCAAAGAGTGGTTTTCATTTATTTTCAGGCTAAATAAGGCCGATACCCTGCGTGAGCTTTTTCCGCTAATAGTAGCTGTTAGTGCGTATGCGGGTGTTGTTACCTACCTGTTGATTGATTACTGGCAGCTGCCCGATACCAATATCCTGAAAAAGGTAAGCTACATTCATCAAACCATTGGGTTTGTATTTTCCTTATTGCTGGCGTTTCGCATTAACTCGGCGTATGACCGTTGGTGGGAAGGGCGCAAGATTTGGGGTAGCCTCACCAACAACAGCCGCAACCTGGCTATTAAACTCAAACATCTGGTAAACGAAACTGATGCCGCGTTCTTCAACTATATGATACCGCTTTATGCACGCTCACTCAGAAACCACTTGCGTGATGTTTACGTGGCAGAACAGTCGGCCTATATAGTGATCGATCAGGATAAACATGTACCCAATCAGGTAGCATCAGCCATTATAAAAAACGTGTACAGGCTCAATAAGAACGGTGTAATAAATCCGGAGCAATTATTTAGTATAACTACTGAAATAACTTCATTTACAGATATTTGTGGTGCATGTGAACGCATAAAAAAAACACCCATACCTTTCTCTTACAGTGTATTTATCAAGAAGTTTATTTTTACTTATATCATGACTTTGCCGTTCACGTGGTCGTTTGATCTGAAGTATTTTATCATGCCCATTATTGGTTTTGTGCTGTTTGTATTTGCCAGTATAGAGCTATTGGCTGAAGAAATTGAAGACCCATTTGGCAACGATGCCAATGACTTGCCGCTTGACAATATTTGCGAAAATATTCAAAAGCACGTAGGTGAGATATTTGTTTAACGGCTTATGCTCAAAATAGCTTTCGACCCGATATACGCGCATCCGCTGCCGGAAGGTCACCGCTTTCCTATGCTGAAGTATGAGCTGATCCCAGCGCAATTATTGCATGAAGGGATAATTAACCATGATAATTTATTTTCGCCGGATGTACCGGACGAAGATATCATTCTTCAAACTCACGATAGAGATTACTGGCACCAGTTGCGCGATCTGACTCTACCTGCTAAAGAGCAACGACGAATTGGTTTCCCCTTATCAGCCCGGCTGGTAGAGCGGGAGATCAGGATAGCCAAGGGAACTATTGATGGATGCAGCTTTGCTTTTGATAATGGAATAGCCTTTAATGTGGCCGGCGGCACCCATCATGCAGGCAGTAATTGGGGCGAAGGGTTTTGTCTGCTAAATGATCAGGCTATTGCAGCTAACTATTTATTAAATAATCAGTTAGCTAAATCTATCTTAATTATTGATTTAGATGTGCACCAGGGTAATGGCACCGCTCAAATATTTGAAAATGAACCATGTGTGTTCACATTTTCGATGCATGGGGCTAATAATTTCCCATCCCGTAAAGAAACTTCTGATTTGGATATACCGTTGGCTGATGGGGTGGAAGATGATGAATACCTGAATATTCTGTATGATACCTTACCCGGATTAATTAAGAAACAACAGCCTGATTTTATATTTTACCTGGCCGGTGTTGACATACTGGCCACCGATAAGCTGGGTAAACTCGCCCTCAGCAAAGAAGCCTGTAAACGGCGCGACCGGTTTGTATTTGAACAATGCATCAGCAATAACATACCGGTTCAGGTAAGTATGGGAGGTGGCTATTCACCGCAGATCAAAGATATTACCGAGGCACACTGTAATACTTTCAAAGTAGCCAGCGATCTGTATTTTTAGTTGTAGTATATGATATAAAAATTACTGCAAGAGGTCAAATTTACGAAGTTTTAAAAGCTTCGTAAGTTTTCTTCACATCAGGCAAAAGCAGCCACCGCTATAACCTCTGCTGCATACTTACGCCAGGATGCGAAATGATATTTTTCTAAGGCCCTTAGTCCTTAGCCAGTATAGGAATTGTTTTATCGCGATGGGTTTTGCTGATGAAATTGAAACGGATAAATAACAATACCGAGGCGGTTGCCAGGCCTAATACCAGCCCGTACCAAACTCCGTAAACACCGATATTAAGCTTTACACCCAGCAAATAACCTACTGGTAAACCAATTACCCAATAAGCCAAAAATGTAATGAATGTGGGTACATTTACATCGCCCATTCCACGGAGGATACCTAAGCCAACAACTTGTGTACCATCAAACAGCTGAAAGAATGCTGCAATTATAAGTAACTGTGCTGCAATATCAATTGCCTTTTCATCAGAAGTAATTATCCATGGTAACAGATGTCTGCCAAAGGTAAATATCAAGGCGGTAATAGCCATAAATGCCAGTACGATATGGTAGTTGGAGATGGCCGACATACGCAGGCTTTTATGATTATCGGCACCAAAATAATTACCCGATTTGATGGCAGCCCCTGACGATATACCGCTGGCCATCATATAGGTGATACTGGCCAGGCTAATGGCTACCTGGTGAGCCGCTTGCTGTACTAAACCAATGGAACCGATCAAGATAGCGGCGCCACCAAATGCGCTGACCTCGAAAGTATACTGCAGCGCAACGGGCGCGCCGATCTTCATGATCTGCAAACCACGTATACGATCGATATTTTTGAGGGCAAAGCTTTTTAAATAGTCCTTAAAAATTGGCGAGCGGAAAACGTAAATCGCCATTACTATGGCCATAATACACCTGTCGATAAGAGTACTGTAACCCACGCCGCGGATACCCATTGGATGAATGCCGAACAGGCCTTTTACAAACGTAATACCCAGGCAAATATTGATCACATTGCCCCAGATAGATATCATCATGGCCTGCTTGGTAAAGCCGAGGCCTTCGGCAAATTGTTTGAAAGTGTTAAATATGAGCAGGGGAATAAGCGACAGGCTCAGCAGTAACAAAAACGGCTTAGCTTCATGCACAACCTCTGGTGACTGATTAAGATGACCAATGAGCAACATCGTACCAAAGTAAATACCCGCAAATAATATTATACCGGTAAGCATATTCAAAAACAGGCTATTTGAAAGCAGCATGCCGCATTCTTTAAAGTTGCGCCGCCCATTGTTTTGAGCAATAAGCGGTGTTAACCCGTAGGATATGCCTATGCCAATAACCAGGGGCACCATGAAAAGGCTGTTCACCAATGAAACCGCCGCCAATGAAACAGTACCTGCAAAGTGCCCTACAATAATAGAATCAGACATTTGAACCAGCGTATGTCCCAATTGCGATATGACCACCGGGATAGCCAGTTTAAGGCTCTCGGTATAATAAGGCTTATATTTCAGGTAGAGATTTTTCATTACTCAGGTTACAAAAAGGGCAGTAAAAGTAATGATAATTGCAACAATAAAGGCTATTGGCTGGCTGTATAAAACTCTTCTTTTTCTGTAGTATTAATACGGATGAGCCCGGAAAGTATCAAATCAACCAGTATACGCTGTGCCCGGCGGCGGCCTACTTTTAGCAGCTCGGCACACTCTTTTATGGTTATGCGTGTGTTTTTCTCCAGGTACTCTAACAATGATTTTTCGCTTTCAGAATACTCAATTAAAACGCCCTGATCATTTGCCGAGCGTTTAAGAACCTCGAGCACAATTTTACTGGCCAGTACGCTTTTATCCTTTACACGTACATAGGCCCACCACTTGCCATCTTCGGCTAAGGCGTAGTGTGGTTTAAGGTCGCTGGGAGGGGTGTCAACAACCAGTACCAGCTTATCATCTACATAAACTTCTTCAAAAACCGGATCAAGGGCGGGCCGTGCAAAAAAGTGAGCCGCTTTGGTGATCATATAGCGTTCTTCGTCTTCAGATTTCACACCCTTAATAGTGCCGTCATCGGCAACGCCTATCAATAATTTACCGCCCTTGTTGTTGGCAAAGGATACCATGGTACGAGCGATCTTTTCGCAGCTGGTAATTGTTTTTTTAAAGTCGAGCGTTACGCCTTCCCCCTCAAAAATGAGTTTTTTGATATTCATGATAACTCTATTATCCCTTAAACCATTATTGAGGCTCAATATAGGGGTTAAATATTTCCATCCATCTATCTGGCCTGGTTATTTCTGTAAAACCGAACTGGCTATAAAGTCCGTGGGCATCTGCGGTAGCCAATGACCATCTTCTGAGCCCCTGCAAATCAGGGTGCTTAATAATGGTTTGTACCAGCCATTTTGATAAGCCTTTTTTCCTGAATGGGGGTAAAATAAATACATCGCAAATGTAAGCGAAGGTGGCATAATCAGTTACCACCCTGGCAAAGCCAGCCTGTTCGTTATGATGGTAAACACCAAAACACATGGAATTGGCTATGGCATTTTCCAATCGTTGGCGGGGGATACCCTTTGCCCAGTAGGAGTCATCATTTAAATAGTTATATATAGTGTCAAAATTTAACAGTATTTTATCGTTTGATATTTGAAAGCCTCGTTTTAGGAAGACTTCGTCGTTCATTAGTACAGTACTCATTATATTAATTACAAGCTTGTATCAGTAAAGTTTAAATTGCGCAGATATACTTCGTTCAGTACAGATACGCATATTTCACCGTTTTTATTATAAATATCAATAGGGTGGTGGGCCATGTATTTACCCTGCGTATTTAGTATCTCTTCGGCCAAAGCTATTTCGCTATCGGTTAAGGCTATTTTGAAAAAAAGATCCGACGAACCTGGTTTCAAATAATCTATAGTTGATGATTTTGACCACACCTTTAATTTGTACCCTTTTTGAATAAGTAACTGATGAAAAAGCACAGGATAAAACGGATCGGCAGCCGAAAAAATAGTACCGCCAAAAATGGCATCGTTATAGTTTTTATTTAAAATACTTTTTTTGATCTTAACGTGTACACCTTTAAATCCTTTGTCAAACTTCACTACCCAAATGCGCTGAAAAAAGAGGGGAGGGTACAAGCGCATGGCCCACTTTAGCATTCTTTCAGATACCACCATAGTTCTTAAATATCTGAAATTTATAATAAAATATTTGCATGTATTATGTAAAATTAAAACGCTGCATATACAAACGGCTGTCTTAAAATACGATATACTAAAAGCAAATTTTACAATAATGAATGTTTAAACCTAAACAATATATACGGTGCGTGGTTAATAGTATGTTCAAACACTACATTGATAACTCTAAAACAAAAAAAATTATGAAAAAGCAAATTTTAAGTTTTGCACTTGTCGCGACAATGGTGGGTGCAATGGTGAGCGGTTGTGGTTCTGCTGAAAAAGCGGCCAGCACCGGATCTGACAGCACCAAGGTTGATTCTGCAACAACCACTGCACCTGCTGCTACCGATACAGCCAAAAAAGACACAACAAAAACTGATACTACAAAAAAGCCCTAAGTTTAAATTAGTATAATAAAAAAAACCGGGGCAGTTATCTGCCCCGGTTTTTTTTATGCTGATATGTGTGCTTAAAAAGCTGTTTTAATAACACCTCCATCGGCACGCAAACTTGCACCGTTGGTTGCTGACGACAGCGGACTTGCAACAAAAGTTACCAGGTTTGCAATTTCATCTGGTGTTAAAAACCTTTTAATAATTGAAGTAGGACGCACGGAAGCGAAAAATTCTATTTCCATTTCAGCGTCAGTTAAACCTTTACTTTTAGCCAAAGCGGTCATAAAATCACCAACACCATCAGAAAGTGTAGGGCCAGGTAATACCGAATTTACCGTTACACCCGTACCGGCAGTAAGTTCGGCCAAACCACGTGACAAAGCAATTTGAGCTGTTTTGGTTGTGCCGTAATGTATCATCTCGGTAGGTATCTGCAAACCGGATTCGCTGGAGATAAAAATGATACGGCCCCAGTTTTTAGCGATCATTTTATCAAGATACGCCCGCGAAAGTTTTATACCGCTCAATACATTCACTTCATAAAAGCGATCCCAATCCTCATCGGTTATATCTCTGAATTCTTTAGGTTCAAAAATGCCAACGTTATTAACCAGTATATCAACTTCGGGAAGCTGCTGAATTAAGCTTTCAACCTGTTGTTTGTTGGAGAAATCGGTAGCGATACCTTTAATATTTGAATTGCCCGTTTCAGCTTTAAGTTTCTCAATAACTGTATCAACTTTGCTTTTATCACGGCCGTTTATATAAACTTGTACCCCTTCATTTGCCAATGATTTAGCTATTGCATAACCAATGCCGGCAGTTGAACCGGTTACTAATGCCGTTTTACCGTTAAGTTTAAGATCCATATTTTTTTAATTAAAATTTGTTGAGTTTATGGATAGATGTACAAGTGTAATGCCGCTTTTCGCTATTGTCAGTATGGTTATCAAAAGATGTATTTACAGTGACCGTAATTAATAATTACAGGGTGCGGATCTTGATATTTCTCCACTCGCTTGAACCCGGGTGCTGCTGTAAAGCAATTTTACCTTTGGCAACTTTGGCAAAATTAGTGAACGCCGGGTTAGCGAATTTACTGCCGGCAACCATTTTATTCCACTCTTCGCTGCCCATTTGGCCTTCAAAAGTTTTGATGCCGTTCAGGTAAAAAGTTAAGTGACCTTTATTCTGGATAAGCCTAACCTGGTTCCATTCGCCAACAGGTACCGGTTTTGATACTGTCGAATCACCAGACATGTCATATAAACAACCGGCCAGGTGGTTTTGCTTTTTATTGTCCGAGGCATCTTTGTTATCCAATACCTGCATTTCGGGGCCTGTAAGGTAAGTAGCGTTAAATTTAGGATCTTCCTGAATGTCGAAAATGATACCACTGTTACCACCTTTTGAAATTTTCCATTGCAGGTTCAGTTCGTAGTTTTCATATTCTCCGTTGGTAACAAGATCGCCTCCGCCTTCTTTTGGTTTGCTTGGGTCAAATACGATGGCGCCGTCTTTAACCTGCCATTTTGAGCCTACAGTGTCTCTTAAGTAAGTGTGCCAGCCCTTAGTTGATTTGCCATCAAATAATAATTTCCAGCCCTCTTTTTTTTCTTTTTTGGTAAGTGTGTTTGGAGTTTGAGCCATAGTAACACTGCCCAACATTGCAAGTGCTGTAAAAATAGTTAGCGTTTTTTTCATTGGTTCTTTAGATTTTGGATGTTCTAAGGTAGCAAAATAGAATATAGTTAAGCTACAGCTGCGTAAAAAACCTTAAAAGTGTTACAAATGTGCAGTATTGACCAATACCTGATCAATAACCTTTGGCCGCCCTAAATATTTGTTTATAAATAAAGTAACCCGGTATAATTAACATACAATTATAAACTGCTATCTTATGGTACTAAACCCTATGATCAATGACCAAACTGAATTATCTGCTTTTTTTGTGCTGTGCAGTTGCCTGCTTAACTGCATGTAATCAATCTAATCCTAATATCGTTAAACACAATGGCGAAAAAGATCTTATATCTTTTAAATCAGTAAAAGGCATTGGTTATACAGAAATTGCCCGCCGTACGGCCGACGGACTTTCTTTTAACGAATACGGTTATCAATTAGAGCCCCAATGGCGTATTAATTTTGTTTCAGATGATTCTGCAAGCATCTATAGTCCTACAAAAGGCAAATTCATTAATTTTCCGCTAACCCGTGGATATGATTCTGTTTTTAATACCGCACGGGCCTGGCTCAAGGTAAAACAAATGAATAAGGACAGTCTTAAACTTGAAGTATTGGGATCTTTTGGTGATTCCGTTGATACAAGGGGATTAAAAACTTATATGATTTTTTATGCGAACAGCTATATAAAAAACGTACTTCATAGCGATACAACAACTTTAAAAAAGGCAAGCCGAAAAGATACCTTATATATCAGGAAACTCACTGATTTAGCAAATAATGATTATGAAAAGGCCTTTGCCGGTCGCCAACCGGTTGAGCTGAAAAGCAAAAAACCTTTTATAAAAGTAACAAAGTGGAAGGCTAAGGGAGATATTTTGAATCATTTTGATGTATCTGATGACTATATGAATCCCACTTATGACATTGTCATCAACAAAGCCGATACTAACTTTTATTACTCATTCAGTATGTTTATTGACACCAATGGTGCAATGCACTATGGCAAACCGTTGATCCCTTTTCCTGATGGGTCTTTCAGAGATAAATACGTAAATCTGTCAAAGGCCATCATGGATAACTACCTTAAACATTACCTTGAAGTAAAACCGGGATCAACATTGGGTATTGCACACGTAAGTGAAATTAGCGTTCATGTGGATGGCAAACGAGGGAGCACTTTAAACAAAACTTATTCAATGGTGTCAAATTAATTATTAATGGCTAACATCCGACGACAACTCTATTGCCGACGGTACTGAACTATTCATTTTATTTTTCAGGTATTTACGAATAGGTTCGTCAATATAAATCATTACCAAATAAGCCATGCCAATCAGTAAAACAAGCCCTACGGCCATAACTATGGTCATGTTGTTTAAAGATGGCTTTTTCAATTCAACCCAGCTCATGAACAGCCATATAAAGGGATAATGCACCATGTAAAGCGGGTAGGAGATATTGCCTGAAAATTTACAGATTGATGTATAAGCAGACCTTAACTTTGCCCCGGCGCCTAATGCTACCAATAAAGGAAAAAAGAAGATGACCACCAGCGGATCAACAATGGAATTGGTTTTATCCGAATAAGGGATAAGAAAGACCAGAACCAATAACGCGCTGGTGGCAATAAACCCCAACCGTGAATTAATTATCCAGTTGGAGCGATAGACGAGGATACCGACCAAAAACGAGTAAAAAACTCTTATACCACCACCCATAATATTTTCGCCGCTCCAGCCAACACCTAAATTTCCTGACTTGTTAGCTTCATAAGCAAGCGCAACTGCGGCAATTAATACCAGAAACCATAGTGCCTTATTCCGTATTTTAACCAGAACCAAAGCATATATGGCATTGGCCACATACTCCCAAAATAACGACCAAGTAGGAGGGTTGAGGTGAAAAAGATTAAAATACCGCTCATGAACCAATGGGTAAGGAATCATAAAACACGATGCTAAAAACATTAAAAATGTTTTACCCGAATACAGTTCATACAAATTGCTGAAAGGATCAAATACGAACGCAAATAATCCGATAAGCGAACCAATAATAACCAAGGGCTGCAAACGAATGAGCCTCAGTTTAAAAAACCGGGCCAGGCCTATATTACCTAATCTTTGATCATATGCATAGGCTATTACAAACCCCGACAGGCAGAAAAAGAAATCAACCGCGAGGTAGGCATGGGCAATAAAACTTTTGCTATAGTCAGGGACAGCAATTTCCATAAAGTGAAAAATTACAACCGCAATAGCTGCAACACCTCTGAGGCCATCTAAAATTTCAAAATGCAGTTTTGATTTCAGCGTATTTGATGAAGTAGTAATTTGGTACATATTATAAAAAAACGTTTTCAGTCGGGGAGGGTAAAGATGCGCGTTTTCAGTTGCATCGATTGGTCACGAAGTATCAATCTTTCGAGCTTTTATCTCAATCTATTGCTTATATTGTAAACAAGCTACTTTGTGCGTTTGCCGATCTCAATATATACCCGGCACGCCATCATAAAGTAATAACCGGAGTATGTTCGTGTCTCGGAGATACCAGCTACCCCAGGAGAGTGCGGTGTCGCCATTGGCGTCTTTAGTTTTAACGTCAGCACCTGCAACTAACAACGATCTAATAATCTCCTCATTTCCGTAAGCTGCGGCCCTGTGCAAGGGTGTTTCTGCTTTTAAAAAAGCATCCCTCATAAAGCAAAGTGTTGACTTGCCTTTTTCGGTTTTCTTATTAACATCGGTACCGGCGGCTATCAGGGCTTTAACAATTTCGGTGCGTGCCTGCATTTCACTGGTCTTGGAAATGGTGTAGTGAAGAGCGTTCTCGCCCGTGTTCTTAAAGCTAAAATTGGCATTCGCACCTTTTCCCAATAGCCATAGCACTGACCCGGCCTGGCCATTGTACGCAGCATTGCATAATGGGTTATTGTCTTCCAATTCCAACTCGGCCCCCAAATTATAATAAAGTTCAAGGGCTTCGATATTTCCATCCCAAGCTGCCGTAAAAATGGCACAATTGTTCCATTGGTCGGTATAGTTGATGTTCGCGCCCTGCGAAACCAGCAATTTCACTTTGGCCAGGTCCTGTTCAACTGCCGCTTTTATCAGTTGTTCATCTAAATTTTGCATTCCGTGTTCCTGATTAAAAATTTCACTTGATTACAATTTCTTCTTTAATAAATTTATGACCTTTTAATCAGCTATTTATAAAAAAATAGCACGTGACAAATCGTGTCTTTTTCAAAGTATTGCTTTATAGCTAAAAGTGCGTTTAAAAGCAATGAGGAAGCTTTTTTAACCTTCATCGTGTCTAAAACAATTTGTTACTTTTTTACAATAACTTAAGTGTTAGTAAAACAAAGGCTTTTGTTTATTCCCTTATTACCCAATATAAAACAGCTGAGATCAAAATAAGCAAGGCGGTTAGCATCTCCCAAAGGGTTCTCAGATGCCATGTCCACAGTGATGGATTTAAACTGGGTGATATCAGCACGAAAATGCCATAAATAAGAGCACAGAAAATGATAGTTACGCGGATTGTGTTTGAAAGATAGTTCATTATGGAAAATTGAGTTAAAATAATCCTATAAAGGCAACTTCAGTAGTTGAAGCCCGCTACGCAGTTTCGTTTTATTTACATTGTTTTTGTGTTATCCATTGGTGTTCGGTCCACTAACTTATTGTATGGGTCGATACCCACACTTTCGGGAGGCCCCGTAACATTAACACTAATCGTATGCTCACCGCTTGTTAGTTTATACTTTTTAAAGTATAAAGGCTTACGCTGTATTTGACCGTCTTTATTTGGGTTTTCTTTGGCAAACACACCAATATCAATATAATCGTCCATGGTTGAAGAAATGTCATTGCCCTTGGAATCAATATGTATTTTACCAGTACTTACTTTAAATGTTACCTTATATCTATTATGCCCAAGTGGAATGGATTTAGCATCGATTACCCGGTTATTATAAAAAGTGATTTTTTCCCAGGTGTCAGTTAAATAATACTGCAGGGAGTCCGGTGTATATTTTTTCAGATATCGGTACAGATCATTACTACCGGCATATGGTGGTTGTTTCTTGAAAGCGAATTCATTTTTGAAGGCCTGTAGCGCAGCATTGATTCGATCATCACCTATTAGGTCTTTCAGGCCGTACAAAACAACGCCGGCTTTATCCCATTCGTACCAGGCATCACTCCCGATCAGTGGCTTTTCGGTAAATACACCACGACTGTGCCAGAACAGGTAACCCCATAATTGTTCACGTAAAATCCCCCCCATATTGTCTTTGCCATACTTTTTCTCCATCATTTTAAACGCATCGTATTTGGGCAACCCATCGGAAATGACACGCGAACCCACCGTATTATTCGGGCACACTTGAAACGTCCACCACTGTTGCGCCAGTGCTTGCACACCATCGTAATAACAATAATCGTAAAGTGAGTTCTGGCTATTCCGGCTTTTGAAGTCCGCGTTCCAACCACTATTTTCATTATAGGTATCCAACGAGGTTGAGGAGGTTGAACCGCGGCTGTAAACACTGGTTTCAACAATCCGCATATCGCGGAACGGGTAGATTCCGTAAGCGTCTGAATAATAGGCTAAGCCGGATTTTAAAGCATCTCTGTAGCGGTTAACATTGGCCTGATGATCTGGGTGATAAAAAATAGCTACATTGACGCGATGGTTAGCATCTATAACAGCAACATCATGAACCATAGCATACCTGGCCGACAGGATACCAAAGGGTGGATACATACCTGGTTTATTTTGAACATAGTGGAAATAATTACGTCCGTTCTGTTTCCATTGGCTTTCAAGAGCACCGTTGGTTATGGCAGTTTGATCACCTGATGTACTAACCGTGATATCAAACGAATAAAAACTTGCTGCTTTGCCCAGGCTGAGTGTACGAATACCCTCAGGATTGTTCTGTGCTATAATTTCTTCCTTTTTTGGAGCGAGGCCACTCCGTTTACGTTCATAAGGGCTATGTAATTCATCGCCCTCATCGTACCCCAAACCCGGGATACCGCCCTGAAAGAAAGTTCCGTTATCTAATATGTCACCGCTGAAAAGACTATTGGTAAACCCTTTATAAACTACTGCCGATTGCAATTCTACCACCATGGAATCACCAGGGGCGAGGGTCCTGGTAAAATGATATAATCTGAAATCTGCGGTGTCTTTTTGGGGCCTGAACCAATTAAATTTCCCTCGTGGATAAACCAATGGGGTTGTATAAGGTATGGCCTTGCCATCGTTTTTTAAACTATAACTACTCACCCCATCGGCATCAAGAAGGATTTGATTAATAGGTTTATCAGACTGATTGACAAATGTAAAATATCCGCGTGTTTGGGCTTGTTGTTTTTCCGGATACAGGTCTACCCATAGTTTAACTGTAGTTACTTTCGGCAAAGGTAAATTGGCATAGGGCTTTAGTTTTTGCTCATAGACCACCGCCCGCTGATCGGTTTCTGATCGTGTTAGGTAATTGTTCAGGTAGTTAACATTGTAGTAAAGAAAAGCACCAGTTGCTAAGAAGCAAAATAATACAAGAGCGGTCATCAACCTGGTTTTACGATCAAAGCGCTGGGGAATGAGCTGTAACCGTTCTTTGAGGGTAGAGGACAAGCCCCTGTAATAAAATAATGAAGCGAAAATGATCATGACTCCCGCAGCCAACAACCAGTAAAGATTAAACCAGAATACCGGTAAGGCCATATGCCCCATACCATCCATGTCTGATACAGTATAGTCCGGAGTGTAGGAATAAAGTAAGATATTGTAATTGAAAATGCTGGTAACATGGAGGAAGAAAAGCGCTACCCAGATAGCAATACCAATACCGTGAGCCGCAAACTTGTTGTTCACCACCACGTGAATAACATAGGCAAATACAACCATCTCCAGAAAACGGGGTAGTACCAGGGTGAACACTACCATCAGGTACACCGAAAAAGCGAACTCGTGATAACCCCTGATGATCTGGATTAAAATCCCCATCACCATCGGCACCAGGGATAAACCCAGGCCCATGATAAGCAGGCTGATCAGTCTTGAGCCGTTTAACACCCAATTGGGGGCAGGCAGCGAATCGCTGATATAGGCATACCGGGTGATCCGGTCGCGGTGTACCGTTTCACCCGTATAAAAAATGATAATAAAGAAAATAAAGAACAGGAACACTTCATAAAAGATCTTTAATAACGCAACTGTTCTTGGGAAATTGGGTATACCGTAAAAACTATCTCCCAGGTAAAATACGAAGCCTAAGAAAGTAAGACCACAGCCAATGATGATCCAGAAGTAATTATCCCTTATGATGTTTACCAGTTCGGTTTTAACCAGCGTTGCCAGGGTTTGCCTGTTGTAGGAGCCTGCAAAAGCAGTCACAACTTGCGGACGCTGTGCATTCCGGTTGCTTTCTTCACCAAGAAGCACACGTTTGTCTCTTTTACCACTAAAAAAAGCTTCAAAGTTGAACCTTAAATAGGTAAAAGTTAAAATGATTAGTCCCAATGCCGGCCATAAAATACGGTTGATGAGCAGGGGGCCTTCAAAAGAAATCATCGTAACGTTTCGTACCTGGTCATTGGCAGCAAAAAGTTGAGAACGAATGCCGTTAAAAGCAAAAGGATCTGCCAGGTTAGTAATAGCCTCGTTTCTTAAATGGGCTAAGGAAAAGGTGGCCACCAGGTACCCCAGAAACATGATGATGCCGCTGCTGTAGATTACCTTGATGTTGCGTGTAAGCGCTACAAGCCCATAAAATATAGAAGAGGTAAAAATGAGGTTTGGAACGGCAATTATCAAAAATGGCTTTATATAATATACCAAATGGTTAGGGCCGTATCTCACTGCTTCGCGCCAGCCCATTAAGGGCCCTAACTTGCTCCCCGCGAATACGCCAAGCATGATACCGCTGCCTATAATAAATACAAATAATATAGAACTGCAATACCTGCCCCAGAAATAACCCGCTTTGGTGATCGGGTAAGTGAGGTAATAATCTTTGGTGTTGTATTCGATATCTTTGTATAATGGCATGCCCATAATGGCGGAGGTGGCCAGCATCATAAAAACGCTGATCCAGGCCATGGACAAAGCAATTAACATTGGACTGTTAATATGCTCTTTTTCACCAACCGGTAATGATCCTGTAGAAAAAGAAAAAGTCACAAAAATAAAAACAGCGGTAAAGTACAGGTACACCGCGGGCCGTCTGAGGCGATTTTGCACCTCAAAAACAAATATTTTCCAGAACATAATCAGTAGGTTTTAAATGGTATTTACATCTATGCGGGTAGCAATATTGCTGAAATAAACATCCTCGAGGTTTGGTGTTGCCGGTTCAAAACCGTTTCCGGGATTTACGTCCTGTACGATGCGGATATGTAATTTACCGGTTTTGAGTTGGGTAGAAATAACGGTGAAATCATCCTGGTAAAAATTGAGTTCCTGCTTATTGATGGCCTTAGTAAAAATTTTACCCTCCATTTCACTTACCGCTGTATCCGGTTGGCCGGCATATAAAACTTCGCCCTGGCAAATGATGGCAAAATTGGAGCATAAGGTGCTCACATCCTCCACGATGTGAGTAGACAAAATAACGATGGTGTTTTCGCCCAGCTGGCTAAGCAGGTTGTAAAACCGGTTACGTTCAGCCGGGTCAAGACCGGCAGTTGGTTCATCTACAATGATCAGTTTAGGATTACCAATAAGCGCCTGCGCGATACCAAAGCGTTGTTTCATACCGCCGGAATAGGTACCGAGGCTTTTCTTTTTGTCTTTTGTCAGGTTCACATTATCAAGCAGGGCGGCCACCAGTTCTTTTCGCTCATTTCTGTTGCCAACTCCTTTAAGTTGAGCAATGTGATCAAGCATGCGTTCGGCTGAAATTTTCGGGTAAACGCCAAACTCCTGGGGTAAATAACCTAATAATTGCCTTACCTCCGTTTTATGTTTGAGTACATCAAGATCATCCAGAAAAACACTGCCTGCGTCAGCTTCCTGCAGGGTAGCTATTGTTCGCATCAGGGATGATTTACCGGCACCGTTAGGCCCCAATAAACCAAACATACCATTACCGAGCGTTAAGGAAACATCTTTTAAGGCATGTACTCCGTTGGAATACGTTTTGGAAAGTGAATTGATGACTAAGTTCATAATTATAAAGGTTTAGTTATATATCATGGTTTGACAAATGCATGGTTGGCGGCACCGCTCATTACAAGCTGTGCGCTATCAGATAATTGATAATTCAGATGATCAATACGCGCATCATTCAGCACGAGTTTGCTTTTGTTGAGCACTTGTAAGGAAACGTCCTCCAGGCGATTATTTTTTAAAATGGTTATTCGCGAGACGCTTTTTGGGCTTTTGCCAATAATTGCGTTAAGGGAACGAATCTGATTACTATCCAGCATCACATGGCTGCCATGATCCTGCCAGATAGTTAGGCTATCTTGCTTAAAACCGGATATTAATACATGGCGTTCGTTCCAGCCTTCATTAACCACTGTATCAATAACTTTTTGATCCTTACGCATGATGAAAGCATCAGTATGGAGCTCAGTGATATGCGGACACGAGATCAATAGTAGATAGGGGTGGCGGTTGTAATAATAATTACCTGTAAGGTTTACACCAATTTGCAGTTTATTGCCTTTTTGTTTTACGCTGACATAATCCAGTGCGTTAGGCTCTATCAAAACCCGATAGGGGCCCTGTATAAATTTGACATTGGCTATCTGGCTGGCTTCAATATCGAAACTGTCAAAGTTCTTAAGTTTAAGATCAGTATAATAAGCATATTTGTTTTTATACCTGCCCGTAAGAAATTCTTTTTTAAGTAAATGGTCATATCCCACCATAGACAGGAGCAAGAAAAGCAGGGCGGCGATAAAAATTCTGGTACTCGTCTTCATTTGTTTTTAGCTGATTGGTCGATGTTTTTAATGTAGTTATGGTACATGTCCTCCAGATCGTGGATATCAATATCCAGCAGGTAAATGTTTCTGAAAAACTCTGGCAATTGCTGCTGGATGAAACGTTCCTTACGATAGGTCTTGATCTTTTCAGGGCCATCGGGGGCTACAAATAAACCAAGGCCGCGTCTGTTTACAATTACCTCCTGGTTTTGCAGGAACTCGTATGACCTTATAACAGTGTTCGGGTTAACTTCCAGTTCCACAGCCAGATCACGGGTTGACGGTATTTTTTCATCCGGCAGCCATTTACCCAGTAAGATATTTTCACTCACATATGCCGCTATCTGCAGATATATAGCATCTTTGTCTTTAAATTCCATAATTGATCCTTTTATCAGGCCTGTTTTTCCTTTAGCCTGAAATAAGCAGCAGTCCAGAGTATAAAGGCGAGCATTATAAATACCAGCTGCCCAAACGAAACAAAACTGATGGCATTTAATGAAATTGTTGCGCCTTTTTCCAGAAAACTCACAGAGGTAAATGGTACCACTTGTATGATCTCCCGATGTATCAGCTGGTGCATATAAATATTATTGACTGTGATTGTAATGGCAAAGCCCAAAAAGAACAGGAGCGCTGTTTTTACGAAATGTAATTTTTTAAAAGCTATTGCTCCATAAAAGGATACGGAATGGAATACCCCGTATAGGGTAACTAATACAATGAAAATACTTCCGTTCCAGCCGTTAATGTTATGAAACAAGTTGAAGGCTCCATCCTGAGAATCGGGAAAATGACGGATGCTTAACAGAAATAATATAACCAGGTAAAAACAAGAAATAACCACAATAAGGAAAATTACGAAAGAGTAAATCCAGGCTACCAAAAACTTTTCAAAGTGAGTAGCCGGTAAACTTAATGCGCTTATTGACTTTTTAGGATCACCCAGATCTGCGAATATCATGCTGGTGAAAACGGAACCGGCCAAAAAAACCACCCATGCTAAAAACAACAGCTGAAGACTGATCTCCAGGCGCACATTCATCATGAATACCATAAAGACACCGCCGAGCAATAAGATGCCGATAAGTACACCCAAAGACATCAGGTAGTTTTTATACCGCTCTGCCGTAAATTTCATGAATAATTTACCAAAACGCTGAAGCTTAAATACATTATACATATGCCGGGGTTTTTAAAGTTTGTAAAATAGGCTCATTTCCGATGATAATGGCATTAAAA